>Ga0207686_10000326_pt1 | contig 34335 bp, 34 predicted proteins | sample KBSM24metaG_FD_184396 | JGI IMG/M metagenome (GOLD analysis project Ga0207686, IMG submission 184396) | Miscanthus rhizosphere microbial communities from Kellogg Biological Station, Michigan, USA - KBS M2-4 metaG (SPAdes) (version 2) | ecosystem: Host-associated > Plants > Roots > Rhizosphere >...
ACCGCCGACGAGCCGGCAACCACATTTAGAATCGACCTTTATTCAAGTGACGGAAACTTTATCCGCAACGTGACGCCGCCGACGCTCGCGGTAGTCTTTCAGGATTCGGTCGCGTGGTCGGCAGACAGCAGCATGTTTGCCTTTGTCGGACGCAAGAGTTCCGCGGCGCAACCTAGTCCCACGCCGCTCGATCTTCAGCCTGAGCCAATACTGCCGTCGGCATCGCCGGTGCCCACCGCCACGCCTGGGCCAGTGTTCGCGCCGCTGGCCGTCTTCAGCACGGAACAGGTTTACGTTTGCAACCGGGATGGATATGAACTGCGTCCGCTAACCTCGCGCGATGGATTGATCTATTTCGGTTTGACCTGGGCGCCGGACGGTCATGCACTTGCCGCGCTGGCTTGTAAAGAGAGTGAATGGGACGCGCGCGAAAAAATGAACCAGACGGCGTCGGGCCGTCCCCGCATCATCGGGGTCGACGGCGTCGAGCGATTACTGGACGATCAACTTGCGGAAGCACCGCCCGTCTGGTCGCCCGATTCGTCAAAGATTGCGACGGCCTTTGACAAAGATATTGGAATCTATGACGCCGGCTCGTCGAAGCTAACGACGCAGGCACGGATCAAATTGAATGAAACATTGCTGACGGCTTCAGCTGGTTACGAAGAAAAATTGCCCGGCAAGAAAGTTGAATCAAATAAGCCCGACCAAACTCAGGCAAACCCGGCCGCCAGCGGGTTTCACGCCTCGTTCAATCCGATCGTGCGGCTCGAGTGGACGCTGCCCGAAAAAATGTACATCGAGACCGCGTTCATTCGTTTATTCGATCCTCCGATCCATACCTGGTCACGTTGGCACCTGGTCAGCTTTAGTCCGCAATCCGCGGTCCTGAAAAGATAGAGAGTCAGGTGGCTTCTTCGACTTGCAGGTTGGCGATCGAACGCGCCGGCCAGATCCATGAGAGGACCATTCCAATCGACCATAGCACTGCGGCCACCAACGCACTCATCACCAGCCAAAATTTCCAATAGCTGCCAAAGACGGTTTCCCATCCCGTCTGCATGTGGTGCGCGACGTTGGCATTAATTTCCGGTGAAGTGATGAGACGCGAAACCAACTGCATGAACAGGTACCAGGCAAAGGCGTACAGCCACGCGATGCGATCCATGCGCACGTAACTGAGGACAAACAATCCAACGATGATGCCGCCGACGTGCGCCAGCGCCGAAGTGAAACCGCCGGGAAGCCACACATACCAAATCCAAACTCCCAGCCCCGGAACTGTCCAGATAGCCGACGCGCGAACCAGCTCTTTGTGATTCAGGAACAAGCCGATCGCCAGTAAGAAATTGCCGACGTTGCACATCCACGCCAGGTTCCCAAGCCCACCAAACCGCCAATAATGGACGACTTGCGCGGCGAAGAACGCCAGCGGAAGCAACCCGATTAACCGGAAACGGCTTGGTGAAATTGAATACACGCGCAGAGGATATCACGCCAAACTAAAGTTGATGGCGGCGCCTTAATGGCGTTGAGCGGACGATTCCGGCGTAGATGCGCGCAAGGATTCATGTAGACAGTGATTTGCTTTTGCGTTAGATTAAGGGCCCCCTAGGAAATAATTCCCCCATGGCAGAGTCTTGACGTCAAAGTGTGTCGTCCCCCCCAGGATCTTCTTTCGAGCGGCGTACTGACGTTCAGTTTCCAAGCGCCGCGGCCGTGATGACCACGCCGCGCGGCGTTGAAAGAGCCAGCCCGTGTCTGTCTTTGTAACCAACCAGATGTTAGCGAGGACCGCTTCAAAGCGTTCGTCTAACCCCGCACGCAAAACCACCACGAGCCGGCCGGCAACCAATCCGCGCACCATCCTGGTCGTCGACGACGTAGCCGACGTGACTGAAATGATCGCGCTGTTTCTCAAGCACGCCGGTTTTGAGGTCAGGACTGCCAACTCGGCCAATGCCGCGCTGACGCTGGCGCAGCAAACTCAATTCGATCTGATCATTTCCGATATCGGCATGCCGGAAAAGAACGGCTACGACCTCGCAGAGTCTCTACGGGAACGAGCCGCCTATCAATCGACTCCGATGATCGCGGTCACCGGCTACACCGAGTACGACGACCGCGGCCGCTCATTGCGCGCCGGCTTCACCGCTCATCTCACCAAGCCGATCAATCCCGCGCAACTACTCAACCTCATTGGCGAACTGTTGGGATAACTCCGAACAGCCATACATCGGTCGAGCCGCTTAGCGTTGGCGTTCCGGCCATCAACGCCGCACGAGTCCGGCAGCTAACGACGAAGCGATGTGTGACGATTAACCACACTCTTGCTTTGTTTTATTTGTTCCGGCATTCTTCCACGGAACCAAATGGAAGAGATTAGCGAGTCGCCAAACACCAACACGACAAGTCAACGAACCGCTAATTGGTTCAAGTCGGAAGCCGCCATGCGAATGGCGGATCTCGCCGCCGGGGCAATCGCCATCGCGCTAATCTTTTGGTGGCTGCAATATTCGACGTCGGCGATCTGTTGCGGTGACTACGACGGCTACTATCACATCAAGTGGGCGCGCCTGATGTGGGACAACCTGCGCGCCGGTCACTTTCCGCCGGCGTTTCCGTGGCTGCCGCTGACCACCCTAAATTCGCGGAGTTACGTCGATCATCATCTGCTCTATCACATCATCCTGATTCCGTTTACCTGGTTCCGCGACATGCAAACGGGCGCGAAGCTTTCCGCGATTCTATTCGCAAGCCTCGCAGTCTTCTCGTGTTACTGGCTGGTCGTCCGCTACGAAATTCGCTACCGGCTGGTTTGGCTGCTGGCGATTCTCGCCTGTTCGGCGCCGTTTCTGTATCGGATGAACATGGCCAAAGCGCCGCCGTTCGCGATCATATTTCTGATTGCCGGAACCTGGTTTCTATTTGAAAAGAAATTCTGGCCGCTCTTGCCGCTCGCGTTCATCTTCACCCTGACCTACGACATGTTTGTGCTGCTGCTCATCGCAGCGGTCGTATGGACCATCGTGACCGGCTGGAGCGAAGAACGCTTCGAATGGCGGCCGATGGTCTTTGTGATGTCCGGCATAGCGCTCGGGCTGATTATCAATCCGTACTTCCCGCGCAATCTTTATCTGTTCTATGAACATGCGCGGATGAAGATCACGGCCGGCGATTTCGCCACCAAGGTCGGGCAGGAATGGTATCCATACGACACCGCCGAGTTCATCGTTAACTGTTACGTGGCGCTCGCGGCGATGCTCGCCGGTTACATTGCGTTTGACTTCAGCGATCGCAAACGCGCGCAACGGCCGCTCTACTTTTTAATTTTCTCGACGGTGCTGTTGCTGATGAATGCGCGCTGGAAACGATTTGCCGAGTACTTCCCACCCTTCGCGATTCTGTTCGCCGCCTTCTCGCTGGAAAGTTTCTGGCAGGGGCGCGCGATCTTCACGCGATTGCCGCAAGACGTGCTCGCCGATCTGCAGCCATTCCTGGATCGTCAGGAGACCGCCGAGGCCGAGAAAGAAAAAAAGAGCGAGAGCAACTGGCAATTGCTGAAGGCTGTGTTCGTCTCAGTGGCGTTGGGAGCGGCTTTGTTCGCAAATGTCTATCGCACGTCGAAAGACATTCGCGAAAGCGACCCGCGCGATCATTACGCGAAAGGCGCATTGTGGATGCGCGCCAACGTACCCGCGGGTGAAATGGTTTTCAATACTGATTGGGACGATTTTCCGCGGCTGCTTTATTACGACCCGACCCACGTCTACACGTCCGGTCTCGATCCTTCTTACCTGCACGAGAAGAATCCCGACCTTTCGGATCTCTTCGTTAAGATCACTACGGGCGAACAGGAAGACCCCGCGCCGCTGATTCGCGATAAGTTCGGCGCGCGTTGGGTGTTCAGCGACAACACCAGCGACCACGACTCGTTTTACGATCGGGCCTTAAGCAGCGGTTGGTTCGATCGCGTCTATGAAGATGCCGATTGCAGCGTGTTGCACATTCGCGATCAAAAAGCCGAGCCGCCGTCGGACGAGAAGAAAGATGATAAGGACAAGCCGGGCGACGATGACAATGCGCCGTAAACGAGCGCCGGTACTTTGCAGATGAAAAGAAAATTCGCGCTCACTTTCGCAATCGGCCTCGTGACTGCCGCTGCCGCATTCACGGCGTGTCACCGCGCGGCCTCTGACGACGAAACGCCTGATAATTCAAGCTACCGCCCGCTGGCGACGCCCGCGACCGAGTTTGAGCAAAAGTTGAAATTGATGCGCGACGCGCACTTTCAGTACGTTTGGGTGTTTACGCGCAAAGATGAAAAGGAATTTACTTCCGAGGATCGCGAACTGCTTCACACCAACGCGCCCAAGGTTGTCGATTGGGTGGGCATGGACGACAAGAAAAAATTCTTCGCCGGATCGAACTTTCCCATCGATCCACCGAACCTGGAGACGCTACTGAAGCGGTATAAGATCGAGGACTACTCCGGCAAATAATTTGGAGTGCGGTGCCTTGACACCGCTTTGGATTTTCCTGCAACGCCCTGGTATCCGGGATAATGAAAAGCGCCGTCAAGCCGGCGCACTCCAAATCAAATCTCCAGCACCAGTTTCCCAAATTGCGCGCGGTCTTCCATCAACTCGTGAGCTTTCCGCGCTTCGTCCAGGGGCAGCACGCGATCGACGACGGCGCTAATCTGACCCGACTCAATGAACTTCATGGCCGCCAATAGATCAGCCTTCGATCCCATCATTGAACCCAGAATCGTCAAGTGCCGATAGAACACGTGACGCAGATCCGTGCTCGCGTTAAATCCACTGGTCGCTCCGCAGGTGACTAATCGACCGCCTTTCTTGAGAGACAAGATCGACCCCGGCCAGGTGGCGGCGCCCGTGTGTTCGAAGACCACGTCAACGCCGCGTCCGTTTGTCAGCCGTTTAATCTGTCTGGGCCACGTGTCATCGGAATAATTAATCGTCTCGTCCGCGCCGAGCTCGCGCGCCTTGGCCAACTTTTCCTCCGAACTCGCCGTGGCAATCACACGCGCGCCGCGCAGCCTGGCAATCTGAATTCCGACTGAGCCGACACCGCTGCCGGCCGCGTGAATCAAAACATCTTCCCCGGGCTGAACGTTCGCGCGCGTCACCAGCATGTGCCAGGCAGTCAAAGTCACCAGCGGCAAGGCGGCAGCTTCAGCCCAGCTCAGGTTCTTTGGTTTCGGAATCAAATTCAATCCCGGCACGGCCACCAGTTCCGCATAGCCGCCGTCGAGCCGATATCCGATGATGTCGTATTCATCGCACATGTTGTCATGTCCCGCGAGACATGCGGCGCAATGGCCGCACGAAACTCCGGGCTGCACCATTACTTCGTCACCTGCCCTGGCCCAGGTGACCAGTGCGCCCGCCTCGCGCACGACTCCGGCAATGTCATTTCCCAGAATATGCGGGAGCGGAATTGTGATGCCCGGCAAACCGTTGCGCACCCAGACATCGAGATGATTCAGCGCACACGCACGCACCTCGATCAAAACCTGGTCCGCTTTAATTTGTGGATCGGGAACTTCGGCCGGCTGCAAAACCTCGGGCCCGCCGTGTTGGTTGAAGATTATTGCTTTCATAGATGCGGCAAAGGGCAAAGAGCTAAGGGTGCAATTCCACCGGGGACTCTCTGCCCTTACCTCTTTGCCCTTTGCGTTCGCGTTTACTTATCGAGCTGCTTCAATGCCCAGCTTAACTTCATCAATCGCCTGCTTGACCAGGTCCATCGCCTTGGCGCGATGTCCGCCTTTGTCGGCAGTTGCTTTCTCGAGATTGGTCTGCGCGCTTCTCAGAGCGTCGAGCGCCGCTTGCATGTGCGGCTGGTCCGGCGCTGTGTGGTTGTGACGCTTCGCATAGTCAATGCCGGCGGAAACCTGGCCAATTGCCTGGCTGACCAGATTGACGGCCTTGCCTCTATGGCCGGCTTTATCGCGCGTGGCCAGTTGTAACTCCGCGCGCGCTCTTTGCAGATCGGTGCGCGCGGCTTCCATAAACGGCTGGTCCGGTGGCAGGGCGTTGGCGACAACGATGAGACCTAAAACAACTGTGAGGACTCCCCCAATTCGTTTCATCATGATTCGAAGTTCCTTTCTGTTGTTCGAAAGCGGCTGAAGAGCCGCGCTAAATTACTACAAGAGAAACGCTCCAGACAATCTCACTTGAATTCGATACTGACCGCTTCGAACCTCGTCCGGCCGACATTTTTTATCGAGTGCGTCACGCCCGCTGGCTCCCAACTGACATCATCCTCTTTGACCGGATGCCGCACGGCCTTGCCGTTGGCGGTAACTTCGATTTCCGCGGCAGACATGGTGACATCCAGATACGGGAATTGATGAGTGTGAGTGGCAACAGACTCACCGGGAGCGAGTGACGCGCGATACACGCGAACGCGATCATTTTCCAGCACCGGTTGGCGTCCAGCTTCGCCCGCCATGGTCTGCGTGCCGGCGCTGGCGGGCTTCAGCAGTTCAATGGTGAGATTATGAAAAGCGGTCGTGCCGACATTCATGGCGCGATGAATATAAGTTGCTTTGCTGAATCTCACGTCGCCGAACTTCCATTCGGCATCGACCGGATCTTTGTCCAGCGTCTCGATGTGGAGTTTCGCCGGCGCCAGCGTAACGACCACGTTGTCGTTGCGATGAGCATGCCACAGCGTCGCATCACCGCCCGGCACGGTCACATCCCAGATTCTCACGAACTCGTTTTCAAACTTCGGATGATGGCGCGGCTCGCCATTGATTTCGACCGGGTTTTGCGGCGAGTTTGATTGCGACAGACCCACCAACGGAATTAACAGCAGCGATGCGATTAGCAGAAACTTTTTCATGTTGGCACTCCTTTAGAACTGTTCGTAAACCCAGCGGAGAATAGTCGTGTCAATCAGCGAACACTTTTGCGTAACGCTCGCCCCGCAAGCACTCCCGTGTATGTTCCATTCTCGACCGCGAGCTTGCCGTTGACGATCACAAATTTCATTCCCACCGCCGGCACCTCAGGCTGTTCATAAGTCGAGCGATCAGAAACGGTATTCGGATCGAAAACGATTAAGTCGGCGAAGTAGCCTTCCCGAATTAGCCCGCGTTCGGGAATGCGAAATGTTTCGGCAGTCAGCGCACTGCTGTTGCGGACGAAGAAAGGCAGCGATATGACTTTGTCCTGCAGCACGTACTGGTGCAGTTTCTTCGGGAAGGTCCCGTACTTGCGCGGATGGCCCGTCGATCCATCAGAGCAGGTCATGATGAACTTTTCTTTCATGAAGCGGCGGATGTCCTTTTCATTCATGTTGAATGAGGCGACCCCTGCGCCGCCCGCGTTCTTGATGATTTCGAGCGCGGCTTCGACCGGCGTCTTGTTCATCTCGTGGGCGATCTGATTCAGACGTTTGCCTACGTATTGACGATCGCGCGATTCGACAATCAGCAAGGACTCAGCGCCGCCGCGTCGCTTCAGGTTCTGTTCCATCTCGGCAATCAAACGCGGCCTGCTCTCGGCGTCATTGATGCGCTGCAACAACTGGCTTTGCCCGCCAATCTCGGCCCAGCGCGGCACCAGCGACGCAGTCAGACTCGAGCCGGACGCTTCATACGGATACTGGCACGCAGTCGCTTCGATGCCTTCGCGACGAGCCTGCTTCATCAAATTGATCGCTTGTTTGCTTTGTCCCCAAACATCCGGCCCGAGCGCCTTGATGTGCGAAATATGGACCGGCATCTTCGCTTCGCGGCCGATGCGAATGGTTTCGTTGATCGCACCGAGCAGTCCAATTGTGTATGAGCCCTCGTCGCGCATGTGCGTGTCGTAGATCCCGCCCTTCGCGCCCGCGACTTTCGCCAACTCGATTACCTCTTCGGTTTTCGAATAGCTCTGCGGCGCGTAGTACAAACCTGTCGACATGCCGAACGCGCCTTCATCCATCGCGCGCGCGACGTATTGCTTCATCTCTTCGAGCTGCGCCGTCGTTGGTTGCGCGTCGGTGGGGCCGAGCACCTTATTGCGAATCGTGCCGAAACCGGCGAGCAACACTCCGTTGGTGCCGATTCCCTGCGTCTCCCATTTACGCAAGGTGTCGCCGACATTCAGCACGCTGCCGCCGTCATTACCCGTGACCACGGTCGTGACGCCTTGCATTAAGTAGGCTTGATTACTCTTCGTCTGTTCGTTTGAGAGATCGCCCAGCGTGTGGGTGTGTCCGTCGATGAATCCGGGGGCGACTATCATGCCGGTGGCATCGATCGTACGAGCCGCTCTATAGCCGAATTCGGCGCCGGATCGTCGCTGCTGCGAATCACCGACCAGCACAATGCGATCGCCGCGAATGCCGATATCAACCTTTCGTGCTTTATTACCAGAACCGTCAACCACAGTTCCGTTGATGATCAGGAGATCGAGAGACGCACCCGCATCGACCTGGGCGTTTGATGGGGAATAGTTGAATCCCGCGACGATCGCGAGACTAATGAAAACGAATATTGGAAGAGAAACCGTGCGGCGCATCTTGTGCGGCTGAGATTAACGCCGCCGCCGCGTTCATTCAAGCGTCTCTTTGAGTTTGTCGAGCGCGGCTGACCAGAACTTTTTCATTTTCGCTCCGGCGTTCGCGTCTTTTAGCTTGGAATGTTGTGCGACCACCTGGCACTTGCCGGTGTCTTTGGGATAAAACGCGGCGACCAGATCGGTGCCGTCGTCCCACGTGATGCGCAGCGTTCTATTCGCGGTTGATTTGCGCACGGTGAAATTTGCGGGCAGCCATTGCTTCCGCGTTTTCTCGTCGGTCCAGGCTTTGAAAGCTTTGCTGACGGGCGCGGCGATGGTGCGGCTCACGCTGACTTCAAAACCGCTGGGCTTCTCGCCGACATCCCGCAGACCACGGGCTTGTTCGTAAGTCACGGCCACCATCTGCTGCCACCAGGCGCGCACGTCATGCTTATCGCGCAGATGCGCCACGATCTCCTGATGGGTCATCTTCTTCGCGCCTGCCGCGTCGAGGTGCTTGAACCAACGCGACCAGTTCTTGCCGGTTTTGGCTTCGACCGCTTCGTCACTCATGCGAGGTTTGAATGCTTCTTTAGTCATTGAACTATTCGTCACGGTCGTAAGCGACCTTTAACCACTTCTTCACTTCGTCATCGATATCTTTCAGCGAAGTTATTTCGAATCGATGTGTGATTCGATCTTTTTTTGCAAAGCCGCCGGTGTCAATTAATCGCTTCGGCGTCTGCTTTGTATCACCGAGGGCCAGACCGAAATCGATTCGCGTTTGCGTCGTCGGTTTGATCTGCGCAAAGACGTGATTGCGATAAAGCGGCACGATGGTTTGGCAGGGACAGGCCTTTGTGTCTTTGCCCATCGACAAGCCGAGCTTCAGCAGCGCGTCATAGATGGGCCGCAGATGTTCCTTCTTACCGGCGAACATTGCGTCTACATATTTCTCAGCGGCTTTCAAGTATTCGTCCGCGTCTTCCGTCTCTCCTGCCTTGCCCAACGATCGGGCCGCCAGCCAACCGGCATAATTTGTTCCGAGGCGGTGCTGCTCTTTCAGCCAATCCCGGCGCGCATTTTCAGTCGGCGGGCCTTCTTGCTTGATGAACTTGAGCCATTCATCAAGGGTCCGGCCGGTCTTCTGTTTTAGTTCGCCGATCCACTTCTGCGTCATGAGCACGCCGGGATGCACGCCATAGATCGATTTCGTCTTCGTCGCAGTTTTAGGCATCGCTGTCCTCCGGCAGATGGTGCGGCTCAAAGTTGTGGCCACCGTCTGCCGCGCGCGACAACCAGGCAAGCTAGTCAGCTTTCTCCTGGCCCAGACTGAACCAGTTCCCCGAATTGTCTTTCATGACCGTCGCCGTTCCCCACGATTGCGTCGTGGGCGGTCCCTTGAACTCAACGCCTTTCGACTTGAGTTCTTCGTAAGTCTTATGAATGTCGTCGGTTTCGAACACGCCGCCACCGAGCACGCCTTTTTCCATCAGCGCTTTCAATTGCGCGGCTGATTCTTCATCCAGAATGTATCCCGGTTTCGGTTCCATCAGGATGATCTCAAATCCTGGTTGGTCGGGAATTTTCATGGTCAGCCAGCGAAAGTCGTCACCGACCATCGCATCCGTATCAACTTCAAAACCGAGTTTATCCCGATAGAACTCTAACGCTTCCTGTTGGTTCCTGACCCAAACCGTCGCGTGTGACATTTTTGTAATCATCGTTGCTCTCTCCTCCGTAAAATCGAGCAGAGCATACAACGTTCGTCGTCAGCCCGCTTCTCGAAAATTGCTGAAATGAGGTCTTCGATTTTGGACGGCATCAGTCGCTTACGCCAAGTCCATACATACTGAGAAAGCAGGTCGGGATTTTGCTCTGCGCCGCGCGCTGTTGCTGGCGATAGTTCACCGGCGCATCGCCGACGCGCTGGCGAAACAAAGTGCTGAACGAGCCGAGGCTTTGGAAACCTACTTCAAAGCAGACATCGGTGACCGTCATCCGTCTGTGGCGCAGCAACTCTTTGGCCTTTTCGATTCGGCGATCGATCAGGTACTGGTGGGGAGTGGTCGCAAATTCTTCGCGGAAGAGACGCAGGAAATGGTAGCGAGACAAACACGCTTCCTGCGAAATCTCTTCGAGGTCGAGCGGCTCGTGAAAATTCTCATTGATAAAGGCCCGCGCGCGCCAAAGCCGCTCGTGCACCTCGCTTCCAGTTCCGGGTTTGGTCACAGCCATTTGTTCGCGGATTTTACTGCTGGAGCTCGAAAAACAAAACAATTTCGCGAATCCGGACCGGGTCGAGCCCGGTTAGAGTAAGGAATCGAATTCGCCGGTCCGAATAACCTGCGCGACCTTTTCGACTTCGCGAGACATCGATCGATCGACGGTTAGCGGCGAGACATAATTTCTAATGAGATCGCGCGCTTGCCTGACGCCTCGTCCCGGCTGGAGCGGCGCGCGGTACTCCAGGCCCTGGGCCGCGGCGATCAATTCGAGCGCCGTCATCAACTCTGACAACTTAACGATTGCCCGCAGCTTGATCGCGCCGGTCATTCCCATCGACACGTGATCTTCCTTGCCGCCGTCGGTGGGAACGTTGTCGATGCTCGACGGGTGGGCCAAAACCTTCGCTTCATTCAACAGCGAGGCGGCCACTATTTGCAGCATCATGAAACCGGAAGCGGACCCTGCGTGGGTGGTCAGGAAAGGCGGCAGGCTTTCGTTGGCGTCAGGATTCACCAGACGATCGATACGCCGTTCCGTGATGCTCATCAAATCGGTCACGGCCATCGCCGCGTAATCGAATGCCAGCGCCAGTGGAGCGCCATGGAAATTTCCGCCGGAAAGAACTTCATCCGTATCGGTGAAAACCAGCGGGTTGTCAGTAGCGCTGCCGGTTTCAATCTCCACGATGTCGCGAGCGTGCGCGAGCGCGTCGCGCACAGTGCCGTGGACCTGCGGCATGCAGCGGAGCGAATAGGCATCCTGCACGCGCGGATCGTTTTCAACATGTGATTCACGAATTTGACTATCGCTAAGCAGCTCACGCAGGTGCGCAGCAACCTCGGTCTGACCGCGATGTGGACGCGCCGCATGAATGCGTTCATCAAATGCGACGGGAGTTCCTTTCAATGCTTCGAGCGTCATCGCTCCCGCTACATCCGCCAGGCGCGCGACCCGCTCGGCGCGATGCAGCGCGAGACCGCCAACGGCAGCCATCGCTTGCGTGCCGTTTAGTAAAGCGATGCCTTCTTTCGCTTCGAGCTGCAACGGTTCGATCTGCGCCTGACGCAACGCGTCAGCACTCGCCATTCGCAGCTGATCGAAATACGCCTCGCCTTCGCCGATCGCGGTCTGGGCCAGATGGGCCAGCGGCGCGAGATCGCCGCTCGCTCCCACTGAACCCTTTTCGGGAATGACCGGCGTCACGCCACGTTCCAGCATGGCCAGCAATTTCTCGATTACTATCGGCCGACAGCCGCTGTAACCAAGCGCCAGGACGTTTGCGCGTAAGAGCAGCATGGCCCTGGCCTCTTCAATCGAAAGTGGATCGCCCAGGCCGCAGGCGTGACTGCGCACCAGATTCAATTGCAATTCGCGCAACGCACTCGGTTCAATGCGGACGTCGGACAGCCTGCCGAAGCCTGTGTTCACGCCATAGACGGTGCGGCCTTCGGCGACGATTCGCTCGACGACATGACGCGATTTTTCCGCACGTTCGCGCGCAGAAGCTGACAAGGAAACGGTTTCGCTGCGCGCTGCCACGGCAGCAATCTGGGCAAGAGACAGTCTTTGGCCGTCGAGTTCAAGCATGAGATTAGAGTGAGCGGTGAGCAGTGCGCAGCCTTCGACTTGCTGCGCATGACTCGCAGCTCACTTCAAGATTCGATCAGGAGTTTCGGAAACGTGAACCTTGCGATCCGGAGCCTGCGTCTTAAATTCTCCGGTGCCCCGCAGGCGGTGGCGCGCGCGCTTGGCCCGACGAACTGTGGCGCGGGGAACTGATGACGCGGCGCGGGCAAAACTGGAGACGCGCTGCAGCGGATGCAGCGAGAATTGATGTCGCGGCAGGACCTCGCCCGTGGCTTCGCGCAAGCGAATCGTAGACAGCGCAAAAATACAGAGCGTGAAATTGAAAGTCACACCCACGATAATCACGATCGAACCCGGCACCAGTCCGACGGTCGCGCGCGATACAAATTCATCGAGGTTCACCGCCGCTTGCGGATGCAAGTAGACCTTCAGATTCCAACTCAAGGCCAGCAACGCAAACAGCCAGATGTAGTTTCGCCGCAGACGACGGCCAATCGCCTCCCACACGCTAATCGTAAAATGCGGCGTCAGCAGATCCGAGGCGAGGTGCGACGCCCACTCCTGATCGCGGGGCACACCGTTGGGCGCCAGCATCTGGGCCAGATAACCAGTTTCGATCACGCGCACGCGGCTCGCCCAGATTTCGTAATAGCGATAACGTCGCGCTTCCATCAGCAGAAAGATGGCCACCAGCAGCGAGATGATCGGAATCAGAAAGTGCGGATTGGACGGCGAACTGAATGCAAACGAAAGTGCGCCGGCTACGGTTATCACCGCCCAGTAGGTGGTGTTATCGAGACGGCTGCGCCAGGTGTTCGAGCGCTGCACTTCGCCGCGATAAAAGTGGGCCATCGCGGTGTTGAATTCAGCGGGCGACAGCTTTCGCAAAGTGTCGGTGGACGCGTTCGGCTTGCGATCCGGCACCACCGTGTCATGAATCGAGCCCGACACCGGACGCAACTTTCCGGTCACGCGTTCGCCCTGGGGATTAGGCAACGGTCCGGACGGCGCACCCGTGCGGAGCGGGACCCGGGTCGTAATTCGAGAATCGTGAATGCCGCTATCGGTTCGCGCTTTATCAGAAAGTCTCTGCGTAGGTTCGGTTCTAATCGCCATTATGGCCCAAGGGTACGAGGTGGAGAGCGCTCGTGGATCCTGGCGCAGATAATATCACGGAATAAAGACAATCAGACCAAAACTTGGTGCTAAGCAGAGATTTTCCAGTGAGTTCGCGAGACTCAACTTCGCTCTCGCTGCGAAGGAAGGGCCTGCTTGACACTCATTTTTGCGAAACCTATAGTTTCAGTTTCGCTGTTTGAAACAAAATGTTGTCCGAGAGTGCAGGCGTGTCGAGTAAAGCGCACGAGTTATGGATGCATGAGGCGCTGCGCGCCGCACGCGAGGCCGGGTCGCGGGATGAAGTCCCGATCGGCGCGTGTATCGTGGTGGCCGGCGAGATCGCCGCGGTTACGGGAAATCGCACGCGCACTGATTGCGACCCGACCGCACACGCCGAGATTATCGCACTGCGTGAGGCCGCGCAGCGGGTTGGCAATTACCGTCTGCCGCACGCGACCGTCTATTCCACGATCGAGCCCTGCGCCATGTGCGCCGGTGCTTTGATTCAAGCACGCGTGCCGTTGTTGGTGTACGGTGCGCGCGATGAAAAAGCGGGCGCGGTCGACAGTCACTTTGGCATTTGCAACTCAGAGCAACTGAATCATCGCCTGCAGGTGGTTAGCGGCATACTGGAAGCGGAATGCCGCGAGCTGATGCAAGAATTTTTTAGAGCAAGGCGGAAGGATGAGGAATGAAGGATGAAAGCCTGACGGTTTTGAGCGTCGTTCCTTTCATCCTTCCGCCTTCATCCTTCACCCTTGCTTTCGCGGAGAGGTCGCATAGTGGATTAGTGCACCGGTCTCGAAAACCGGAGTGGGTTAACGCCCACCGTGGGTTCGAATCCCACCCTCTCCGCCATTTGAAAAGCAAGGATGAATTAGGAAGGATGAAGGATGAAAATCGATGGCTCCCGTCGATTTGGAAACTCGGACTACTGATTTTGCGCTGCGGATTATTAAGCTGTTCGCCGCATTGCCGAAAACAACCGAGGCTCAGGTACTTGGGAAACAGCTTTTGCGGTGTGGGACTTCTGTTGGAGCACACTATCGAGAAGCCAAACGAGGGAAATCAACGCTCGACTTCATCAGCAAGATCGAAGGTGCGCTGCAAGAACTGGATGAAACCTGTTATTGGCTTCAGTTGATCGAAAAATCTGACATGATCTCGGCGCGACGGTTAAGCCCACTTCAAGCCGAAGCTGTCGAGTTAATGAAGATTCTTGTAACAATAGCCAAGCGTGCAAAGGAGAAGCTGAAGAGGTAGCGGAAGGTCCTCACTTTCATCCTCCGCCTTCATCCTTCATCTTTGTTTTCGGAGAGGTGCAAGAGTGGTTGAATTGGCAGCACTGGAAATGCTGTGAACGGGGAACCGTTCCGTGGGTTCGAATCCCACCCTCTCCGCCATTAGTAGATGAGGTTAGAGGTTGGAGATTAGAGGTCGGCAGTGGCTGGGTTTTCAGAAGTCAGAGATTGGCGATTAAAGGCCGGAACGATTGACTGGCCTCTAGCCTCTGACCTCTAACTCTGATCTCTCTCACTTGAGAATCTGGTTGAATTGGATTTTGGAATCTGGCATCTTAAATCTGAATCTGAGATCGCCGGCAGCAAGAATCTTGGTGCATTGATGATCAGTAAACGAGTCCTTCTAACCGGATCTGCCTGTGCCGTTGCCGCCATGACGCTGGTTCTTTTTGCTCACGGCGCAATCGCGCAGACGCGCCGCAAACCAGCCAAACGCCCTCCAGTTTGCGGCAATCCGAACGTTACGTGCGGTGGAGAAATCACTTTTCAGCCGAACGAGTTGCCGATTCGAATTCCGAAAAACGCGGTTATTTACGACAGCGATCTTTTCTACGCGGTGATCCTGCGGAGCGCGCCATCAGCCGAGGAGAATTGCGACAACTTCATTCCAGAACCCGAACGTCTCGCGGCGCAGACTTTATTCACCCAAAACAAGGTGTTCACTTCCCGTTGCGCCGAGCCGGGCCAGGTCTCTTATTCAAACACCAATTCCAAAGCGCAATTCATGGCCGTCTATGCCGGCGCCACCCAAGCCGATGCGAATCGAATGTTGGCCAAAGTGCAAGCCACCGGCAAATTTCCCGGCGCCAACATTCGCCGCATGCGCGCGATGATTAACGGCACCTAAAGTCCCCCGCAGTTTCTCTTTTCCCCCAATGACGATAAAGTCACCTATTGAAGGGGAAGATATGAACGACGATAAACTTGCTGTCGAAGAAGCGCGCCGCGCCGGCCAACACGAGGCGGTCAAGGCGCAGGTTGAAGGCGAAGTCCACGCAGACATTGCCGAGCATGCAGCGCAGGCGCCGCCGCGCGAAACCGAACGCGTCAACGCACTGGCGAGTGACTTTCGCGCCAAGGCCGTCGACGAAGTGGCGGAGACCGAACGCGAAGTGACTCGTGGCCGCACGGCCGCGCGAGTCTCTCAGGTGGTTGATTACCTGTTCTTTATACTCTACGGATTACTCGGACTGCGCTTTCTGCTGGCGCTACTCGCGGCCCGCAGCAGTGCCGGCTTTGTCCAATTCATCGTGACGGTCACCGATCCGTTCTATCGACCCTTTCGCGGAATTGTCTCCAGCCCCAGTACTGATGGCGGCCACACGCTGCTGGTCCCGCTGATTATCGCGATCGTGGTTTATCTCTTATTGCACCTCGCGATTAACGGGCTGCTGCGCATCGTTGCTCATCGCAAAACGGCAGTCTGATTTCCGAAATCGACAATCGGCAATCGCCAATCTAGAATACCCGCATCAGACTTCGGGCTCCGCACAACGTGGGACCGGTGAACCCCGCCAGGCCGGGAACGGAGCAACGGTAGCCAGGTTTGCGTGTGTTGCGGGTAAGTCCGGAGTCTGACTTTGCTGCAACTCTTCCCTCGGTCATGACGCTTCGACAAAGGAGAACCCGATGAAAAGAATCTTCGCAGCTACGTTGTTAATCACAGCTTGTTCTTTGACCTTACTGGCCCAGACCGCATCGCGTGACGATCTGTTGAAGGACATAGAGGCTAAGCGCGCGGAACTGGCGAAATTGCAGGAGAAATTTCTCGCGCCATCCGCCGAAGACCGCGCCGCCTATGCTGAATTTTTGTCCCAGCCTGATACCGGTTTGATTCGATTGCTGCCGCGCGAGAAATATGACGGATCCGGTGAGAGGAAAGCCAAACTGGATATTAACGGCGGTGGCGCCTACTACTCGTTTGCTCGGCTGACTCACGAATACGGCATGGGTCAGGATATCGGACTTGAATCAGGCTATCTGTCCACCGGATTTGGCGGTGCTGACTATGGCATGCTCACGAAACTTGAAGGGGCGAGGTTGGAGGATGTCTCGGCTGAGCTTCCGGGCCTCATCTTCCTGGCCAAATACAATGCCGTCAACAATGTACCTGATGCGCGGGTGGAACAGACACGCTTTCAGGGAGGCGCAGTAATTGATGGCATCTCTTACAAAAGACGCGTCGCGGTCGAAGTCGGGGCGACTTACGCCTTGCGATCAATTCAATTCGAGCGCGCCGACGTACTGGTAGCTTTCCGCGTGGTGCGCCAGGATACCGACGGCAGCTTGATCATCGCGTGGAAGCTCTTGCAAAAATATCCGATGCCGAAGCTCGCACGTAACGTGCTGACCAACTAATAATGTCCTATCAAGTAATCGCCCGTAAGTGGCGTCCGCAAAAATTCGAAGATGTGACGGGTCAGGAAGTCCTGACCCGCACGCTGCAAAACGCGATCGCCAACGATCGGCTGCATCATGCTTATCTTTTCTCAGGCGCTCGCGGTGTGGGAAAGACGACGACCGCTCGCCTGGTCGCGCGCGCGCTCAACTGCCACAAATCGGACAAACCCACGGCGACTCCCTGCGCGCCGATCGACGATAAAGCCTGCGCCTCGTGTCGCGAGATTGCCGAAGGGCGCTCAATGGACGTGTTGGAAATCGACGCGGCCTCGCACACGCAGGTCGACAATGTCCGCGATGTGATTATCTCCGGCATCAACATCGCCCCCGCGCGCGATCGCTATAAAGTCTTCATCATCGACGAAGTGCACATGCTCTCTTCGCATTCGTTCAATGCGTTGCTGAAGACCATCGAGGAGCCGCCGCCCCGCGTGATGTTCATGATGGCGACTACCGACGAGCACAAGGTTCCCGAGACCATCACGTCGCGTTGCCAGGTGTTTGAGTTTCGCACGATTGCGGCGGCCAGGATTGCCGAACGACTGAAGTTCATCGCCAAGGCTGAGAAGATTTCCATCGCTGACGAAGCGATTCGTGAAATTGCGCGCGCCGGCGACGGCTCGATGCGTGACGCGCAATCGGCGTTCGATCAGGTGATCAGTTTCGCCGGTGACAAGATCAAAACGGAAGATGTCGAAAAGGCTCTGGGCATCGCCGGCGCCGACGTGCTGGCGCGCGTCATGAACGGCATCGCTGAAAACAAACCCGCGGAAGCGCTGGCGATCGTCGATGATCTGGTGATGCGCGGCCACGACTTGCGGAATTTCTGTCGCGACGTGCTGGGTCACATTCGCGATCTGCTGGTTGTCAAAGTTTCCGGCGATCCTAAACTGCTCGACTCGTCATCTGCTGAAACCGGAGCGCTACAGCAGCAAGCAGCAAATTTTTCGGAATCAGATTTAGTGCGATTCTTCCATTCGCTCGCGGAAACCGAAGCGAACCTGAAGGACGCCGCGAACCCGCGTTATCAGGTCGAGGTTGCGCTCGTGAAATTGATGGAGATGCGCCGGCTCGCGTCGCTGGGCGATCTTGTCGCGCGCATTGCCGAACTGGAGAGCGCGCTGCGCACCGGACGCGCGCCCGCCGAACGCAAGAGCCCGCAAGCAGCTCCGGCCGCGTCGGGCAACCGGGCCTCATCGCCATCGACTCCGGCAGCCCGCAGTGCGAGCGCCGGCGATGCTGCGACGGCGAACGCCGGCGAGTCCGTCAACCAGTCAGCGCGCGATGAAGTAACCGCGCCCCAGCCGGCCGAGCAGGCTACTGCGGCTGCGGGATCGCTGAGCGACCAAATCAAAACTGAACTCGAACGCCGGAAACGGAAATTACTCGCCGCCGCGATCAGCGCGGCATCTCGAATCGATCTTGAAGGCGACGAACTGACGGTTGAATTCTCTCCCGAAGCCAGGCATTCGCGCGACACGATGGCCAAACCCGATAACGCCAGGATTCTGCGCGAAACTTGCGCGGAGGTTTGCGGGCGTGCGGTCGGCATCAGGTTCGTCATGCGTGACAGCGAGACGGCCGACGCGCCGCTGGCGCCGGAAGAGGACCAGAGACGTTCCCGGCAGCAGGCGCGACAGGCCGCAGCCCAAAATCCCACAGTCCAGCAAGTGCTCAAGACCTTCGGCGGCGAGATCGTCGACGTCAAGACGCTCTAGTTTCGATTGAACCCGGCAGCAATCAGCGTCGTATTCCCCTTTCGAGGTAAGAACGATGCGCAATCCACTGATCGCCGGCATTCTCAGCTTATTAATTCCGGGCCTCGGGCAAATCTATAACGGCCGAATTATCTTCGGGCTGATTTGGTTACTCGTGTTTGGAGTTTCGTGGATCGGTTCGGTCGGTTTCTTCGGGTTGATTGTTCACGTCATCTCGGCCTGGTGCGCCTACTCCTACGCCAAGGACCATCCGATCAGGGTCTGAGAAAGCCAGGACACTCGTTGTTTCACCAGGGCCGATGGGCGGAATCGAGCACCTGAAATAGTCTCTCAGGTTGGGAAGGGCGGTTTACCCCCGCTCTTTCTTTTTATTCAAGTAGCTTCGGAACGCGTGCGGGGGCAAGCCACCCTTGCCAACCTGAGATTATTCTTGATTCAATTTCTCATCAGCGACTTCCGGGCCCTTAATTCTCATGTTGGCGCGCTACTCGTAAGAAGGCCTTCGCGGCGTGCGACAACGTCGCGCCTTTGCGATAAATCAAGTGCAGTCGCCGTTCGAACTTCATCTCTCGCACCAACAGTCCCACGAGTTGTTTCCGCTCGATTTCGATTTGCGCCGCCAGCCGCGGGATCAAAGCTATTCCCAAACCTTGCTCGACCAGACGCTTAATCGATTCCAGCGTCGGCATCTCCATCGAAATGTTCAGCGGCGTGCGATGCTTCTCAAAAGTCTTGATGACTTTTTCGCGGTAGGGCGACGGCACGTTGTGTGCGATGAAAGCCTCAGCCCCTAAATCGCGAACGGACACCGCTTCCTTCTGCGCGAGCGGGTGCGTCGGCGGCACCACCAGCGCGATTTCATCGACTCCAATCGAGATGGCCTTGATGGCCGGATCGTTGGGCTTAAACGAAACGACCCCAATCTCGACATCGCGCCCGATGATTTCTCCGGGAATTCGGCTGGCGAGACTACGTTTAATTTCAATTTTGATGTGCGGGTGGCGCGTGCGAAAAATTGGAATCAGCGGCAATAGCGACATCACCGTATATTCGTTCGCGCCCAGCGACAGTTTCCCGCGATGCAAATCGCGCAACTCGCGGATCGCCGAATGTGCGTGATGCCGCAGGTTCAGCATCTGCTGCGAAAAGTCGAGCAGCACCTTGCCCGCCGCCGTCAACGTGCCGTCCTTTGACGACCGATCAAACAACGACTCACCCAGTTCAGCCTCGAGCCGGCGAATGGCCTGGCTCACTGCCGGCTGAGTGCGATGGAGAGTCTCGGCGGCGCGCGAAAAACTGCGCTCCTGCGCGACCGCGAGAAATACTTCGAGATGGTTAATATCCATGCAGCCTCAAGCGTGGCGCTTATCGAACCATACGAGCTGTCTTATGGTATCACATATTGTTATGTTGGTATAGAAATTATAACTTTGACTTTCGCCGGGCCGGGACTCTACGATTGCCGGACGCATATGACAATCGACCACGTAAAAATCTTCGACACCACCCTGCGCGACGGAGAGCAGTCCCCCGGCTGCTCTATGAACCTGGCCGAAAAGGTGCGGCTGGCGCAAAAACTTCAAGAATTGGGCGTCGACATTATCGAAGCCGGCTTTCCCATCGCTTCAGACGGAGACTTCGCCGCGGTCAAAGCGGTGGCGGCTGACTGTCGCCAGGTGACGGTGGCGGCGCTTTGCCGAACGGCGACTCCTGATGTGGCGCGGGCGGCAGAGGCTCTGCGCGGGGCGGCGCATCCGCGCATTCACACGTTCGTGGCGACCTCGGACATCCATCTCGAATACAAACTCAAAAAGACGCGCGGCGAAGTGATCGAGATGACGCGCAACGCCGTACGCATGGCGCGTGATTACGCGGAAGAGGTTGAGTTCTCGGCCGAGGACGCCACGCGCAGCGACGTCGATTATCTCTGTGAAGTTTTTGGCGCGGCGATCGAATCAGGCGCGACGATTCTAAACGTGCCGGACACGGTCGGCTACACTCTCCCCAATGAATTTATTGGCCTGGTGAGCGCAGTGCGCGAGCGAGTGGTCGCTGAGCGCACTGATATTACGATTAGCGTTCACTGTCACAACGACCTCGGCTTAGCGGTCGCGAACAGTCTGGCGGCGGTCAGCGCCGGGGCGCGGCAGATTGAATGCACCGTCAACGGAATCGGTGAGCGCGCCGGTAACGCTTCGCTGGAAGAGGTCGTGATGGCGATGAATGTTCGCGCTGATCGCATGCCGTTTCAGACGCGCATCGATACCCGGCAGATTTACTCAACCAGCCAGCTGTTATCAGACATCATCGGCTTTGGCGTCCAACCCAACAAGGCGATTGTCGGACGCAACGCGTTCGCGCATGAGGCCGGCATTCATCAACACGGCGTGATCAGTAATCCGTTGTGTTATGAGATTATGACGCCCGAATCTGTCGGCGTTCCGGCAAACGCGTTGGTGCTGGGCAAGCATTCGGGGCGGCACGCGCTCAGCTTGCGGTATCAGGAACTCGGTTACACATTAACGAGCAACGAACTCGAGTTCGCTTATCAACGATTTTCCGACTTGGCCGATCGCAAAAAGCGAATCTATGATCAGGATTTGATATCGCTGATCTCAACTGAGGCGGCCATGTCGGTCGCAGCGTAAATGGTAGAGGCGAGAGGTTAGAGCTTAGAGGTTAGACAACAGAACATTTGACTAAGCTCTAAGCTCCAGCCTCTTTAATGACACTTATGCAATACCGAATTGTCGTCCTTCCCGGCGACGGTGTGGGGCCCGAAGTGACGGAACAGGCCGTGCGCGTATTGCGCGAAGTCGCGCATGTTTACGGCCACAGTTTCAATTTTGCAGAACATCATGTCGGCGGCGCCGCGATCAGTTTGACCGGATCGCCTCTGCCGCCGGACACACTTGATGCTTGCCAGCGCGCCGACGCGGTATTGCTGGGCGCGATTGGCTCTCCCGAATTCGATCATCTTCCCTCAGCCCAAAAACCCGAAGCCGGACTGTTGCAGTTGCGAGCTGCACTGGGCGGCTTTGCCAACTTGCGGCCGGTCAAGTGTTATTCGCCACTGGCTGGGTCATCGCCGCTCCGCCGCGAAATCGTCGAGGACTCCGATATTCTGTTCGTGCGCGAGTTACTCGGCGGCCTCTATTTCGGCGAGCCGCGTGGCATTGTTTCAAACAACGGCACGTCTTCGGGATTCAATACGATGCGCTACTCGGTCAGCGAGATCGAGCGCGTCGCGCGAGTCGCCTTTGCGGCCGCGCAGAAACGTGACGGCCGGGTAACCTCGGTCGATAAGGCCAACGTGCTGGAAACTTCGCAGTTGTGGCGGCAGACAGTGACGCGGGTGGCGGCTGATTATCCGGGCGTCGAACTCGATCATCTTTATGTTGACGCGGCGGCAATGCACATCATCATGAAGCCGCGGCGGTTTGACGTGATTCTCACTGAGAATTTGTTTGGCGACATTCTGTCAGATGAAGCGGCGGTACTGGCCGGTTCGCTGGGGATGTTGGCTTCGGCGACCGTCGGCGGCGCGGTGGATCTCTACGAGCCGGTGCATGGTTCAGCGCCGGACATCGCGGGACGCGACATTGCGAATCCGCTCGGGGCCATCGCTTCAGTGGCGATGATGCTTCGTCACACGATGAATTTGACAGACGCGGCCGACGATATTGAAACAGCGATTGAAAACGTCCTCGAGATCGGCTATCGCACGAGAGACATTGCGACGACCGCAAACGATCGAGTGGTGAGTACGGCTGAGATGGGCCAACTGGTCACCGAAGCCATCGCCGCGATTGCTGATATGCGACACGCGTATCATGCAGTGTAAAGTCAGGGTGTTGGGGTTTGGGTGTTGGGTGTAGGAGTGTTCTTTAGTTTTGCCCAATGTCCCAAATTCATTTCTTTCTTGCGAGAGCGAACCAGCGAAGGATCTAATAGAGCCCGCAAGCGGAGGTTTGACGTTGCAGACTCGTCCCTATGGCACGCGCTGCGCTACCGATCGAGTAAACTACACCCATCACCCTAACCCCTACACCCTGATCTCTTATGCCGCGAACACTTTTTGAAAAGCTCTGGGAAGCTCACGTTGTCCGATCGGCGGCAGGCGAACCCGCCTTGCTCTACATCGATCTGCATCTGGTTCACGAGGTCACGTCGCCGCAGGCATTCGATGGATTGCGGGCTGCCGGACGAGGGGTTCGTCGTCCTGAGCTGACGATCGCCACGGTCGATCACAATGTCCCCACGACTTCACGTTTGACGCCGATCGCAGATCCGATTGCCGCGAAGCAGATTGAAACTCTGCGCCGTAATTGCGCTGAGTTTGGCATTCAACTTTTCGATATCGATTCAACCAGTCAAGGCATCGTGCACGTGATTGGTCCTGAGCTCGGGTTGACGCAACCGGGGATGACCATCGTCTGCGGCGACAGTCACACGAGCACCCACGGAGCATTTGGCGCGCTGGCGTTTGGCATCGGCACCAGCGAAGTCGAGCATGTGCTGGCGACGCAGTGCTTACCGCAGAACCAGCCGCGCACGATGCTCATAAACGTGAGCGGTGAGCTGGCCGCAGGCGTAACCGCGAAGGATCTGGCGTTGGCTATTATCGGAAAGATCGGGACCGACGGGGCCACCGGTCACGTCATTGAGTATGCGGGCGAAGCCGTGCGCGCGTTGTCGATGGAAGGCCGCATGACTCTGTGCAACATGAGTATCGAAGCGGGCGCGCGCGCTGGAATGATCGCGCCCGACGATACCACTTACGCGTATTTGCAGGGTCGTCCATACGCGCCGCGCGGATCGAATTGGGATGACGCGATCAGTTACTGGCGGACTCTGACGTCCGATGTGGACGCGGAATTCGATCGCCGGCTCGATATCGACGCGGCGTCGGTTGCTCCGTGTGTAACCTGGGGCACGAGTCCCGGAATGGTGGCGTCAATAACCGCTGAGGTGCCCGATCCGGGCGGGATTCAAAACCAATCAGAGCGCAGCGCCGTCGAACGCGCTTTGCAGTACATGGCTTTGCAACCAAAGACGCGCATCGCCGACATCGCCATCGATCGCGTTTTTATCGGCTCGTGCACCAATGCGCGGATTGAGGACTTGCGCGCGGCGGCCCGCGTCATCAATGGACACCGCGTGAAAGAATCAGTGCGCGCGATGGTCGTGCCCGGATCGCACAGCGTCAAAGTCGCGGCGGAAGGCGAAGGCTTGGATCGAATCTTCCGTGAGGCGGGATTCGAATGGCGCGAGGCCGGATGCTCAATGTGTCTCGGCATGAACCCGGATATTCTGCAACCCGGCGAGCGTTGTGCGTCAACCAGCAACCGCAACTTTGAAGGACGTCAGGGACGCGGCGGGCGCACTCATCTGGTCAGTCCGTCCATGGCCGCCGCCGCGGCGATCGCCGGTCACTTTGTTGATGTGCGTGAATGGGAATACAAGTAGTGGAAACCCGACCGTCAGGGAGGGTGCAGGGAGGCGAGTAGGTTGGCACCCTCCCTTACGCTCGGGTTTCGGCATCCCTCACTGACCAAGCAGCTCCTTATAAGCTTTCTGCGTCTGCATCGCCGGTTCCACGCCCAACTCTTTCTTCAGCAGCGCGCGCAGCGCTTCGTACTGCTCCTTGACGGCGACGCGATTACCCAGGGCTGCCTGCGCGCGCATCACCAGACAGTGAATGTCTTCGCGAAACGGATCGTCGCGCAGGATGCGATGCGCTAAATCCATCGCCCGCACAAAATCCTGTTTCTTCTCGGCCACGCCCGCCAGCGACTCGAGCATCCGCAAGTACTGCTCGCGATAATAGAAACGCTGCTCTTCAACCCAATCGTCGTAACTCCCCTGCATGAAGTCGCCGCGATAAAGCGCCACCGCTTGTTCATAGAGCCCAATGCAACGATCGAAGTCACGTTCACGACGCGCAGCTTCGCCATCGGCGATGAAGCGGTCGAACTGTTCCGTGTCGATGCGATAAGCGAATTCCGAATTCAGCTGATACTCGCCGTCGCGATAGGCGAGAAAATTTTGTTTCAAAGGCTGATTGCTGTTCAGCGCTTTGCGGATGTGCGACATCGTGGGATGGAAATTTCGCTCGACCGTTTTCACATCGACGTCGCGCCAGAAGGTGTCGACGATATTGTCCTTGGGCGCGCGATGATGCGGCCGCGAGGCAATGAAACAAAGAATGTCCCGCGAGCGGCGCGTGGTCCAGGCGTCCGCGGCGAATGGCCTGGCCCGGTCGCGAAAGATCTCGATCGAACCCAGCATATTAATCGTGAGATCTACGAGCGGCGCCGGCGTCGCGACTGTTGCACTGGTCATGGCAGCCGCCGGAGCAGGCACGGGAACCGGCGCGCCACGTAGTTCCGTCGGCAGCAACTCCTGCACTTCATCTGCGGCGAACAGACTCGCGTGCGTGGCCACCTCCTGGCGCAACCAGTAGTCGTAGTCGTAACGCGCAGCCAAATCGAGCGCGCGCTTCAAATTCTCAAACATCGAGACTTCCTGCGAGGTCCCCTGATCGCACACCGCGAGTCCCATGCAGGCCTGGGCGTCGTAGTAATAGAGACCATGTTCGCGAAAGTACTTGAGGGCGGCGGCGAATTCAGCGCGAGCACTTTCGTAGTTCTTTGCAGCGAGCAGGATTCGGCCGTGCGCCAACCGCGCCGTGAAGTGGCCGATCGGGTTCTGATCGGCGGGCCGGCGCTCGAGCAGGCGCTCGATCTGCGTGAGGGCGCGCAGCGCATCGCCGGCCTTTAAAAGCATGAGCGCGCGCTCTTCCAATAATTCAACGCGGGCCAGATCGATACCCGCATCCGCATACGATCGTTCGGCGCGTTCGTACGATTCAGTGGCGCGCGAGAGATCACCGCGCTCACGATAAAGATTGCCGTACGCTTCCAGCGTCTCACCGAGTTGGCCGACCATGTTGAAAAGCTGACAGCCTTCCAGCGCCAGATCGAGATGCCGTTCGCTCTGTTCCAACTCGCCGCGATACAGATGGCAACGCGCGATATTGAGGTGGGCCGTGGCCTCTTGCGGAATCGGCGGCAAATCAGAGTCGCTGCGCAGCATCCGGCCGAGCCAACGCAGCGCTTCATCAAAGTCGCCGCGCATCATCGCGGGCAGCCCGAGGTTATGCGTAATCAAACGCGCGTGACGGTCATCCTGTTGCTCTTCGGCCGACTGCAGCGCGGCGCGGAATTCACGCTCAGCCGCGGCCCATTCGCCTTTCGTGACATAGCAGACGCCGCGGGTGTTGGCGCACTTGGTGCGCACCACAGAATCCGGCGGACTCAATTCGATCGCGCGATCGAGATATTCGAATGCCGAATCGTAATCACCGCGACGGCGGGCGATGGTGGCGAGCGAATGCAGCGCTTCGGCTTCGCCGATATGATCGTGCAGATCGCGCAGCGCTGCGATGGCGCGCCGGAACAAGTTCTGGGCAGCTTCGAAATCGCCGCGCAAGCGGGCCGCCTCAGCGCGATAACTCAGCGCCCGCGGATGTGCTTCCAGCGCCGCGGCGGGCAAGGCTTCAGCCAGCGACGAAAGCGACGCGAGTTTGCCGGAGCCAATCCAGGTGTCACCGTGCTGCGCGATGATCTCGCCGGCGCGATCGAAGTTCTCGGCATCGATCAAATGCCGCACGCCATACTCCCAGGCCCCGTTCTCAAGAAAATAATTGGCCTGGCGCGTGTGCTCGGCAGCGACGCCCGCGAGACCGATCTCAGATCGCAGACGGCGTCGCAGGAAACTCTGAAACAGGGGATGCAGGCGATATTCTTCGCCCGTTTTGTCGCTCGCGATCGTCATAAAGACGTTGCTGCGCACCAGTGCGGGCAGCACCGTGGCGGCCCGCATTTCGGGAAACAGACGCGCGCAGGTGTCGAGTTCGATCCGATCCAGCAAAGCGATCCTCATCAGGAATTGCTGGACTGCAGGCTGCTCTTGCGCAAACACCTCTTCCGCGAAATATTCGAAGATGTCTCGCTCTGAATGGCGGAGCACGGCGAGCGGGTCAATTTGTTGGGACGGCTCGGCAGGTCTCTGGCGCTGGGCCACCTGACGCACCAATTGCAACGCGGTAATCCAGCCGTGCGTGCGCTCGCCATACTCGCGCAGCTGTTCCGGCGTGAGCGCCAGGCCGAAAACTTTTCTGAATAGCTCCTGCGTTTCTTCCTGGGTGAACAGCAAATCGTCGCGGTCCACGAACGCGATTGTGTTCTGTGAACGCAAGCGCGCGAGTTGCAACGGCGGAGTCTCGCGCGAAATGATCACCAGGTGAATCACTTCCGGCAGATAGGCAATCAGCCGATCGAGCACGGCGTGCACCTGCGTCTCGCTGCCGAGGTGATGATAATCGTCGAGCACGATGACGAGCGGCTGCTCGACCGATTCAAGGATTTCATTCAACAAGACGTCGGCGGCGCGCGCCGGTTGCTGGGCCGCCTCTTGCGACTGTTGCAGGTAAGCCAACAGCGTCTCGCCAAAACCGGGAACGCGCTGTTGAATGCCGTAGGCCAGATAGCCGAGGAACGTAGCCGGATCGGCATCGGTGTGATCGAGTTGATACCAGACGGACGAATGTTCGTGCTGCCGCAGAAAGTCAGCGACCAGAGTCGTCTTGCCGGAACCGGCGTTCGCGGTGATGAGTGTCACCGGCAATGACAAATCGGTTTGCAGGCGTGAAATCAACCGTGGCCGCGCCAAAATCTCAGGCGCCGGCCGTGGCGGCAATAATTTCGTACGCAGGAAAAACGATGGCGTCCCCGCGGCTGGCTGCTTTGGGAACTGATCGGGACTCGCACTCGATCGCTTCTGACCGGACATGGAGCGCTTAGGATAGCTGAATCAACGACGCATGTAACGCAAGCCGTCAGCCTTTTGAAGGCCAACAGCTTGCATTCCATGTTGGGGTGAGTGGTTAAGTCGAAAAATCCGGCGTCGAAGGCAACGGTCGCAGTCGCGGCGATTTGAATGATAAAAGATTGTCCGCCAGGGCACGTCCCGCGCGTCCGGGCGTCGCCGCAAATTCAGCAATGGTTGCAGCGCGGCCGTTCGTTTCGTTCCAGGCGGCGCGCGCGTGATCTTCGCCGAGACCGTAGGTGCGAAACAGGTCGATCGCATCATCGACCGTGAAGGCCAACTCGGCCTCGTCCAGGACCCGCAGCATCTGTTTCGAGCGCATGCGCCAAAGCGGCGTCGGCGGCAGACTGCGGGACGTAATGAGAACGTGCACATCGGACGGCAAGAGCGGGAGAAAGCGCCGAAAGAGCGGCACGAGCCAATCGGCATCATAGACCTGATGCAGGTCCTCGATCACAATCAGCAGCGGCTCGCCTTTCGCTTCGCTTATCTGAAAGACCAGGGCGTCGGCCAGCAATTCCACGTTATCGCCGCCGACAGTCGCAGCCAATTCAATCAAGCTGTGCACATTGATCGAAGGCCGCTGCCGCCGGATAGCAGCCGTCAGATATTCGCAGAAACTACGCAATTCACTGTCGACTGCATCAACCTTGTACCAGGCCACGGCGCGCGCGACATGGCGGCTGAAATCCAGAGCCAGCATGGTCTTTCCCGAACCCGCGCGCCCATTGAGGATGGTCGCGTTCGCCGAACAGAGATTCTCCGCCAATCGCTTCAGCAGATGGGCGCGCGAAATCCGCGGCACCGTCAGCGGAACCGCGATTTTGTCATGAATAAAGTGTTCCTGGATCTTCATAAGCAAGGCGTTCATGGTCACTTAACGGGCCGCACCCGCGATGGTTCTTATTGTCACCACGGCCCCTTGAGGAATCCTTGAGGTTTGATTGCAGGGCAGCTTATCTCTCTGAAATTACGCGAGGTTCATTGTCAGAACCGGCGGGGCAAGGTAAACTCTCGCTGCTTCCGAGACCTGTTTGAGAAGGAGAAATATATGAAGCGAGCCCTCAGCGTTATCGTTTTGTTGGCCGCCGCCTCCTGGGCCGCGGGCCAAACACCGTCGCCGACTCCGGCGCCGGCCAGGACCGCGCCGCCAGCGCCACACACAAATTTGAAAGTCGGTCAGGCGGCCCCGGACTTTACCTTGCCAAGTACGGCAGTCGGTCCAGACGGCCGCGGTTTGCGCTTCAAGTTAAGCGATTTCAAAGGCAAGAAAAATGTAGTGCTGGCCTTTTACGTGCTGGCTTTCACCGGTGGTTGAACGAAAGAAATGAAGGCGTATCAGGCTGATATCGCCAAATTCGAAACCAACGACACGCAAATCTTCGGCATCAGCGTCGACAGCGTCCCGGCCAACAAGGAGTTCGGCAAGCAAAACGGAATCACGTTTCCGCTGTTAAGCGATTTCACACGCACCGTGGTGAAGGATTACGGAATCTTCAATGAGGAGCAGGGCTTCGGGAATCGCGCTACGTTTGTGATCGACAAGGACGGCATCATCCAGCACATCGATGAAGGCAGTGTCGCCATCGATCCGACAGCGGCGGAAGATGCCTGCAACATCCTGACACACAAGAAAACATCGCCGTAACATCTGCGGCGGTCAGTTTTCAATCAATCATCGTCCTGAGAGAAAAATGTTAAGGAAAACTCTTTTCGTCATTTCGATCGTCCTGCTGGCGGTGGCTGCGGGATGCAAATCAACGCCGTCACCCTCGGCCACATTCAAGAGTTACTTTGAAGCGCAGAAGAAAAAAGACATCGCCGGCATGAAGCAAGCGCTTTCAAAGACGTCGCTGCAGATGATGGAAGCTTCGGCAAAGCAACAGCAGGTGACGATCGACAAGATGATCGCGAGTCAACTTGAAAATCCGGCCGCGAAGGTCGACAAGATGCCGGAAACCCGCAATGAAAAGATCAGCGGGGACAGCGCCACGATGGAACTGAAGAACGAAGACGCGAACCGCTGGGACACGATGTATTTCGTCAAAGAGGATGGCGCCTGGAAGATTGCGCTCGACCGCACCATCGAAGAGATGCTCAGGAAGAACGGCTCTTAGCGCACCGTCACTTCCTCGTTGTCACTACCACAATTCTCTTCGGTCCAACTGGTCAACGAATGCTGATTCTGCAGGTTGCGGTTGACGACCACGCGCACGAACTCGGTCGTGTCGACGTCGTCGTCCTGCTTGTGATATCCCACTTTCAAACAAAGCCGGTAGTTGGTGCCCGCGACGACCTGGCTTTCCGCATGCTCGATCGATACCAGTTTGTAAGTCATCTCCTTACTCTCTGACTCAGCCTTGACCGCAAACTCCGCGGCGGCGGCGGCGCCTTCGTCAGACTTATCGATTTCGCGATAACCTCCGAGCCGCTGCGCTGAGGCGGCGATAGTGCCAAGCGCGATTGCCAATACCAAAAAACCGACTGCGAATCTTCCCTTTCTCATTCCCATCCTCCCGGTTATCGATCCTATTTGAAATACGCCGTGCAAGCCCGGCGTTTCAGCATTTGGCTTTGACCGCTGGAATCCTTTACGGTCATGCCCGTAGCGGTCACGTTGGCGGTGTATTTCACCTCGCCGGCAGTGAAGCTAACGCTCTTGCCTTTTACTACAGCCGGAACAAATTCCGGTTTGGGATCTTCGGCGCCGCCCTGCGCGACCTGCACGATCGCATAGTAACCATCGCCCGCAGGCACAATGACGACGCGCATGCCTTCCAGATCGCCCGACCCTTTTCCGACGGTGAAATTCTCATATACGCCGGGCACCGTAACGATCGGCTGCCCGACAGGCTTCGCATTGGCAAACGGCAAAAGGACGAGACAAGCGATTGAAAGTAAAACCACGCGAGTAATTATTTTCATCCAGTTCTCCTTTGAATTATTCGATGGAAAATCCGGTCCCTGGCGTCACGGTTGCATCAATGCGCCATTTTAGTGTCACTCGAGAACGATCCGGGTCCGTTCAGTCACGCTCGCGTTACTTGCGCCGTCGGTGACGGTCAACTCGAAGGTGTAATGTCCCGCAGGCAAATCGTTGAGACGCATTTCTCCATTACAAATTATTCGTGTTCGATCGGTTGAATCGCCGCCGATTTTCAGCCACGGCGTCGCGCGCAACGGCTGGCCCGCCTTGAGTAGCCTCGCCTGAAACGAAATCGCACCGTTGCCCTGCGTCGCATTATAAATGAACGCCATAAACCCGAGACTGCCGCTGCGGGCGAAGTGATGATCGACACTGAATTGTACTTGCGGTGCGGCGGCGCCTTTGGCTTCGCTGACACTCTGAAGCCCGAGCAACAAACTGCTCAGGGCCAGTCGCTTCAAGTGCAGGTCCGGTATCTCAATCCATTGTTGCGCGCTGCCCACTCGCCCGCTGTGAACGTCGCGTGTGGCCACTCGCACTTGATAAAGGCCCGGCCCGAGTTTCACGCGCGCGTTGTAAATGCTGGATGAATTTTCAGTCGCGCCATTTTCGCCGAGTGGTTTGACGTTCAATTCAGTTTGGAAAGAGCCGACCGGCTTGCCGTGATCGTTGACGATGACGCCGACGACATCCACCGCGGCCGTCTGTTTCCCCCGCGTCTCCGCGTAAGTAAGCGTTTCATTTAAGACCTGCACTGAAGCAGTGACCACGATGCCGTTGTCGGGCGTGTCGAGGAAGACGGCAGACAGCGCCGTCGGCAATTCCTGCTTTGGATTGACCACGGTCAGCGCCTGCTGGATGTCTCGATGGACTCGGGTTGGAACCTGGACCTCCTCAGTCGCCGTCGCCGCCGTGGGCGTATGGTTGATGAACCCCCGCGGCCAACGAACTGTGTATTCCGGATGGCCGGTCACGCGAACGGAAATGTTTTTGAAGGTTGCTTGCGTCTCCTGCTGATTGTTCGGCCGCCAGGCAAGTAAATAATATTCAGAAGTCTCGTCGAGAATTTTGCTCACCCAGCGATCGAAATAATTCTGATTGCGGAGGGCCCGGCCGCCCGTATCGCCCGCCAGCGCGTTGAGCACATCCTGCGCGATCGTTCCTTCTCTGAGGGCCGTCGAATCAATCCGCGCCTTCGGATCGAAGGGAACGTTGTTCGTCGCATCCAGTTGACCTGAAAACAGACCGCGCGCGTCGATCGTATAGATGACCGCGCCCGCGCGCACCGCTTCATCGGTAATTTGCCGCAACTTGTCACGCGGGTCCGAATTGCGTGGTCCGGTATCAAGCAGAAAACCATCGGAGATAAAAAAGACCAGTTTCCGGCCGGGCAGCAAGGCGGCCGTTCGCATGAGACTTTCCAGCGATGCATAGGTACCCAGCGTTACGTTCGCCGCTTGCAGCAGGATCGCGCGGGCGCGGTCCTTCACCTGTACCTCGCAACCCATGCGTGTGACCCGAAGCGGGAAGGCGTCCATTACACAGCGATCGATGTAAAAATCCAAAACGCCGGGATCGTCCTTGCGTTCAATCGACAAGGCCATGTTTTCCGTCATCGGGGTGTGCGAGTCAGCCAGGTCGCGCACGTTGTACGGGTGATGAGTCAAACGTGTGGCGGCCGCCCGCAGCACCAATTTATTGTCAGTAAATTGCTGCAGGAACCCGATGTCGCCGCTGGTAGACGCCAGCGCGACCCGATCGTTTTCATTCATCTCAGTGTCGATGAAATTAGCGATCGTCTTGCGCGTGCGCTCCAGGCTGTCGGGAGCCAGATGAAAATCATCCATGAAGAAAACGATGGTTCGGCCGCGATTCTCGTTAACCGGGTTTTCGGACGCTGCCCTCACAGGAGTTTTGTCCACCGACAGGAGACGGACTTCTTTGGACGTTCCGGCGCTGACTTGTTCAAATGAAGAGATGGGTTGCGACTGACCGTCGATGAGCAGTTCGAATTGATCACGCGTCAGACCGGGCACGAACTTGCCGGCCTTATCAAAGACCATTACATGTGTCTGCACCAACTCGGTATTGGTACGCAGGACGTCGTCCGGTGTGGGCTGAGGCGAAGGTTTCTGAGTTTGAGCCCGCGTGTCATGAGCGGCAAAGCAAGTGGCGGCGAAAACGATGAGGCTGATTATGAGCTTAGTCCGCATGACTACTTTGTCTCAGAAATGGGTCAAGTCGCGACTCAGCGCGGCTCTGCCTCGATCTCGCAGGCAAAGCCTGCAGCAAGATTTAGATGCCGCTTTTCCGGTAAGGCAAGCCTTACCGCACTGCAGAGCGGCAAAGCCGCAAGGCAACTTCGGCAGACCTACGGCTTCTTGCCGGCCCGCGCGAATGCTTTGTCGATTGCGGCGCGCAGACCTTCACCGGAAAACTCGGTGAGCATGATGCCGTTGATGTAAAAAGTCGGCGTGGCTTCTATGCCATAGCCTTCGCCTTCTTCGATGTCGTGGCGCACGACGGGTTCGTACTTGCCCGAATCAAAATCAGCGTCGAACTGTTTGCGATCCAAGCCGACCTGGGTCGCGTATTTTTTCAGCGAATCACGATCGAGCGTCGTCTGGTTCTTGAAAAGGACGTCGATATATTCCCAATACTTGCCCTGCGCCTTTGCGGCTTCGGCGGCCTGCGCGGCGTTGTAAGCGTTGGAATGCACCGTCGTCAGCGGAAAGTTCCGGATTACAAAGTGCACGCGTGGACCGTAAGCTTTCAAAACTTCTTCGACGATCGGGTACATGCCGCCACACGCCGAACATTGAAAATCGGTGAACTCAACCACGGTGACCGGCGAATTCACGTCGCCGCGCGAAGCGCCGGTGCCGAGCGCGACGTTCATGACGGGCGCCTGCGGTTCTTTGAGAAAGATCTTCAGATTACCGCCCGCGCGTAGTTTATTTGCCAGCGCAAGCTCCAGGTCCTCCTGTTGCTTTTGCTGCAGGTAATTCGCAATCGCCACCTTCGCGCCCGCAAGATCACTCTTGATGTTCGCTTTGTTCTGCTCGTAGAACGCGGCAATTTCGGCGTCTGTCGGCGCCTTAATCTTGTCCGTGATTTCGGTGCGAACGATCTCTTCCGGCCCAATCTTCCGCTTATTCGCTTCCGCGACGACCAGCAGATCGTTAATCCGTCGATCGAGAATGTCTTTACGAATCGAATAAACGCCCTTCTCCATCTTGTAGACGTAGGACTTCATTCGTTCGTTGATCGAATCGACGCGCAAAGGATCGCCGTTGACGGAAACCAGCACGCTGCCCGGCGCCAGGTTCGCCGCATTCACGTCGGCGTTCTTGCTGACGACGTTCGTCATTTTCAGGCGAGTTACCAGGCCGGTATACAAATCCGATTTCTTCTGATTGCGAAGATAGTTAACGAGGTCGGTCCTTACCGATTCCAGATCAGCACCACCGAGTTGGTCGCGATTAGCATTGTACGCGGCTTGAATCTCCTGCTCACTCGGCGGGGGGACCCTCGAATTAATCTCGGCTTCAATGATGTCATTAGGCGTCTTGCCGCGTTTCTTGGCCTCGGCGGCGATCAGCATCGACGCCACGCGCGCATCGACGGCACGCTCGCGG
>Ga0207686_10000333_pt1 | contig 33976 bp, 24 predicted proteins | sample KBSM24metaG_FD_184396 | JGI IMG/M metagenome (GOLD analysis project Ga0207686, IMG submission 184396) | Miscanthus rhizosphere microbial communities from Kellogg Biological Station, Michigan, USA - KBS M2-4 metaG (SPAdes) (version 2) | ecosystem: Host-associated > Plants > Roots > Rhizosphere >...
CTCGCGAACGCGCTGGCCTTTCATTTCGCGCAGCTATCCAACGCCGCGGGCGTGACCCGGCCAGGCATCGTTCATCGCCTCGACCGGGGAACTTCGGGGTTGCTGGTCGTCGCGAAGACTGAAACGGCGCACGAGCATCTTGCGAATCAATTTCGCGAGCGCGAAGTTTTCAAGTCGTATCGAGCGCTGGTCCACGGTCAGATCGAGCATCGCCAGGGACAAATCGATCAGCCGATTGCGCGCGACCCGCGTAATCGCGTGCGCATGGCAGTTGTTCGCGGCGGCCGCCCCGCCTTGTCGCTCTATCGGGTTCGCGAGGCGTTCCCCCGGTTCACGTTGCTGGACGTCGAATTGAAGACAGGTAGAACCCACCAGATTCGCGTCCACTTGATGTGGTTGAAACACCCGGTCGTCGGCGACGAAGTTTATGGTGGCGGGCGTGACAACACGATCGTCGATGCGACAGTTAAGCGGGCCGTAGCCAGGCTGGACCGCCAATTTCTGCACGCGGCCGAGCTTGGATTCAGGCATCCACGGACAGGCGCCGCGTTGCGATTCAAGGCAGAACTTCCGGCTGACTTGCAGAGCGTCCTCGATTTGATTCGGAGCAACGCCGGCAATTAGAGCCGATATTTCATTCGGCCCACCCGTTTGACACTGAATCTTCCGTGTCGCAAGATACGTTCATCCCCTGAATTCCCTCCGTGATGGGCGACATTATTTCAATGTCGCTGATATCCCCTATTTAATTTTGAACTTGATCGACGAGAGGAGTCGGCGATGTCTAAGACTTTCATAACTGGACTTTTCAAAACCCGTGCGGCGGCAGAGGCGGCCGTCGATGCGGTGATTAAGCGCGGTTACACGCGCGATGACATTAGCGTGTTGATGTCAGACGCAACAAAGAACAAGGAATTCGCTGTGCAGACGCGATCTCACGCGGCGGACGGACTGGGCGTGGGTGGCGCAATCGGAGGCACCGTCGGAGCGGTGCTCGCAGCGATCGCTGCGGTCGGCACCTCAATTGCGATTCCAGGTTTCGGCCTTATCGTGGCGGGACCAATTGCGGCCGCGCTCGCAGGCGCAGGCGCGGGCGGTGCGACCGGTGGATTAATCGGACTGCTGATCGGCACAGGGATTCCCGAACACCGCGCCAAAGTTTATGACACCGGAGTTCGTGGCGGAGGTATCCTGCTCGGAATCGAAGCCAAGAATTCAGACGAGGTCGACAAACTTGAAACCTTGCTGGAAGACATCGGCGCCGAATACGTTCGCACTGAATAAATGTCGATAGGCAGCAAGAGAAACGGGTCGGGCTGTTACTAGTTTCGCAGCCCGACCAACCCCGTTTGGCTTCACATCGTCTTTTGCTTGTCTGTCAATGTGATGGCCATTTTTTCCAGGGTGATCTTATTGAGCGTGCCGGTAACCTTAAGGCGTTCAGCTTCCTGATATTTCTTCAACCCGGTCCGAGTTGCATCGTCGAGCTTGCCCGTCTCTTCGCCAGCATAGAAGCTTCTCTGCTTAAGAATTGCCTGAGCCTGTTTGACCTGGTCTGCCGTCGCGCGGAAGGGCGGCTTCCGCTTAGCGTTCACACTGGCTTTGTTCTGGTTTTTGTTGGTGGTTGCGGCCGCGTTCGAGTTCTGCGCCGAAACCAGCCCCGCGAATAACAAAAGAGAAAGTACCACCCAAGGGAGCTTCTTCATTTTTAAATCTCCTTCCATGTTTGTGAGCGCCGGGTGCGCTCGGGTTTAGAAAGCCGACTTACCAAAGATACCGGGCCTTTTCCGCTTATTGGCGGCGCATACTACACGAAACCACCGATCCTTGCGATGCAAGGGAATTGCCAACCATCCAGGGCAAAGACAAAATGTTTGGCAAATATTTAACGCTTCTGGTAGTATCCATTTGCGGCCCTGCTAACTGCCGTCCTCATACCCGCGAAGATAAGCTGAATTGCCATGAAAAACCTTCCCCTCGTTGTCGCCGCGCTTTTGCTGCCCGCGGTCCCTGCATTTGCCCAACGGACGGCCTATTCACTCGATAATTTTGATTTTCGCAATGGTGTGACGGCCGTAGCGCCCGCGATCGAAGTGTCCAAACCTGTGTCCGGCAAAGCGGCCAGGTCGCGTACAAAATCAGGGGTGGCTGCAAGCACGTCGCCCTCGGTTGTGCCCAGTTCGTCGCTGGTTTCACCGACGCTGTTCACACCGAATATCAGCCCAAGCGCGTCCGTCGGTAACTTGAGTGCGTTGCGCGGATACACGACCGGAAGCCTTGAGGTAGATGGCTATCTGGTTAAATCCGGAACGAGTAACAGCGTCGATCCTCTGCTGCTTTATTCGGTAATGCATCAGGAGTCGAGTTTTAAGTCACGTGCGATTTCACCGAAAGGCGCGCGCGGATTGATGCAGCTCATGCCCGGCACGGCGATGCGTTACGGTGTCACGAATATTTTCGATCCGCGACAAAACATCGAAGGCGGCGCGCGTTACCTGAGATTCTTGCTGGATCGTTTTGATGGCGACGTGAATTTGGCGCTGGCCGGCTACAACGCGGGAGAAGGCGCGGTTGAGAAGTACGGTTGGCGCATTCCACCTTACGCTGAAACGCAGGAATACGTCAGACGGATTTCGCGACGTTATTCGTTACTGCAGGATCCCTCTGCAGCCGTGTACGCGCGGCCAATCAATCGGACGCAGCTGAGTCGTTTGCAGACCAAGGGGCCCGAGCCACTGACGATTTATGAACGCACCGTGTCCACGGTGAGATTGCCGGACGGAAAGCTGCAACTGATGAGTCAGTGATCGGCTGAAAAATTGAATTCGTGGGGGCGGACGTCGCAACGACGGCCGCCCTTTTCATTTCGTGACGTGAGCTCTGCTAGTATCATGTGGCGGATTAACGAACATCATCCGATGCGTTATCGTATGACGCGAAGAGGTGAAGCCGATGCGATGTCCTGATTGTGGCGCCCAATTAGACCCGAATAGTCGATTCTGCAATCACTGTGGCGCCGCTGCTCGCGACCCTGACGAGACTCGCATTGCCCGTACGTCGTCATCGGTGCCGGCGCATTATGGCGACGACGAGATTGACGGCGTGATCTTCACCACCCGGCCCACCATGCTGTTCATAAAGATTGGCTATGGCGCGGCCGTGCTCGGAGCGATTCTGATTACGGTCTTGCTGGCGATGGTTCGCTTCATAGATATTCCGTGGTACATCTCGCTGCCGGTTGCGTTGAGTCTGCTTCTGATTCCCGCTTACTATCACCTCAAACGCAACATGGTGCGCTATACGCTGACTGAATCGAAGATCGAAATTGATTACGGTTTGATTGCGCGGACGACACGCAACATCCTGCTGCCGAAGATTCAGGATGTCACCGTATCGGCTTCAATTTCCCAAAGAATCCTCGGATTCGGCGACGTTGTGATCGACAACGCGACTGAAGTCGGAGGCACGACCGTACTTCATAACATTAATAATCCACGTCATTACGCTGACCTCATTTTGCGGCAACTCAGGCAGTGGCATTAGACTCATTTGGGACTTCTGATTGTAGGAAACATTTCAGGCGTTCCTGGTTTCTAAGTATGAGTATGAGTTTGTCTGTTGTTTCTGGAAAAATCCGCTTCGTCGTCCTTGGCGCGATGCTGGTTCTGTGCGCTTGTCCCTTGGTTTTGGCAGAGACGCCGGCGCCTGAAATTAGTAAAGCGTTGGCGGCCGAAGTGGGATCATTTCATCAAACGCAGTCGCCGAAACCCTCCGATTTCTTGAAGACCTTCGGATTCGTCGAGCCGGATGAAGCAAGTTCGAAGGCCAAGTCGTCATCGCGGGCTTTCGAAGCTGAATATGCTTCGGCTAAGGGTGACAAGTTCAAGGTAGTGTTGGCGCGTTTGGAATCAGACTCGGAAGCTTATTCGCTGCTCACGCTGGCTGCTCGAGGCATCAAGCACTTTGAGTCCGTCAAAACCGGTGATATCGGCACGGCTGATTTCGCTGATAATTGGCGGGTGGTGTTTTCCCAGGGCCCGAACTTTGTGTCTGTTACCCGCCAGTCAGGCGATGTAAGCCAGGTGACTGATCTCGCCCGCTTACTCTCTGCTCAATTGGACAAAGGCGAAGACGAGATACCTGCGCTGGCCAAGCACCTTCCCGACGCGCCGCGTTCTCTCGAGAATGCGCTTTACATCGTTCATGACAACACGCTGCGCGAAAACATATCTGGCGCGCCGGTCCTCGACGCAGTCAGTTTCGACGGCGGCACAGAAGCCGTGACCGCATATTACGGTCAAGCGCAACTGCTAATCGTTGAATTTACGACGCCGCAATTTTCCATCGACAACGACTCGCGCATCTGGACAAGACTTGCCGAGCTTAAATCACAGGGCCTGCGCATGCCGACTGCGTATCGTCGTGTCGGGAATTATTCGGTCTTTGTATTCGATGCGGCGGATGAGAAGACGGCGAATGCGCTGATCGATCAGGTGAAGTACGAGCAGGTAGTGCAATGGCTCGGCGACGATCCGCATTTATACGAGCGGATGCAGAGATACTTAACCCAAACGTCGGCTGGTGTCCTCGTCGCGGTGCTGAAGAGTTCAGGCTTGTCACTCATTCTGTGTCTGGGCCTCGGCGGACTCGTCGGTGCGCTCCTGTTTCGCCATCGCCGCGCGCAACGCGCCGCCGCATTCTCGGATGCCGGAGGTGGCATTCGTCTTAATCTCGACGAATTAACCGGGCCCGCGAACACACGGCCACTCTTGTCTTCGCCCAAGAGATCTCACGAAGATCCGACCTCGTAATTACCCCTGTGCGCGCGATTACCTTTGCGGCGTGGTTACATTCACGTCGACTTTGGTGTTCTTGCCGCCGAATAGTCCGCCGCGCCACGCGAAAAATGCCGCCACGATCAAGATTACGAAAATCACCAGCACAGCTACGACGCCCGCGCTTCCTCCGCCACCATTGTCACCCATATCCGTTTACCCCCTTTTAATTTTGAAGAGCTGGTTTCCAGCCGTGAAGAGCCTGCATTAAGGCGAACTGCGCGGCGCCGCCGGCTGACTTTGCGGCTGCGACTGAGGCGCCGAGACATTCACGTTGATTTTCGTGCTGCGCCCGCCAAACACACCGCCCCGCCAAGCCAGGAACGCAACCACGATGACGATTACAAAAATCACGAGCACCGCAACCACGCCGGTGTTGCTGCCACTTTCGTTGGCCATAACAATCCCTCCAGGGGGAAATTCAAGTTGGTTTTCTGGTTGGGGCTTAGTTGGGGAAGTTACTGCGAGGGTTCTTAGTTCTTAGCACAGCGCGAAACGCCAGGTCAAACAGGAAAAAAGAAGCAGGCAGCGATGGGGCATCGCCGCCTGGGCATTACCAGTGCACCTAAACTTCAAGAGTGAGTCAACAAAACTACATCGTATGCCCAGCGCCCCAAGTCGCTGTGTTGGGCTCCGAAAACCTTTGCTCTGGACGGCTGCTCGTCTGTTTGACGGTAAAAGATAACGCCTTATTAGAACCGTGCACACTACAAGCGAAGTAGTGATCACGGCGATATTGGCTAGAACTTCGAGCTTTTTGATCACGGCTCACTCCCGTCATTTGGGTGAAGTTCGGAGCCCTGCGGAACGTGGGCGCTTTGTATCACCCGCTGAAGCGAGTGTCAACATGAGTTGTGATTCGAGTAATCTATGGTTGGGGACTTCGTTGCGAACGTGTAGTGCGATAAGTGGCAAAAAAATAAGCAGGCAGCGATGGGGGGCATCGCTACCTGCTTTCCAATCGCCCCACGTCCCAGGGGCGGAAGGATTATTACAACTACCTGCGTGGTTTGCGTGGCCGAGTGCGGTCCGCCGCAGGCTGCACGTCGCCCGGTTGCACGGTCGGCGTTGGCTGCGGTGGATGTGCTCCCGGCGGGCACAACCAGATTTCAAAGTAGTCCTGCTCGCGGTATCCGCCGTTGATGAAGACCAGTCGGTTGGCACTTACGCCGCGTTGGACCGTCAGATAATCCATCGACCGTTTACCGAGCGCATCTGCTTGACCCGTCCGGCTACGTTGTCCGGCGTAGATGATGATGTAGGCCGTGGTATCGGGCGAGTTCTGTAACTCGATCGCCAGATTGTCAAAGCGAGCCTTGTCATCGTCGAAAGCGACCGACGGGAATTGATCGAACTGTCGGCATTCGACAGGCGGCGGCGTCTTGGCAACCACGTTGGTTGATGCCTGAGCGCTCTGGCGGCACAACGGATCACCCGAGCCGTCATCCGCGGTCAGCGTCGCAGTCACGCGTTGACCACCGAGTCCGGTTGAATCGACCGTGATGGTTGCGGTACCGGCGCCACTAACTATCTTGGCTGTGCCCGGCGCAACCGACCACGCATAATTCACTGGCGCGCTGCCGGCGTAAGACACATCGGAAGTGAATGTGATCAGGTCGCCGTCGTTAACTGTGCTTGGCGCCGAGACATTCACGGGGAAGGGGCATGGAGACTTGTTGACGGTAAATTGCTTCGGATGATAATTGAGATTAACGCAAACTCTCCGGGCTTCGGCGATATCAAAATCGCGCACCCATTTCTCACCATTCGGCAAATCGATTTGCACCACGTGATGCCCTGGCTGAAGTTCGATCACGCGTACAGTTTGTGATGTATCGCCCTGGGGCTGGCCATCGATTCTCATCGGGAATCCGCCCGGGTTCGTGGTGATCTCCAGTTGTCCGTACTTAACTTTCTTCTTTTTGCCGGCCGCGTAGGCGCTGCTCGAAGTAGCGGCAACCATGAACGTTCCGGCGATCAAAACGGCGATGGCGAATTTCACCATGTTGGAATTGGCAATCATGGAAAATTTAGATTGTGTCCGATTCATTATTCGCCCTCCGTTTCTGAGGCGTCATCCTGGTTGATGCGCTTCTTCAGATAGCGACGTCGGGCCGCGGCGGTGACCGTAACGATACCGCTTCCCAGCAGCAGCAACGAAGTGGGCTCTGGAACCGTCGGCGGAGTCGGCGAACAGTTTACACAAAACACGCTAATCTCGACGCTGGGGCTCGGGCTCGGATTCGGCGTACAGTTGACGCAAAACGGAGTAATCCCGACGCTGGGGCTGGGCGATGGTGTCGCACAATCCACACATTCATGGTGCGTGCATACACCCGTCAGACAGACCAGCGGAATCAGCGCGAAGAACGGCCAAATCGGAATGCCGCCGCCCTTTCCCGGAATCTCGCCACAATCGCAGATGGTTCCATCAACGGTATCCTGGGAAATCACCTGAACATCGGTTTGTGGCTGTTGCGCCGTGACCTCAATACCCGACAGCACCGAGGGCACTCCGGGCGTCGTGGTGGTTGCGGTCGTAGCTCCTGTAATGGGATCGGTCCCAATCGCGGGCGTAATGTTAGTAGCGATTGAGGTGGACGGACTTTGAGTCCTGGTCGTCGGATCTTGCAGACCGGCTCGCAATTGGAGCTGCTGCAGTTGACCGCCTCTCTGCAGGTCGCCCATCACGTTGATGACCTCAACGAACTTGATGGGACTGGCCTGCGTTGGCACGGCGACTACCAACAGTAGACCGATCATCGTTGAAAAGATTTTTGAAAACCGAGACCTCATTTGGTTAGGCACTCCCTCCTCGAGTCAAACAAAAGCAGTAATGCGAGCTTTCTTCCTGCATTCGGGGACACTCGAACGAAAATTGTGCGCAAAACGGCCACACTTAGCCTGCCGTCGGGTAACAAGACTCTATTTTTCGTGCTGTTTTGCCTCTACATAGAGAGACTTAATCAGGTGGGTATTCCAAATTTCCGCAATGACTTAGAGGGGTATTTATATGTGCGGTGGGCGACACAAAGCCGCCCACCGACATGAGAAAGCCTTTCAGGCGGCTACTCTTGCTCTTGCGGTGTCTCCGTTTCGGCGTCGCGGTTCTCGTCGCGAAGCACGGCCTTGCGGGAAAGTTTTATCTTGTTGCCTTCCTTGCCGATGCACTTGACCAGAATCTGCTGGCCTTCTTTCAGTTCGTCGCGAACGTCGCGGATGCGGCGATCAGCGATTTCCGAAATATGCAGCAGGCCATCGGTGCCCGGGAATATCTCGACAAAGGCCCCGAAGTCGACGATGCGGCTGACCGTACCGACGTAGGTTTGGCCGATTTCCGCTTCCGCCGTCAGGCCGCGAATCCGATTGACTGCGGCTTCGGCTGCCGCGCCATCGGCCGTGGCAATCGAGACGGTGCCGTCGTCTTCCACGTCGATCTTGGCGCCGGTTTCTTCGACCAGAGCGCGAATGACCTTGCCGCCTGGTCCGATGACGTCGCGAATCTTGTCCGGATTGATCTTGATCTTGATAATCCGAGGCGCGTGCTGCGAAATGGCTTCGCGGGCTTCGGGTAACGTCTGCATCATGGTCTCGAGGATAAACAGGCGGCCTTTCTTTGCCTGCTCGAGTGCCTCAGCCATGATTTGCGCGTTGACTCCGGCGATCTTGATGTCCATCTGCAGGGCCGTAATGCCTTCGCGGGTGCCGGCTACTTTGAAATCCATGTCGCCGTAATGGTCTTCGGCGCCGGCGATATCGGTGAGGATTGCGTACTTATTTCCCTCCATCACCAAACCCATGGCGACTCCGGCAACCGGAGCTTTCATCGGCACACCGGCGTCCATCAGCGCCAGAGTTCCACCGCAGACACTGGCCATTGATGACGATCCGTTCGATTCGGTAATGTCGGAAACGATGCGAATCGTGTAGGGGAAGGTCGTGTCATCGGGCAATGCGGCTTCGAGCGCACGACGAGCAAGCGCACCGTGGCCAATCTCGCGACGCGACGAAGACCCGAAGCGTCCGACTTCGCCGACCGAATACTGCGGAAAATTGTAGTGCAGGAGGAATTTGCGCTTGACCTCGCCCTTTTCGAGATCGTCCATGAACTGCTCATCTTCCTTGGTTCCGAGCGTTGCCGTTACCAACGCCTGCGTTTCGCCGCGAGTAAACAGGGCCGAGCCGTGGGCGCGCGGCAACCAGCCCACTTCGCAAGCGATCGCCCGAATCTCTGAGAAGCGGCGGCCATCGGGTCGACGCCGGCGATTCAGGATATCGTCACGGAAGATCTTCTCTTTGAGATGATCGAATGACTTCTTGGCCATCGCCCGCTGTTCCGCCTGGTCTTCGGGATAGCTTTCGACAACTTCCTTCTTCAACGCATCGACCGCGGCATAGCTGGCCCGCTTTTCCTGATTTGTCGTGTCGAGTGAGGCGCGCAGACGCTCGGCGTAATTGCGTTCGATTTCGCCAATCATTTCCTCATTTAAGGCCGGCGGTGTTACGGCGCGCTTCTCAATTTCCAGCGCTTTGTAAAGCTCTTTCTGCCAGCGGCAGAGGCGGTTGATTTCCTTGTGCGCGAGCATCAAGGCCTCGACCATAATCGCTTCGGTCACTTCCTGGGCGCCGGCTTCAACCATCACGATCGCTTCTTCGGTTCCGGCGACGATCAGATTCAGCCGCGACTCGCGAACTTCATCGTAGGTCGGATTGACGACGTATCGTCCGTCAATCAGTCCGATGCGTACGCCGGCGACCGGGGTCGAAAACGGAATGTCTGAGAGGTACAAGGCGCAGGACGCGCCGGTAATCGCAATCACATCGGGATTGTTATCCGGATCAGCCGAAACGACTGAGGCAATTACCTGCGTTTCGTTGCGGTACCCCTCGGTAAACAATGGCCGGCACGGGCGGTCGATCAAGCGACTGGTGAGTACTTCCTTTTCGTTTGGCCGTCCCTCGCGGCGGAAGTAATTTCCGGGAATGCGCCCGGCCGCATAATTCGCTTCGCGGTACTCAACCGTGAGCGGAAAAAAATCGATGCCTTCGCGTGGTGTGGGTGCGCCAACGGCGGCGCACAGGACCATGGTATCGCCGTAACGGATCACACATGATCCGTCGGCTTGTTTGGCTACGCGTCCGACCTCGACGGTCAGGTCGCGATCGCCAACCCTGATTGATTCTTTCAAATATTTCTTCACTGTCATTTTAGTCTCCTTGTGACCGGCGGGCCGCCGGTACGCAGCGTCTCATCCACTGCGATTTGACTGGAGCGCAAGCGTCGCGCTGGCAGATTTCGTTAGACGGCAAGCGTGGACGCTTGCGCTCCAGTCAAAAAAGAAGGCGGCAGAGCCTGGCCGTGAAGCTCTTGCCGCCTTCTGATGTTGTAAGGCAGCGCGCGTCGTCTTTTTTCCGTGGTCGCCGTCACGTTCGGCTCGGAGCAAGCTCTTCGATGACGCGTGCTTTTTCCCTGAGAGATTCGAAGATTCTCTTTTGTTAATTACGCTTTGCTAACGCGCAGACCCAGCCGTTCCACAACTTCGTGGTACTGCTGGATGTTCGTTTTCTTCAAATAATTGAGCAAACTACGGCGCTGTTGGACCATCATCAGCAGCCCGCGCCGCGAATGGTGATCCTTCTTGTGTATCTTGAAATGCTCGGTGAGTTCGACGATTCGCTGGCTTAAAAGCGCGATTTGGACCGGGGCTGACCCCGTGTCTGAACCGTGTGCTCGAAAGTCGTTGACGATTTTTTCTTTTGCTTCTCTTGCTAATGTCACTACTGAAAATGGTCCTCCCAGACCGCAGTAAGTCCGCGAATACAACGGCAAACCGCGAAAATCCGCATAACGAACGAAAAGTTAACATTTCAGTTGGGCGACTGCAAGCCGCGGCGAGCCCTGCAGATATGGGTGTCAAGCGCCGTTTTGTCTGGTAACATCTGCGTCCTCTTCGAGTCGGACAACTGAATCAAATGACCGGAACTAAGTCGAAAATCGTGATCGTCGGTGGCGGATTCGGCGGTCTCTTCACCGCTCTCGAACTGGCTGGAGCCGGCGAAGTCACCCTCATTAATGACGAAGATCACTTTCTCTTCAAGCCGATGCTCTACGAGTATTTGAGCGGTGAAGTCGAGGCGTGGCACATCGCGCCGGATTGCCGCGATCTGCTCGAAGGCAAAGCCAGCTTCGTCAAAGGTGTGGTCGACGCCATCGATTTGGACGGCCGGGCCGTCCGCTTAACGGGTGGCGCTTCAATATCCTATGACATCCTGGTCTTCTCGCCGGGCGCGACTACGAACTTTGCCGGTGTCCCGGGAGCCGAGCAATTCTCGGTGCCGTTCCGCAGTCTCGATAATGCTAATCATTTGAGACGCCGGATGACCGAGGTGCTCGACCGGATTCAACCTGACGCCGCGCCCCAGGACACGCGCGCAGCGCTGACCTTTGTTGTTGTCGGTGGCGGCGCCAGCGGCGTCGAATTATCAACGAAGATGGCCGACGTGCTGCGCGACGCGGTGAAGCGGCGCGCGCTGCATGGCGAACCTCGCGTCGTGGTCGTGGAAATGGCGGACCGGCTGGTGCCGGGTATGGGCGAAGAGATTCGCAAATTTGTCGAAGACGCGCTGGAAGAAACGCGCGTCGAGGTCCACACCAATACCCGCGTGGTGAAAGTCACCGCAGACAGCATCACGCTCGACCATAATCAACGACAGACTGAGTTGGCCACCTCCGGCGTTGTCTGGGTCGCCGGCGTGCGACCCAGTCCTTTATTGGAAAGTCTCAACATCGAACACGATCGACGCGGCTTGATTCCGGTTGAGCCGACCCTGCAACTTCGTGGTCGTCCCGAAGTTTTTGCGTTGGGTGACATCGCTTTCTATCCCGAGGTAGCGCCGGTACTCGCGGGCACGGCTCAATTGGCATTTCAGCAATCGCATCTGTGCGCGCAAAACGTCCGCGCTTTCATCGAAGGACGCGAGTTGAAATCGAAAAAATTCGTTGAACTCGGAGAGGCTGTCAGCCTGGGAACGGAACACGCAGCGGTATTGACTGGAGGCAAGGTGATCGGCGGGCCACTGGCGAGACAGGCACGCTTCGCACTGTACACCGCGCGCCTGCCCACATGGCACCATCGGCTCCGCGTGGGCGCGAGTTGGTTCTTTGAAGGGACCGCGCCACGGCCACTTCAGCCTTTAGGATTCTAAAATTTACTTGCTTCCGGTTTTTGCCATCAAACCATAGAGTTGATATGGCCGAAACAGCGGCATCATTAATGAATAAACCCGCTCCTGAACTTGATCGAGCGACACCCGTGCTCGGCGACATGTCCAGCGAAGAGTTTCGCCGTCATGGGCATGAACTGATCGATTGGATCGCCGATTACTTCGAACGCATTGAAGAGTTGCCGGTGCTTTCGCAGATTGAGCCGGGCGATCTGAAAGCCCAGTTGCCTTTCGCTCCGCCTGAACACGGCGAACCCATGGCCGACATCATCGCCGATGTCGATCGACTGATCCTGCCGGCGCTGACGCATTGGAGTCATCCTTCCTTTTTCGGATACTTCGCCACTTCAACTTCGGCTCCGGGTATTTTTGGTGAGTTGTTGAGCGCGGCCTTCGATGTGAAGTCGATGCTTTGGCGCACGTCGCCGGCATCGACGGAACTGGAAGAGGTCACGCTCGACTGGTTACGGCAAATGATGGGACTCGATCAGGGCATGACCGGTTTCATCTACGACACGGCTTCCGTTTCAAGCATGCACGCGATCGCCGCCGCGCGCGAAGGCGTTGAACTGCGCATCCGCGAAGAAGGCATGAGTGGCCGCACCGACTTGCCGTTGCTGCGCGTTTACGCTTCTGAGCAGGCGCATTCGTCGATCGATAAAGGGATCATTACGCTGGGTTTGGGTCAGCGATCGTTGCGGAAAATTCCCGTCGACGATCAGTTTCGGATGATTCCGGACGCGCTCGCCGCCGCGATTGCTGAAGACAAACGGAATGGCTTTGTCCCGTTCTGCATCGTGGCCACGGTGGGCACGACTTCGACGTCAAGCATCGATCCTATTCCGGACATCGTTCCGATTGGCGAGGAGCACGCCATGTGGCTGCACGTTGATGCCGCTTACGGTGGATCGGCCGCGATCGTGCCGGAGCTGCGTCATGTTCTCGACGGCTGTGATCGGGCCGACTCGCTGGTTTTGAATCCGCACAAATGGCTGTTCACGCCGTTTGATTGTTCGGTGCTTTATTGCCGCCACCTGGATTTGCTGCGGCGGGCGTTCTCGCTGGTGCCTGAGTATCTGCGCACGCCCGAACAAGAGAAGGTGCGCAGCGGATCAGATTACGGCGTGCAACTCGGCCGGCGTTTTCGCGCGCTCAAGCTGTGGATGATCATTCGTTACTTCGGCCATGAAGGCCTGGCAGCGCGAATCCGCGAACATTGTCGTTTGGCCCGACTGTTTGCGTCCTGGGTGGAAGCCTCGACCGATTGGGAACTGATGGCGCCGGCGCCCTTTGCGTTGATTTGTTTTCGCGCGCGCGCTGCAGTTGAGAGTGAGAGCGAGGACGCGCGGACGAAACGGTTGAACGATCTCAACGAATCAATCATGCACGGTGTTAACGCCACCGGCAGGGCGTTTCTTTCTCATACAAAACTAAATGACAAACTCACACTGCGACTTTCGGTTGGTAACATTCGCACGACTGAGAAACATCTCAAGCAGCTATGGGAACTGCTGAATGATCAGTTGAAAAAACTCACCGATTGATCTATCCATCCAGCCGATGCACCACCGTCAGCGAATCCTGAGCGCACTTCCGGTTGTTCTCTTCCTGCTGACGATCGCACACGCGCAACCGCGGCCGCTGACACCATCAGATATTCTGCGCGTCGCGACCGTCGGCGATCCGCAAATCTCGCCGAGCGGAGAATGGATCGTTTATACGTTGTCGACAGCGGAAGGCAACGAGCCGACCAGTAACTTGTGGCTGGTGCGCGTGGGTGAGCGTCCGCTTTCCGGGCCACCAACCGGCCGCCAGCCAGAGCAGCGACGCAACTGGGAGGGCGGCCGGCTTACGGGACGGCCGCTGTTGCCGACGGGCTGGAACGCGAGCAATCCGCGCTGGTCGCCGGATGGCAAGAGCATCGCATTTTTCGGCGCGCACGAAGATCAACGCGGGATTTGGATCACGAGTCCTGCGCGCGTTTTGCCTCGCCTCGTGGCCGAGGTGCGTGAGACCAACTTCTTCATTACCTATGCCGGTGAGCGGTTCGCGTGGTCGCCCGACTCGCGCATGATCGCGTACATTTCGGCGACTGAAGAGGAACCGGGCAAGGGTGACGACCCGCGAGTAATCGACCGCATTCAATATAAATCGCGCACATCACTTTCTGATCGACTGCGCACTCATGTCTGGATTGCCGACGTCGATACGCCACAACCGCGCCAATTGACTACGGGCATGTTCTACGACCACGCGTTGAGCTTTAGTCCACGCGGAGATGAGGTCGCGTTTCTGTCGAATCACGAAACTGATCCGGATGCGAACAATAACTCGGATATCTTTGCGGTTAATCTGCAAGGTCAGCTGCGGCAAATCACGGCCACCGCTGGTTGCGAGTACGAACCGGCATGGTCGCCGGACGGAAAGTGGATCGCTTACACAGCCACGAAACGCGACGTGACTACGATCGACAGCGTCGCGGAGGACACGCACGTGTGGATAACTTCATCCAGCGGCGACGTGCGACGTGAACTGACCGCCGCGCAGGATCGGCGCGCTCGCAATCCGCGTTGGCAGTCGGACAGTCGCGCCATTTATTTTCTGGCGAATGACCATGGCCAGACGCTCGTGTTCCAGACTGATCTGAACGGCGAAAAGATCCAGCCAATCTTCGGAGCGATTAGCGAATTCAAGCCGGTCCCGGCCGAGCTGAAGGGATCGCTCGACTCAGCGGCGCCGACGGTTCTCGATCAACGCATACAGGTGGCCGGCTATAGCTTGGCGGAACAAGCCAGCTTTGGAGATTTCGAGTCCGGACCAAATCGATACCCGCTGCGCTTTTCGGAGATCGCCGCGATTATCAGCGATCCGACTCATCCGGGTGAGGTTTGGATCGGACGCGGAAACATTCTCACGCGGGTAACCAATCACAACGATTCGTTTCGGCGCGGCGGCTCTTTAATTGAGCCGCAGGAGTTTCGCTTCAAAACTTTTGACGGTACCGAGACGCAAGGGTGGTTAATCAAGCCGGCTGGCTGGCGCGAAGATCGTAAGTATCCGCTCATCCTCAGCATCCACGGTGGACCGCACGGCATGTACGGTTACGCGTTCAATGCAAACTTTCAGATCATCGCGGCGCGCGGTTACGCGGTGCTCTACATCAATCCCCGCGGGTCGAGCGGCTATGGTCAGCGATTTTCCGACGGCACGATTAACGAGTGGGGCGGCGGCGACTATCGCGATCTCATGGCCGGCGTGGATGAAGCTCTGCGAAAGTTTCCCTGGATCGATCACAATCGCCTGGGCGTAACCGGCGGAAGCTATGGCGGCTTCATGACGAATTGGATTGTCACGCAAACCACGCGCTTCAAAGCAGCAGTGTCGGTCGCGAGTGTGAGCAATCTAATCAGCTTCTATTCGACTTCGCTGTACCAGGATTTAGTTCATGCGGAATTCGGCGGCTTTCCGTGGGACAATTATGATCTGCTCTGGCAATGGTCACCGCTGAGATATATCCGGCAGGCGCAAACGCCGACCTTGTTGCTCCATGGCGAACAGGACAACGACGTGCACATCACGCAGGCTGAGGAAATGTATATGGCGCTGCGGCGCCGTGGCGTCGAAACCACGCTGGTGCGTTACCCGCGGGAAGGCCACGGGTTTCGCGAGTCCAGACATCGCGTCGATGCGCTTGAGCGAACGCTCGACTGGTTCGACAAGTATCTGAAGTAAATCTGACGACTGAGGAAGAAATAATGTTGATTCATATCGTAGCCTGGAAATACCGTCCGGATGTTCCTGATGATGTCCGCGAAAAACATCGAGCGATGTTGAAAGCCTTGCGTGACGTCGTCCCCGGCATTGAAGACTTTGCCGTCGGGGCTGATTTTTTAAAAGCACATAATTCGTATGACACGGGACTGTTCGCGCGTTTTAAGGATCGTTCAGCGCTCGATGCCTATACTGTGCACCCCGATCACGTTGAAGTCGTCAATTATGGCCGGACGATCGCCGAAACAATGTCGAAAGTAGATTTCGAAGAATAGGTGTCAGAACCGCGAGCGGTAGCGACCGGATCAGGGAGGCCCCTGGGGTGAAATATAACGGCGGGTCGCGTGTTGAATCAGCCGGGACTCCTTGATCCGGTCGCTACCGCTCGCGGTCCTGACACTCCAAGCGTAATGAAACGCAAAATCTTCTTAGCGGTTCTGCTGCTCCTCATCGTTTCGCAGATTCCGTTCGCTTACCGGCGCTACCGCCTGCGCAAACTGCAAGCGGCGATTCAGCAACTCACGACCCAGCGAAGCCCTCTCGCGTCCGATAATGAATACGTCGATTACAAGGGCGTGATTCACGTTCACTCTTTTCTCGGAGGACACAGCACCGGAACCTTCGCAGAGTTGATTGCGGCCGCAAAGACCAACCAACTCGATTTCGTCATCATGACTGAGCATCCTCAGGCGAACTTCGATACGGCCGCGATGACCCTCAACGGAATGCATGATGGAGTCCTGTTCGTAAACGGCAACGAGGTAGCCACAGCCAGCGGAGATCGACTCTTGCTCATTCCCGGGATGTCGAACTCTGCAAACGCGTCCACTCGCGATACGCAGGAAATCATCGACGACCAGAGACGAAATGGCGGACTCTCATTTGTGGCTTATCCATCTGAATCTCAGCGGTGGCAATCAACCACGGCCGACGGCGTCGAGATCTATAACCTCTTCACCAATGCGCGACAGATCAAACCGGTCGTGATGTTTTTTGATGGGCTTTGGTCTTACCGAAGTTATGCCGATTTGCTGTTTGCCAACTTCTTTTCGCGACCAGATCAAAACCTGCTGCGTTGGGACGCGGCCATGCGCGAATCACCGCGTGGCCTGGTGGCGATTGCCGGTAACGACGCGCATGCAAACGTGGGGCTGAGTCTGAACGATGCGAGCGGAAATCAGTTGATCGGACTGAAGCTGGATCCTTACGAACGCAGCTTTCGTGTGGTGCGCACTCATGTGTTGCTCAAGCGGGACGAACCGCTCACGCGCGAGAGCCTGCTGAGAGCTTTGGCGCAGGGGCACTGCTACGTGTCGTTTGATATCTTCGCGGATCCAGCCGGCTTCAGTTTCACCGCCGGCGACGCTGCGAGAAGCGAAGTGCCTCAGGCGATCATCGGCAGCGTCTTCGCCTCTTCCGGCCAAACCCATATGACGGCAAAAGCGCCGCTCAGCTGTCGTTTCGTTCTTTTCCGTGATGGAGATCGCGTTGACGAGAAGCTGGGACCATCGGTCGATTTCATCGCTGATCGTCCCGGCAGATACCACGTCGAGGCCTATCTGGACACCCTGCCGCCCCCCGTCCGAGGGCAGCCCTGGATCATCTCGAATCCAATTTATCTCGTCCGGAATTAGCTTCGGCGGACGCTCCTTACCATAAAACCCGCGAAAACAATGTCTTGAACGCCTTCGCCGCGCTGTGTTAATCTGTGTTTGGCGAAGTTGGCCTCGAACCGCCCCACGCTCACAATCCCGAATTAGCAATGGCAACATCCGGAGCAAACCACTTCGAGTTCGACTGGTGGGTCATCCAAAAGCGCGCTGTCTATCTCAGCGTGCTGATTCTGATTGCGGGAGTCGTCGCCGGTGGCGCCAGTCTGTACGTCTGGAAGTTTGGCAACCCGCTCAAGCGAGTGGCAGCTAAGTCCGATGTGCCGGCGGGCGCGCGCTTTATGGCATTTGAAGGCGACGTGCGGGTGATTCGTTCGGCCACGCGACAAATCATCTACGCGAATAACGACATTCAGCTCTACCCCGGCGATACGGTGCAGACGCAGGCCGATGGTCGCGCGCGCATCAGCATGGCGGACGGATCGACGGTGGTAGTGCGACCGAACAGCACGATCATCATTCGCGACAACGAAAGCACAGACAACGGCAAGCGCTCGAATGTTCACGTCGTCGTCGATAGCGGGCAGATGGTCGTTCGTACCAACGAGCAGACCGAAGACAACAAGAACGTGATCGAAACGCCGAAGACGCAGAACCAAATCGCCGGACAGACCAACGCGAGTTTCGGGGTCGCGCCGGAAGGAACTGAAGAGATTCGCGTCAGCAGCGGTAATGTGCAGAGCGCCAATCGACTCGGAGAGAAGGTCACGTTAGAGAGCGGTCAATATGTTTCCGTGAATCAATCCGGAACCATTTCGAAGCCGCAAAGATTATTGGACGTGCCCCAGCCATCACAGCCGCGCGGGCTGGAAAAGATCTCAGCTGCGAGTAATGGTTCGGCTACCGTCGCGCTGCGTTGGCAAAAGCCGCAGTCCGGCGCGGCCTCTTACTATCGGGTTGAGGTCGCGACCTCGCCCTTCTTCGTGCAGGAAGGCAAAGTGATCGAACGCGATCAGTTATCAGTGACGGAATTCAACGCCAGCGATCTTCGTCCGGGTGCGTACTTCTGGCGTGTTCGGGCGACGGCTGCGTCAGGACAGACAAGTGACTGGAGCGAGCCCGAAAAATTTTATGTGATTGCTTCCGGTGGAAACGGATCGACTGTCGCGGTTGCCAACCTGACCGCGGTCCATCTGGGGGGTGACGTTTATATCATCCGCGGAAAGACATCGCCGGGAGTGAACGTGCGCGTGTCGGGCCGCGAAACACCCGCGTTGTCCGACGGCACATTTCAGATTCAAATCACCGCGCCGGCTACCGTTCGCGAAGTCAACGTTCAAGCCGCAGACTCACAAGGTAATACCAGCAGTTATCGCGTTACGCTCACACGCACAAGTTGATCCACGATTCTGAAATTTAAAATTCAAATTTGGATTTCAGACTTAACGGCGCCGCCCCGGCCACGAAAATCCTCAAGCGTATTAGCAGGACGAAAGTGCCGGATGAAGAAAAGTGTCATCGTAATCTCGGACCAAAACGCTGAGATTGCGCCCGAAATCACCACAATTTTGCAGGCGTCGGGCCTCGTCGTCAGATCGGCCGGCGGGTGGCTGTTCGACCATGGGGATCGTGCGGCGAAGCTCGTGGCCCTGGTATTTCAACTTCCATCCAGCCCCGAGTCGAAGGCCCTGCGTGAGATCGTTGAGCAAGTGCGCGCCGGCTGGCCCGAGTTGCCGTTGATTGCGTGCGCACTACCGGCCGTTGAACTCCCAACCCGTTGGCGAGAGACGATTATCGAGGCCGGATTCAACGCGGCGGCCGAGAGCGCCGCGCAATTGCCGGCGCTGATTCGACAACTTGAAGAGCACGAACCGGCTGATGAGCCGGAGCCTTTCCAGGTCGCGCCGGACGACAAGGCGTTGACGTTGATTGATTCCATGCGCCAGCCTGAGCTTCGGGGCGCGTTCACGTTGATCTCTGCATTGCATGGAGCTGCGAGTCAAAGCGAGGCCGTGTCGATTGCGATTAGCGGATTGGGTCGCCTGGTCAAAGCGCAACGGTGGACCATTTATCTGACGCAGAGCGCCGAACCCGGCGTGCGATTAGCGTCGCTCGCGACCAGGCAATTTCAGGAAGGCGAGCTCTTGTCATTTAATCTCAACTGGCATCGCGAGCTGCTTGAGAATTCAGAGGTCGCGCAGGTTTCTGCGAGTAAAGCTGCGATCGAGGCCGCGGCCACGGCTGCCACCGTCAGACGAACGGAAGCGAAGAGCCGCGTGGTCGCCGCACCGCTGGTTGCCGGCCAAAGAATGATAGGTGTGGTTGAAGGAGTGCGCGCTTCAGCAGCCAAATCATTCTCGGTCCGTGATGGCCGGCTGCTTGAATCCGTAACCTCTTCGATCGCATTCGCATTGTCCAATTCAGTTCGGATCGCGGACGCTGAGCGGCTGTCGCTGACGGATGAACTCACGCGTTTACACAACGCCCGGTACTTGCGGCAATTCCTGGTGAACGAGATCAAGCGCGCGCGCCGCTATCGCACCAAAGTTACGGCGCTGTTTCTCGATCTCGACGATTTCAAGCATGTAAACGATCTCCATGGTCACCTGGTAGGCTCGCACTGTTTGATGGAGATGGCGGCGTTGCTTCTGCCGTCGGTTCGCGACACGGACTGCGTGGTGCGTTATGGGGGTGACGAATTTGTGGTGATCCTGCCTGAGGCCGGCCCTGATGATGCGCGAATTGTCGGCGAGCGAATTCGCGCGAAAGTCGAACGTCACCGGTTCACCGGAGGCCGCCGGCTAAAAATATCGCTGACGGTAAGCATTGGCGCCGCCGTCTTCCCGGACAACGCGCTTTCGCCGCATCAGTTGATCTCCTCGGCTGACCAGGCCATGTACGCGGCGAAGGCTGGAAATAAGAACTGCACTCGGCTGGCTGCGCCGTCAACGACGACCGATACCATCGACAAACCCCACGCGCATCTCCCGACCGGCGAACAATTCGTCAGAATTCCCGACGAGAAATTCATTTCATGATAGCAATAGCGCACGAATCGTTGTATCTTTGTGCGTTCGGTTCTGCTTCGGTGAGTCGATTTATTTATTGCCAGGCCCTTCGCGCCCGTCGCGGCTTCCAGCCTGTACGCGGATTGACCGCTCACCTCTTCGGACAACTCAATATTCAGTCAGGGAAATCGGGTTCAAATGGCTCTTAAATCTATCTTTAGTCTCTTTTCGAGCGATCTGGCGATCGACCTCGGAACCGCGAATACGCTCGTCTATGCGAAGGGCCGCGGGATTGTAGTTTCAGAACCCTCTATTGTCGCAATCAATAAGGTAACCAACGCCGTCGAAGCCGTGGGTCGCGACGCGAAAGAGATGTTGGGCCGCACGCCGGGAAACATCGTGGCGATCCGGCCGATGAAGGACGGCGTCATCGCGAATTTCGAAGTGACGGAGAAGATGCTCCAGCACTTCATTCGCAAAGCTCACAACGGCAAAACCTGGGTCAGCCCGCGCGTGGTGATTGGCATCCCGTCTGAGATTACGCAGGTCGAGCGGCGGGCGGTTGAAGATTCCGCGTATCGCGCGAAGGCTTCGGAAGTTTATCTGGTGGAAGAAGCGATGGCTGCGGCGATCGGCGCCGGTCTCCCCATCACCGAACCGCACGGCAACATGGTTGTCGATATCGGCGGCGGCACGACCGACATCGCGGTGATCAGTTTGAGCGGCATCGTCTATTCACGTTCGGTGCGCGTCGCCGGCAACGAAATGGACGAAGCGATCACGCAGTACATCAAACGGAAATACAATTTGCTGATCGGCGAACGCACTGCGGAAGCGATCAAGATTGAACTCGGATCTGCATTTCCGCTCGACGAAGAACTGTCGTTCGAGGTGCGTGGTCGTAATTTGATCGAAGGCATTCCAAAGACGATCACCATTTCCGACGAAGAGATTCGCGAAGCGCTGGCTGATTCGGTGTCGACGATCATCAATGCTGTCCGCGTCGCTCTCGAAAGAACTCCGCCGGAACTTTCCGCCGATATCGTTGAGCGCGGAATTGTGCTGACGGGCGGCGGCGCGTTACTGAAGAACCTCGACAAGCGTCTGTCGATCGAAACCGGGCTACCCGTTTCGCTGGCCGAGGATCCCCTCGCTTCGGTCGTGCTGGGCACAGGTAAAATGCTTTCAGATTTCGATCTGCTGAAGCGCGTTAAGTGGGACAATAGTTTGACGACCGGAGCGTAGAACAATTGCAGATTGCGGAATTCGGATTGCGGAATTGCGTCGCGCCGAATCGATCAATCTGAAACCACATTCCGAAATCCGCAATTCCATGGCTGCCATTCGGACACAACGAGAGATTCGCCAGCGTGCCCCCTGGTGGTTGGTTGCGTTGCTGGTATTGAATTTCGGCTTGATGACTTATGACGCTCGCGACGCTGAGACCAAGCAGCGAAAGATTCGGTCTCTGGCGCAGACGATCATGTATCCGCTTCAACAGGGCACCTCATCGACTTCCGGTTGGATCGGCGGATTCTTCGGCAGAATCACCGAACTGCGCCGCGCCTCGACCGAAAACGAGCAATTGCGCAAGCGGGTCACCGACATGGAAGCGGAACTCCGCGATACGCGTGCACGCGCCGCTGAGGCAACGCGGCTCGAAGCCTTATTAAAACTATCCACCGGAACACAGTACCAATCAATCGCAGCTCATGTTATCGCGCGCGATCCGTCGATGTGGTTTGGCGGCCTCACCATAGACAAAGGGCGTTGGGCCGGCATCGAAGTGAATATGCCGGTGGTCTCGCCCGGGGGAATTGTGGGCCGGGTCGTATCAACCAGCCCGCTGAGTTCGCAAGTCATGTTGGTGACCGATGAGCGATCGGGCGGCGGCGCGGTAGTCGGCGAGCTAAACCAGTCGACCGCGATGGGTTCAATCAAAGGCATGGGCGAAAGTGGTCTCCTGGATTTGCGTTATGTCTCGGGACTGGAAAAGGTCCAGATCGGGGATATGGTGAAAACGACCGGCCAGGACGGAATTTATCCTGCCGGCTATAACGTGGGCGAGGTGATCGAAGTGAGACCCGGGTCAGCGACCCAACCGCTGCTCATTCATGTTCGGCCCAGTGCCGGCCTGGAACGCTTGAAAGAGGTGGCCGTGCTCACTTATCGCCCGCCGCCGCGAACGGAATCTGATCAGGCGCTCCCCAATCTGGACAAAAAAAATAAGCAGTGAACGGTCAGCAGTGAGCAGTAAACCTCTTTCGTTCTCGGCAATCTTCATTCACCATCGTAACCTGCGTTTTTCTGACTTCAACAGCTCACGGCTCACTGCTTACTGGGCACAGTTCAATCAACGCTCAATGCCATGCGCCAAGTAACCGTCGCGATATTGCTAATCGTCGCCATCGCGCTGCAATCAGCGCTGCGCGCGGTTTGGCAGCCGCTCGGTTACCTCGACTTTACGCTGGTCCTGGTGGTTTATTTCGCGTTGCAGCGTGAACCGCTGCTGGCACTAATAATCGCGGCCGTCGCGGGACTCGCGCTGGACCTCATTAGCGGGCCCCCAGCTTTGCTGGGCGCGGGCGGCTTTGCCAAACTGGTGACGGCTTACGCGGTCTATGTGGTTGCGTCCCGCGTTATGCTCGACACGACGCTCTTGCGAATCCCGGTGCTATTTTGCGCGAGCGCCATCGACAACCTTGTCTATGTCGGAATGCATCGATTATTCGGCCAAATTCCCCCGATGCCCTTTGTGCAATCGCTGTCGTATAAACTGATTGCTACAACTGTTTCCGGCACGATTCTGCTGTATCTTTACGATGCGTATTTCAGTGGCAAGGCGCGACAGCGTCGCCAGTTCACGGTTCGCCGGCGGGTAGCCCGCCGGCCTTCAGCAGCGGCGAGAAGAAGATGAAATTCGTTGACGATTCCCAAAACCTGCGCGTGCGTTTGCGGCTGATCCAGGCCGCGGTCGTGCTGCTGCTCGGCGTGCTGGGCGTGCGGCTCTACATGCTGCAAATAGTCAATGGCGCGCGTTACGCTGAAGTCGCGGAAAACCAACGCATTCGCTTGTTGCCGATCCTCGCGCCGCGCGGCGTCATCATGGATCGCAACGGAACGGTGCTGGTCGATTCGCGGCCGATTTACAGCGTCATCCTTTCGCGCGAAGTAACCAAGAAAATCGATTACACCTTAATCAAGCCACTTGCGGACGGATTGCAAATCGACGGCGAGATTCTGAAGGAGCATTTCGATCAAGCCGCCGCGTCGCCGGCGTTTGAATCGATTCTGATCAAGGAAGGCGTGAACACCGCCGACATTTCCTGGGTCGATGCGCATCAGCTGGAGTATCCCACCTTACGCATCGAGCAGACGCCGCAACGGCGCTATCCCGAGAATGGCATGTTGTGTCATGTGCTCGGCTACGTCGGCGAAATAAGTCCGGAGCAATTGAAACAACCCGAGTATCGCGACAAGGGCTACAAGCCTGGAGACGTGATTGGTCAGGACGGCGTGGAGGCAGTCTATGACGAATACCTGCGCGGGCGCGACGGTTATCGCAAAGTCATCGTCGATAGCCGTGGCCATATCCAAAGTGAAGTAGAGCGTGTCGAACCGCAGTCGGGCCAGGACGTCGTCATTACAATCGATTTGGATTTGCAGAAAGCGGCCGAAGACCAGTTGCGCAAGTCGCCGCAAGGCCGCGGCGTCATCATCTCGATGGACCCCAACAACGACGAAATTCTGGCGATGGCTTCGGCGCCGACTTTCGATCCGAACCTTTTCTCGCAACGCATCACGACCAAAGAAGGTCGCGCGGAATATCAGAAGCTCCTGAACGATCCCGATCACCCGCTGCTCAATCGCGCGATCCAGGGAAAATATCCGCCGGGCTCAACCTGGAAGCCGTTGATGGCTACGGCCGGTTTAAAGCAGGGCGCGATTTCGATCGAAAACTCGAACCTCGTCTGCGGCGGCGGCATCACGATCGGAACCAAGTTCACGCGTTGCATGGGTGGGAACCACGGGTCGCCCAATATTCACGTGGCGATCATGAAATCGTGTGACGGATATTTTTATCGCCTGGGACTGAAGATGAAGCTCGAAGGCATTCAGGCGATGGCCGATATGTTCGATCTGGATAAACGTACGGGCATTGATCTGCCTCACGAAGTCATCAGCACGACCCCGTCGCGCGAGTTGAAGGCCAGGTTGTATCCGAAGGATCCGGAATGGAAAGACATCGACACGGTTTACTCATCGTTCGGACAGGGTGAGGACGTATTGACCCCGATGGCTCTTTTACGCGCGCACTCGGCGATCGGAATGAAAGGACACATGTTCGTCCCGCACCTGCTGAAAGCCGTGCACGAGATCGGTCCGGTTGGCTACGACCCGATGAAGAATGCGCCAATCTTTGCGGCGCGGCCGGCCCATGAGTTCGAGCACCAGACGCTCAAGAATCTCGGCCTCCCGACCGATCAAAGCGATGTCGTGGTCCAGGCGATGTGGGCAGTGGTAAACGAAGCCGGCACCGCCACCGGAATAAAGCTGGCCGGGTTCGATATCGCCGGCAAGACCGGCACTGCGCAAGTCGTCAGCCTCGGCAAGGAAGGAAGCGAGCATAAGGACCATTCATGGTTCGTCTCGTACGCGCCGGCCTTCAAACCGGAAATCTCAGTCGTGGCCTTGATCGAAAATGCGGGACTGGGTTCACGGTTCGGCGCTCCTGCCGTACGCGCGATGTATGACGTGTATTACGCGAAAACGCGAGGCGCAAAGGACGCAGGTAACAATATCGCGATGAAGACTCAGTGACTTTGACTCGCCGCATCTAGCTGTTGACAGATTTACCGATGGTCGCCGTATTACAAAAACGAACAATCCGAGATTTCGACTGGCTCATCGCCGTACTGGCTATCGGCATCGTCAGTTTTGGCTCGTGGCAAATCCATAACGCCCAACCAACCGAGACTTTTTGGCAGAAGCAACTTATCGGTCTGGGCATCGCGTTGGTGGCGATGCTGGGAATTGCATTCACCGACTATCGCCGCCTGGTTGAGTTGGCGCCGCTGTTCTACATCTTCGGTCTGGTGCTGCTCGTAATCGTTCTGATTCCTCACGTGGGGATGAAAATTAACGGCCAACGTTGCTGGATAAAGCTTCCTGTGGCCGGCCAATTTCAACCGTCGGAGTTTGTGAAGATTCCGGTGGTTCTGATGCTGGCGAGATACTTCGGCAAGCATCGAACGGCCGTGCTGACGTGGAAAGAGTCTGCGATTGGCGCCGCCATCCTGGGCTTGCCAATGGGATTGATCATGCTGGAACCCGACGTGGGCCAGGCGATCACCTATCTACCGTTATTGGCCGTGGTGCTGTTTCTTTCGTCGGTGCGGATGTGGATGGTAGCCGCAGTTTTGATCGCTTGCATTGCGGGCGCCCCGCTGGCCTACATCGTCGGGGTTAAGACCGGATTGCTACACGGATATAAGCTCGAGCGCATCAACGTTATTCTCGATCCGGAAAATGCCGACAAGCGTGGGTTTGGTTATCACACCTGGCAATCGATGGTGACCGTAGGCGAAGGCGGCATCACCGGCGCGCACGGCAGCGAGTATTCGCAGAGTAGTCTGAAGTTCCTGCCGGAGCCGCATACTGATTTTATTTTTTCGGTAACGGCCGAGACGACAGGATTTGTCGGATGTCTCCTGTTGCTGGCTTCGTACGGATTGCTGCTGACGCGTTTAATCAATGACGCGCGACGGTCGCGCGACCGGACGGGGATGCTGGTAATCATGGCGATCGTGGGCGGCCTGATATTTCAAATTTTTATCAACGTAGGAATGGCCTTAGGGATGTTGCCGGTGATCGGTGTGCCATTGCCTTTAATGAGCGCGGGCCTTTCGTCCGTACTGGCCACGTTCATCGCGATCGGCTTTGCCATCAGCGTCCAACTACGACGTTTTGTGAATTGAAGAATCCGGTCGGCAAAATAAGAGGTGCAGAAGGCGATCGCATTCTGCACCTCTTTTGTATTTAGCCAATCAGGACTGAACGGCTATTTGTGATGGCGGCGCGGAGTCCGGCGAAGTTTTTGCACCTGCGCCTTGAGACTGGCGATCTCGCGCTGCTGTTCCTGGATGGCATTGACCATGGCCCACAGAATCGGGTCACTATGCATGGTCAGATAGCCGTTGGCGTTCCGGGTCACCGCCTCCGGAACAACTTTCTGCAAAGCCTGCGCGCTGAATCCGATGTTCTCGGTGTCCGACGGCAGCGCCAGCGGATTGTCGCTCCTGTAAGAGAAACGCACCGGCCGTAATCCCATAACCGCGCTCAGGCCGCGAGTATAGCTGCCTTTGATGTTCTTCAGACGTTCGTCTGAAAAGACGCCCCACGAGGTGCCGCCCGCGGACTTATCAGCATCACCTTGTATGGATAGCTTCTGATCCGGAACCGTCGTGCCGATCCCGACGTTGCCATTAGTTTGTACAGTAAATACAGTGGCCCCACCGACAGCAATTCCACCGGTAGAATAATCCAGCTTGAATTTACTACTATCCGATTGGTCTACTCCCCATTGCCAAAAATTGCTGGCTGTCGAAAGTACCACCCGACTATCAGCTGTTCCAGAAGCGATAACGCCCACCTCAGCTAAACTGCTGGAGTCAACTTCCACTTTATAATTAGGGCTCGCCGTGCCGATGCCGACGTTGCCACTGGCCGAAATATCGATACTGCTGGTCGGCGCGCCGGGTCGAATGCGAAGTGGCAGGCGCGAGCCACCGGTAACGTCACGGACGAACCAGTTTGCTTCGTTCGCGCCGATGTCCCAGGTTTGGGCGGTGAATCCGCCGCCATTGGTTTGTTCCTGGCGGATGGCCGGTGTATCGGTGGCCGTCACGTGGAGATTCAGGACCGGCGATGAATTGCCGAAGCCAACCTTGCCCGACGAAGCGACGAACATTGAGTTGGTCGGGGCGCCCGCGGTGATGGTGAAGGGAACCTTGCTGCCCGTAATGTCCTCGATTGAGAATTTGTTGGCGCCGCCGCTAGCGGAATCGTTGGCAGTCAATTGCCAGTCATTGTTCGGAAAGCCGGCGGACGTAGAAGTATCGTCGAACTTGATGCGCGTATTGTTTTCCTTGAGTCGAATGGTATCGAAGCCAAAGGACTCGTTGTTTACGCAATCAAGACCCACGCATAAACTTCCCTGAATGATTACATCGTCCGCGTTAACAATGTCCGGAGTCCGCAGCAGAGAGAAGCGATGGTTTCGCAGTCGCTCGGCGGTGTTAGAAGAAGTCCGGGGCGCCGCGGTTTCTGTTTTCAATGACGATGGGCCTGAATTTGATGCCGTTCGTTGTCCTTCAAATCCCCCCGGGCCAACCAAGCTGCCGTTAACAAGCGCGAAGCTGCCGGTCTGAGAAAGCGTCGGCACCGCCGGGCGCTTTCGCAAGTTGCGCTCGGTCTCCGGATCGTCGTCCGAGCCGCGCGCTTTCATGAGCGTCTCTTTTTGCGCCGCCGTGATCACCGGCGCCAATTTCAGGTCGTAGTTGTACACACCTTCTGGTAAAGACTCGAGTTGTTTGTCGCTTAGATCAAATTCAGGCGAACCACCAGCCCGAAAGCCTTTTCTGACCGAGCGGCCATCGGGAAACATCACTGTGAGAGCCCCACCGGAGTTCGGCACGAGAATGTCCCAACGTACGCTGCCGGCGCCGACACTCATACTTGCAATTTTTCCGTCACCCGCTGTTTGTCCATAAGCGAGTTGTGCAAAAGCGAACAACGCTGCCGCAATTGCTGCGAATCTGAAATATTTTCTAAAACTCATCTGTCCTCCTATTGGTTGTGAGCCGCGGCAACTGGTAAGGAAAGGCGGGTCTAAAAGCTCAGAACCAGGGCCGTGGTCGGGTTTTATATGGAACGTTGACTACACTGGACGTGGGTTGTAGCAAGAGGCTTGCATTCTGTCAAGGTTTTCTCGCAAGCCTGCTTGCATGATGCGCCGGGTGGATCCCCAGATTGATGAAAACTGGCAGTGGCCTACCGCGGGAAGCGGGCGCGGTATTCGGGCGATGACAGGAAGGCTTTCACCATCTCTGCGTTCTCGAAGTTGCCGTTGAAGGAATTCAGTTTATCCAACCAGAAGCTGTAGCCGGCAAAGTCTGTATCGCGGCCGGCATTGGGATCACGCTTGAGGTAGCCGAAGTATTCCATCAACACAAACGCGCGGTTGAATTGCCGGCGCGTCAGGGATGAATTCTCGGCGAGCCGGCGAAGTACGAGCGCGCGCGTAACAGCGTTCGCCGTATCAGTCGCCGTGCCGAACAGCGCCACCGAGGCGGCGTAGTCGGGATCGGTCGATGCGACGTGCGCCGTCGCGAACAGCTTGTCGACGAATTCGGCCGGCGTCATTGAGATTGGGTAGGCAGTGGTAAAGCGCGGACGCTGCACAAAGTCATTCATGAACGCCTGCTTGTTCGTCTCGAGCTTTTGTTGCCAGCCGCTTTGGTTGACCACGAGACCGTTGCTGATCTTTTGCGTGTCCGGAGTGAATTCACGCAATGACATGGGCACCGGAGCGCTGTCGAGGTCGCCGTACGCAGCTTCATATGCGCGATAGACCAGGAACCCCGTGTGCTGGAATTCTATCGACAGGAAGAACGCCGCGGACGTATCGATGCGTTTGACTTCGCGGCAAGCCAGGTCAGTACCGCAAGATTCGATGTTATTGACCCAGAAGTTAAATCCGGATTCATCGGGCTCGCGGCCCAGGAAGTCGAGATAGTGCTGGCGGACGAAGTACTCGGTGGCATCCAGCGGATTCACCGCGGTACCGGTAAGCGAGCCGGTAAAGACCGCCTCAGTCTTTGCGCCCAACTGGCTAAAGCTTCTCTGGGTTGGACTGAAGCTGAAGTTGGTCCGCGACGGCGTCACCACATAGAAGCCGTTCGTCTCTACATTATCGAAGTGATAGTTACCGGCAGCGTCCGTAATGGTCAGCCGATCCTGTGCCCCGCTCATACGCACCGCTGCGCCTTCGACGGGATTTCCATGATCGTCGAGAATCTGGCCTGAGATCTCCGCATTGGTCGCCGTTGGCGTCGCCGTGTGTCCGACGGCGAAATTCGAGAATGAGGTGACCTGTCCGCAAACGGTGTGGTTCGCAAAGTTTCTAGTCTGATTTGTCAGCAGATCCAGGGAACTTCCGTTTTGATGGAAAAGCCGAATTCCTTCAAAGAAGGTCGAATCATTTATCGACGGCAGATAGAAACACAAGGTAACGGGCGAGTTATAGCTTACCCCGGCAGGCGAGACATTAAACGCCGGCAGTGCCGGACTCGTGCTATTGCCCAGCACAAATCCACTTGGCGGCGCCGGCATGGAAGCCGGGTCGACATCAGTCAGCGAAACTGTGGGCGTGGTGACAGCGGGTCCAATATTCGTCGCTTCTGTGCGCGTTCTGTCCGGGTTTGCCTTTGGCGGTAAACAGCCGCTCGCAGTGCACGGGAAGTTCACCTGAACGTCATTAATATCGACGTTGACATTCGAACCGCCGGGGACCGGGCGGGTCTCCGTCGCTTGTCTCTCGTAACTTCCGATGTCGACATGCGCTCCAGCGGTTAGGTCGCCATCGGCCGGGCGCGGCAGGCCACGCTGGTCGGTTGAGAGGCCGACGGTATCGTCTCCTGCGTCGATCGCCGGACTGTTATAGAGCAGGCCATGAGTTCGAGTGGTGCCACCGTTATATATGAGCTTGCCCAGCAGCGCGTCAATTGGCGAACCGGCCGAGCCAACCTGATTGCCATTAGCGTCGCCGTTACTGATACCGGTCATGCCGGTGCCGTCACCAATCAGGTTCTTCTTGCTGGTTGCGGTAATCGCGCCGTTGACATCGTCGCGCGTCGTGCTCGAGATGCCGCCCCGGAAATTCCCGGCTACGATCGTGTTGCGGAGCGTGACGTTACTGCTCGTGGCTGACAGTCCGCCGCCGTTGCCGGCCGAATTGGTGTCATTGTCAGCGTGGTTATTGGTGACCGTTACATTTGTCAGAGTCGCGGTCGAGGAATTTACCGCCACGCCGCCGCCATTTCCGTTTGCCGTGTTGGTGCTGACGGTGCAGTTGGTCATCGTCAGGATCGCGGGACCAGAATCGGCGTCTGAATAAACGCCGCCGCCGTCGACCGCACTGCTGTTGCCGCTGATGGTGCTGTTGGTAATTGTGAGCGTGGCCGTGCCGACAGTGATTCCGCCATTGTAGACGCCACCGCCTTCGGAGGTCGCGAGGTTACCCGATATCTCACAACCGTCAATCGTCAGCGTGCCGTGATTGTTGTAGATGCCGCCGCCAACCGTCTCGGAGCCATTGCTGATCGTCAGCCCGGAGATGCTGACCGTGCGGTTCAGATCAATCGTAAAGATACGGAAGCTGCCCGCCGCATTCCGTTTGACAGTCAGGGTATTGGCTCCCGGTCCATTGATGCTGACGTTGTGATTGATGTCGGGCAACACGCTGTTGAGATTGATGGTCCCACTCACCCCGGTCGCGTCAATCGTGATGGCACCGCACGAGCTAAGCGCGTTGGCTTCCCGGATGGCGGCGCGCAGGGTGCATTGGTCGCCAGGCGCCACATCGATATCGCAGTGGCCGTCGCCCGGATTCTGGTCGTCAGTGTCCGCGATGCTGTTGACCAGGAACGTCGTCGGACACGCAACGTCGTCATTGACAATCGTCAACGTTGACGTGGCCTGCGAACCCAACTGCGCTCCCGTTGGAGTCGACAGCGCGAGATTCACAGTCTCATCCGCTTCGACCGTGGTGTCGCCTTTCACGGTGATCGTGATGGTTTTGTCCGTCGAATCCCCGTCGTCCCAGTGCAGCGTGCCAGTTGCCGGAACAATCGAATAATCGTTGTCGGCAGTGGTAGCCGTTCCATCGGTGACAGTGTAATTGACATCGACGGCGCCGCTTGTCGAATTAGAGCGCGAAACTGCGATGTTCACAGTGTGCGAGCCTGAGTTCGTTTCCGTGTCGTTGGTGTTCGCTTGCGCGAATTGAACGATGGCCGGCGTTATGGCGGCGAAGCACTGCGAAAATTCCGAAGTGCTGCCAAATTGATCCGTCGCGGTGGCGGTAATAATCGAACCAGCGCCCGGGGGCACAGCGAACGGGGTAGTGGTGAATTGCGTGCCGTCACCATCGGCCATTACGGTGCCGAGATAGGTCTGTCCTTCGCCGTGACCGGTGTCGTCGGGTTGATCGTCATTACACGAAGCGTTCGCATAGAAATCGATCTTGTAAGTTTGTCCCTGGCCCGGCGTTGAGTTGAGATTGCCTTTGATCGTGAGATTGCCGGAAACAATCGTGGCGCCGGTAATCGTCGGGAAATTTTGCAGGTCGTTCGGACCTTGATCGGCATCGCCCGGATCATTATCGGTGAAGCCGTCATCGTTGAGATCGATACCCAGGTAGCTGTTGTCGTGGATCGAATTCAGCCGGATGGTGTTACCGCTGAAGGCTGACTTCAGCACGTTCACCCCGTTATAACCGTTATAGGCGATGACATTGCCATAGTCTGCGGTCGATCCCCCGACCAGATTGTCATGCGAATCCTGACAGAGCTGCACGCCGTCGCCAATCAGCGTGCCCAGGGGCAAAGTGGCGGTTAGATCGGTGCCGATGAAGTTGCTGCCGACGCCGTTTCCGGAAGGTCCGCCGGAAAGTCCGCTAGCCAGCTCGACGCCAATAAAGAAGTTGCCGGAGATGACATTGCCGGCGCCCGCGACGGCCGGACCGGCCAATTCAGAATTTCCCACGACGTTGTTGACACCGTCATAGATGCTGATGCCGGTAAAGTTACCCATCGGGTTGTAGCCACCGGAACTATCAAAAACTGTAATGCCGTGAGCGTCGGTGCCGATGAAGTTGCCTTGAATCTTATTGCCAGTCGACACGAGGTTCTTAAGGCCCGGAGCTTTGGCCGTGCGCGTGCGATCCGTAAGAACAGGGGTAACGACGATCTCAATGCCTTCCTCGCCATTAGCGGAAATCAAATTGCGTAAGGTCGCGTTGGTGCTGTCGGTAACCGGGCCTCCGATCGTGTTATTGCCCACGGTGTCGATCAGGATGCCGACCTGATTGCCTAAGAAAATTTCGCCGCCGTCATCGCCGGAGAGCATGCCGGATATGTCGGTGCCGATAAAGTTGCCGGTGATCGTGTTGCCGCCGTTTTGCGAAATCTTGATTCCTTGTCCGGTGCCGGCGACATCTTCGTAGTAATTCACAAACCGATTAATCACCAGACCCTTGACAGTCGAAGCCCCGGCTTGCAGATCGAGACCGGTTGCGCCATCGATGAACTCACCGTCGAGTTCGATTCGCAATACGCCGTCCTGACAGGTGGGATCGGTATTTTCCTCGGCGCCGGCCTGCGTATAGCCGTCAATCGTCACTGGATAAATAATCGCCGGCAGATTCGCAGCAGGCGCGATACTCCACCAACTGTGGGCCCAGTCGGGATCGATCAGCACCTGGTCGATGAGTGTCTGGTCGTTCGCTTCAGTCGTGGGCGTGACGTTGCTCACGTAGAGCAGGCCGTCCGCATCGCCGTCGCAACTGTCGGCATAGTAGTAGTGATGCGGATCGTCGGCGGGAATTCCAAACTCGATCCGGTTGGTGTCGTTGTTGGCGTTCGCGGCATTGATCGCATCGCGCAGACTGCAACGGCCCGGAGACGGCAGGCAAGCCCCATCGTCGTCATCGCTCGTGTTATTGACGGTGAAGGTCTGCGAATTCGCCGGCGGATTATCGTCATTGACGATCGTCCCGGTCGCCGCGTCTGATCCACTGACGGGATTGTAGTCGCTGGGCGAAGGCGAGATCGTAATGATCACTGTCTCATTCGCTTCATAGGCCGCATCGGCGATGGGTGTGACGGTCACATTTTTCGTCAAGTCACCATTGTTGAAGGCCACCGTTCCGGTTCCGGAACCAGGAGTAAACGAGGTGGCGCCTGAGACGCTGTAATCGCTGTTTGGATCTGCCGTACCGGTAGCCGCGAAGTTAACTGTCACGGCGCCCGTGCTGTCGCTGCGCGTGAACGTGTAGACCATGCCGGTGCCGCCGTTCTCAGCGACACTGGCCGGAGATACGGCCACGCTGACACCTTGCACAATGGTCACGGTATAGCCTTGCGTTCCGGTGCAGCCGGTTGCCGAGTCGGTGGCGGTCACCGTGAACGAGAAGTTGCCGGACGCCGAAGCAGTGCCCGACCAGGTGCCTTCCGCATTCAGTGTCAAACCCGTCGGGGCCGATCCGGTGGTAACTGCGAACGTGTAAGGTCCGGTCCCACCCGACGCGGTAATGTTGTTGGGATATTCAGAGCCGACGCCACCATTCGGCAATGTCGCTGGACTGACGGTGATCGTGGGGCAACACTGGCGCAGGTAGATCGACAGATAGGTTCTGGCGTTGCCAATCGCCAAATCCTGCATGCCATCGGCATTAAAATCGCCCACT
>Ga0207686_10000335_pt1 | contig 33878 bp, 27 predicted proteins | sample KBSM24metaG_FD_184396 | JGI IMG/M metagenome (GOLD analysis project Ga0207686, IMG submission 184396) | Miscanthus rhizosphere microbial communities from Kellogg Biological Station, Michigan, USA - KBS M2-4 metaG (SPAdes) (version 2) | ecosystem: Host-associated > Plants > Roots > Rhizosphere >...
TTTCTGATTTGGAAGAACAGTTTCACACCTATGCAATCGATCTCGGCGGCAAGCTCAATTTCAACGGCACCCTGACCGGCGCCATGAAAGATCCGGTCGTCAACGGTCATGCCGAACTCGGTTCACTGAGCATGAACCAGCGTGACCTGGGATCTTTGACCGCGAATATTTCATCAACCGCGACCGAGACGCGCGTCACCGACGGCCGGCTGACCCAGGCCACCGGCGGCGGCGCTCAGTTCTCGCTGGTGGTCCCGCGCAACGGAGACAACAACGCTTCCGTCGATGCGACGCTCGATCGGATGAACCTGGGAAACCTGATCGCGGCCCTGCCTTTCAACAAGCAAACGCGCGACCAGATGGGCGATACGCAAGGCGAAATTTCAGGGACCGTGCGCATCACCGGCATGCCGAACGCCATGAGCGGCGTCGCCGACATTCGATCTTCGCAAGGCCGGCTGGCCGGCGAACCTCTGCAGGGACTGACGGCGCACGCCACTTTCACCGGATCGTCGGTCGATGTCGACAAAGTCGATCTGAATTTCGATGCCGGTCACATTACTGCTTCCGGCAAATACGATTTAAAGACCAAGGCTTTCGATGTGACGGCCAGCGGCGATCGCGTGCAGCTCGCGCGCTTGCAAGAGTACGCCAATCTGACGAACCTGCCGCCCATCGCCGGCATTGCCACGATCAAGAGTCTGCATGCCTCGGGCGTTTACCAGTTAAGCGACTTATCAAGTTACGTCATCAGCTTCGACGCCGAGAGCAGCGACGTAACGATCAAAGGCAAACCAGCCGGCGCAATTGCGATCGTCGGACGCACCGAGAATAAACAACTGAACGTGTCGTTGACCTCCAGCGCCTTGTTCGGGGACCAGCCGCAGGTGATCACTGCGCGCGTCGATTTGTCCCAGGAAAAGTTGCCGGCGGTGATCGAATCGACGATGAACGGGACCGACATCACGCGGGCGCTGCGAATCTTTGTGCCGGCTGACGTCATGGTTAATGGTCGGGCCACCGGTAATTTGAAATTGTCAGGCAATCTGCTTGATGAAGAAGACAATCCCACGATTCACGGGCTGGTTGGCAAGGCGACGTTTTCAGAAATCTCAATCAACGTCGGTGAAGAGGGCCAGCAGATAACGCTCGCGGCGGCCGAACCGGTGGTGATCGAGGTGACGCCGGATGCGATCGTTTTCCATGACAGTCACTTTACGGGATCGCAAACGAACGTCACGGTGGGCGGAGCGCTGGCGACGAACACGGGCGGCCGCAACACGCTGGCCGTCAACGGCCAGGTGAATTTGCGCATTCTGAGTTTGTTCTCGCCCGATCTTTTCTCTTCGGGCATCGCGACCCTGGCGGTGAATGTGGGCGGCACGTTCGACAACCAACGCGTGACCGGCCAGGCGTCAGTCGACCGCGCGACCGTTTCAATCTACCTGGGTGATCAGCGGGTGATGCTTTCGAATCTCCACGGCAGCATTCTCTTTAATTCGCAGCAGGCGCAAATCGATCGGCCGCTCGAGGGCACAATTGAAGGCGGGCATTTCAGCGTCACCGGCGGCGCCCAGCTTGATGGCTTCGACGTTTCGCAGTTCCTCTTCAACATCAACGGCACCGGCATGACGTTGAATTATCCGCAGGACTTCCGCTCGACGGTTGATGCAAATTTGGAAGTTCGCGGCACCCGCAAGGTGCAATTCATCAGCGGCGACGTGCGCGTACGCCGCGCGGAATACACGCATGACATCGAACTCGCTGAGTTGATTAATCAGCGGCCGCAACAGACGCTGGAAGAAGGCAGCGAATTCACCTTCGCGCAGACCGCGAATTTCGACAAGCTGCGGGTCGAAGGACGGAACGCGCTGATCCTGCACAACAACATCGGCGACGTGGTCGCTTCCTTGTCCTTGCAGTTGGACGGGCCGGTGAAGGACCCGATCATCGAGGGCCGCATCACCGCCACGCGCGGTACGCTGAATTTCAGAAACACGCCTTATGAAATTACGCGCGGCTTAATCTATCTGCCCCCGCGGCTCGATGCCGATCCGATTTTGAACATCGAAGCGCAATCGGTGATTCGCGGCTATCGCGTCACGGCCATGATCGAAGGGCCTTTGTCGCATCCGACGACCAGCGTCGGCGCCGAACCGTCGCTGCCTCAGGCCGACGTCGTTTCATTGATTCTGAACGGAACTTTGACCTCGACCGACACCGGCACCTCGGTATTGGCGCAGTCCGGAGTGGGAACTGCGGCGAGTCTTTTGACTGATGCGCTGATCAATGCGCCGATTTCGCGGGCGACTAACAAGCTTTTCGGTCTGAGCCGTTTGGAAATTAATCCGGTGATCTCCAGCACGAATTCCGCCCCGACCGCGAGGCTGACGGCGGCGCGGCGCGTCACCAAAGACATGACGATCACTTATTCGACGAACATTGCTTCAGACCCGAACCAGGTGCTGTCGGTCGAATATCGCGTGTCAAACCGGATGTCGTTTGTCGCGCAATACGAACAGGGTTCGAACCGTAACCTGGCCACGCGAAACAATAATTACAGTTTCGAGATCAGGTTCCGGAAGAGATTTTGAAGTGCGGCTGCCGCAGCACAGTGCGGAAAGGCTTTGCCTTTCCGAAGATTGCGGAAAAACAAATCGAGGCTATGCCTCCGCAGCACCGAGGCATAGCCTCGCCGCTAATTGTTGATATGAGAGCGCGACGGTCAGGCAAGCCTGACCGCCCTGGCAGAGCGGCCCAGCCGCCATACGTGTTCAAGTGCACGCTTTAAGACTTCTGACACTGCTAATCGTAATCGCTGGTACGGGCGTGTGCGTTCACGCCCAGGTCGGTGACTACGAGGGTCGTTCGGTTTCGGGGGTCGAGGTCACCCTCGAAGGCACGCCTACCGATCCATCAGCGCAAAACGAATTCAAAGCACTCCTGAAAATCACCGCCGGCGCGGAATACGCCGCCGTCAGCGTGCGCCAGTCATTGCACGATCTGTATGCCTCAGGCCGCGTGGCCTCTGCCCGCGTCGAAATCGATGACCCCGGCAACGGGACCAATCGCGCGGTCCCAATACGCGTCCGCTTTATTGTGCAGCGGCAAATCATCATCACCAGCGTCAGCATCAGGGTCACGCCGAGCACGGTTATCCCGCGCGATGAAATCCGCGCCCGCGTCAACCTGTTGCAGTCCGGACGCCGGTTCTCGCTGACCGCGATTGAAAAAAATGCCGACGAGATTCAAACGTACCTGCGCGATCGCGGTTATTTCAACGCCACCGTGGAACACAGCGAAATTCCGAGCGCGGGAGATGCCAGCGGCACCAAGAAGATCGTAGTTTTTACCATTACGCTGAACGAACAAGCGCGGGTGGGAAAGTTCGAGATTGATCCGAAATTGGATTTGCCCAACATCGGCCCAACGCTCAAGCTCCAGCCCGGCACTCCATTCACCCGAGAGCTTCTGGGCGAGGACATCGATCGCATCAAGCAGGCGCTGATCGCAAAACATCGCATGGCGCCGCAACTCTCGGATCCGAAAGTAATTCGCGATGCGAATACGAACACCATCAACATCTCCTTAGAGGGAAAGCCGGGACCGTTGGTCGATGTGTCCTTCGCCAACTACACACTCAAAGAATCAAGCCAGCAGAAGCTTTTGCCGCTCAAGCGCGAAGCCAATCTGGATTATGCGGTGATCGAAGAAGGCGCGCGCCGCGTGAAGTTGAAACTCCAGGAGGAGGGATACTTCTTTGCCGAAGTCACCCCGCAGTGCACCATCACCCCGCTATTGGCCGGCACGACCGAGAACGGTAACGCTGAGGCATGTCACGATCTCAATCCGCCGGATCTGGATGGACACAACGTCAAGATCGTGTACGACGTTCAGCTCAACCGGCAATTACGGCTGAACGAAATTCGCATTGAAGGCACGAACAAGCTCACGCTCAACGACATTTTGCCGCAATTAAGATCGCGCAAGGCCAGCGCGTTTGCGTTTCTGCCGTTGCTCGGCGGCTATGCGCGCGGCGTCACCAGCAACGCGATGCTGGAAGAGGATCGGCGCACGGTCGAACGGATGATGAGAGATCTCGGGTATCTCGGCGCCAGGGTCAGCGCGATCCCAACCATCCCGCCCACGCAGGATTTTTTGATCATTACTTTCAAGGTGACGGAAGGACCGCTGACCCGCGTCGCGTACATCGACGTTCAAGGCGAGAATGCCATCCCCGAAGCCCGCCTGCGCGAGGAGATCTCCACGATCAAGGGCGCGCCATATTCGCCGTCACAAGTGCGCGCCGATCGCGATCAATTGCTGAACGTGTACGCGCGTCTTGGTTACATCGAAGCCGATGTCCGGACTTCTCTCGACAACCTGCCGCCGGTAGGAGGAGACGACCAGGTCGGCGTCGTCTTCAAGGTCACCAAAGAAGGTTCGAAGGGGATTGTTAACGACATCGTGATTAACGGCGTGACCGGCAGCGCGCCGGTCCAGGAATCGAAGCGCGCGGCGATTCGCCGGGCCCTGCCCCTCGTACCCGGCGACGTCCTGCGGGCGGATCGAATCACTGAAGCCGAGCGCGCGCTCTACGTCACTGACGCATATCGCCAGGTAATCATCACGCAGCAACCGGCCGGCGACGCCGCCAACAACGTGAAGTTATTCGACGTCATCATCGACGTTGAAGAGAAGCGCCCGCGCGTCGTCGAGTACGGCGGCGGCTATTCAACTGACACCGGGCCACTCGGTTTGCTCGAGCTGACGAATGTTAATTTCCGCAACAGGTTGCAGCAGGCGGCGATGCGGATTCGCATGAGCCAGCGGCAACAGCTGGTGCGCCTGGAGTTTCTCGATCCGCGTTTCTTCCAATATCGAAAACGCGATTACGCACCGCTCGGCCTATCGGTCCAGTATCTACGCGACTCGAGCATCACGCGTTTTTTCCGTTCGACCATCGATCAGGGCACCAACGGCATCGTGCAGCGCCTGGACGAGAATGGAAACCCGGTCGATCAATTCGGCCAGCCCGCCGGCATCCCGACAATCAATCGCTTTATCCTGACGGCGGAAACGCAGCGGGTGATGAGCCGGAAACTCCACAGCATTCTGTTCGCGCGCTACAACTACGAAGACGTGCGCCTCAAGAACATCGAAAGTTTATTGATTGAGCCGATCCTGCGTCCGGACGCGGTCGTCCGGCTTTCAGGTCCGGGCCTTTCATTCGTCATCGACACGCGTGAACGCTGTGAACACAGGCTGGCGGGAACGATTTACGGCGAGGATGAAACGGTCCGCGGCGGCGAAGTTTGCCGTTACAACCAGACCGACGCCACTCGCGGTCACTTCTTCAATGCGGACTTTCGCGTGGCGTCGCGCGCGCTCGGCGGCAACACTTCCTTTACGCGTTTCGAGTCGAGCTACCACACATACTACAAATCGCGCGCCGCCAGGAACACGGTCTTTGCTGCCAACTTGAGCGTGGGGCTGGCAAATCTGTTCAGCCCGCGCGACCTGAACGGCAACGGCATGGTTGATGATTTTGATTTGCTGCTGCCGATCAGCGAACGCTTCTTCTCGGGCGGTTCAACCACGCTGCGCGGCTTCGGCTTCGAAGAAGCAGGACCGCGTCAGGTAATCGTCCCGCAGGGCGAATTTCACGACAACTCGGGAAAACCTGTCGGGGTGAATCCATTCACCGTTCCGATCGGCGGCAACGCCCAGGTGATCATGAATCTGGAAGCGCGCATTCCAATCAATCCCAACATTCAGGCAGTTCCGTTTTACGACGGCGGTAATGTCTTTCGCAGTATCAGCGACATGTTGCATCCCAAGCCGTTCACGCCCACCGGGAATTTTGTCGAAGACATCAACGCGCAAAACCTGCGCGTCCGTTGGAGTCACACCGTCGGCTTGGGCTTTCGTTTTAAGACGCCGCTCGGGGGCGCGTTGGCGATTGATTATGGATTCCTGCTGAATCCGTCCGAATTCCTGATTCCGCAGTTCCTGAACACCGCGCATCCCACGACGGCAATCTATCGGCTGCATCAGGGACAGATTCAGTTCAGGTTTACGCAGACGTTCTAGCCGGAAAAGAAGGAAGAGCAATGCAAATTGAAAATTGCAAAATGAGAATTGCAAATTGCGTGGTGATGAAAACCCGGTTTGTAGCACACGTAACTAACGTTAGCACTTCTCAACTCAGAGCTTCTCAACTCAGAGTTTCTCACTCCAGACCTTCATCCAACTCTGAAAGCCAGTTATGCGCCGGACAAATTTGCAATTTTCATTTTTCAATTTTCAATTTTCAATGCCTTCTCTTCACCACCGTCACCATTCTCTGCCTTGGCTTAATCTCCCAAGCTCCAGCCCAGACCGTCCCCGACAAGATCGTCGCCACAGTCACCAACGGCTCGCAAGCCACGCCCGACGTCATCACCTACTCTGACCTGGTTTGGCAATTGGCGCTGCAGCCCGGACACGCAACGCTCTCCCGGCCGAGTTCCGAGGAACTAAAGGCAGCGTTAGACACGCTCGTGCAGCAGACTTTGGTTTTGCAGGAGGCGAAGAAACTGCCGCTGGCGCAAACCGGCGATGCGCAGAAAGATTTCGATAAGAAGGTTCAGGACCGTTTGAACGACGTGATTAAGAGGCTGGGCTCGCGCGCGGTGCTCGAGGAGCGCATGAAACTGGTTGGCTTGACGAGTGAACAGCTCGATCAGATCCTGCGCGACCGGCAGACGATGGACAGCTATGTCGACTTCCGATTTCGGGCTTTTGCGGTGGTCAGCACGAAAGACATTTCGGATCGTTACCAACAGCTGTACGGACCGCAGCGCGGCAGCAACCGGATTGTGAAAACGCTCGATGAAGTCCGCGATCAGATTGAACGGGACCTGACCGAAGAAAAAATCCAGACTGAGATCGATAACTTTATCGACCGGCTGATGGACCAACCCGGAACCGAAATCGTTATCCTCAACGCCGTCTAGACTGAAGAAGAGGTTAGAGGTTAGAGGTTAGAGCTTAGAGGTAGAGGTTAGATTGACGAACCTCTGGGCTCTCGTCTCTGGCGTCTAAGCTCTAACGTCTAACATCTAAGCTCTAACATCTAACCTCTAACCTCTAACCTCTAACCTCTAACCTCTTCTTCCAGCCTTTCCATTCGAGTGAACGTTTCCAGCGCACTTAGCGCATTTGCAGCCGATGTCTTTTATTATTCCGTCGAAGTATTCCTTGCCGTAATCGTAAACAATTTCTTCGCCGGGCTTGATGGTCTTGCGGGAGTAAATCCACACGCGATTTTTGGAGATGATCGCTTCCGCGTTGGGCGCGCACGAATGGTTGACGTAACGCGCCACGTTATCGCGGCTGCTCCCGTCAATCGACCATTTCTTAGTCACCCCGAAGAAATATTTGCCGTTGCTCTGGTCAACAATCTCGTTCGGAACGCGCGGCCCGATGTACTCGACGATCTTCTTGCCTTTGGGAATACGTCTGGTCGCGAACAGCCCCAGACCCGTGCTTGAACGCTTTATCTTGAATGGCGGTTCAGTTTCTTTCACGCGGTTACGTTAATTCACTCCTATCCCGAAATCTTGATCGTCGACTCACATTAATGTCGCTGCATTTGCTGTGGCGGCAACGACGCCGTTTGTGTCAGAACCCGTAGCGGTGGCGACGGCATCAATTGACTTCGATACGCGCTTGATCCGGTCGCTATCCCGACTGTCGGGATTCTGACACGACGAGAGCTCCGTTCTGCCGGCGCCCTCCAGATCGGATACAATCCCTGTGTGTCGACGCTGCATTATTCTGACGAACACATTCTAGCGTATCCGATCGAATACATCGCCGGGATCGATCTCTACAACTCAGGCGAATTTCACGCGGCGCACGATGCCTGGGAAGAACGGTGGATGGGTCCGGTCGCGGCGGATGAAAAACTTTTTCTTCAGGCGATGATTCAGTCGGCCGTGGCGTTTCATCACCTGCAAATCGGCCGGCCCGGGGCGGCGCGGCGCATGTATTTGATGGCCAAAGAGAAATTTGCGCGGCTGGATCAACCGGTCTTTATGTCGCTTGATTTGGCAGAGTATCAGGCGCAACTTGATTGCGCGCTGTCATGGCTTTTAACTGTTCCGGATCCGCGCGAAATTGAACAGCCGGAAATCATGGCGCCGATAATTCGGCTCGTCGCAATGCAAACCTCGTGACTCAATTCATCAGACAATTACGTCTCTTGTTACTCGGGCTGTGGTTGGGCGCCGCGGTCTTTTTCGGGGCGGCGGTGGCGCCCGCGCTGTTCAATGTCCTCCGCGGCGGGGGACTGGAAAACGCCAACGAACTGGCCGGTTCGGTGGTCACCCGGCTGCTCGGGTTCATCAACCGGGGCGGCGTCGAGATCGCCTTGTTCCTAATCGTCACCGCCTTCTTCGTAAATCGAAATCGCAGCCGGCTGGCCCAGGGGGCCGAGATGATTTCAATCGTGATAATGGCTATCATGACAGGCGTTAGCAATTGGATAATTTCGGCCCGCATGCTGGCCTTGAGAGCGTCGATGGGAACAATCGATCAGGTCTCGCCCACCGACGCGCGACGCATCGAGTTCGATTCGCTGCATCGTTATTCGGTGAGGGTGATGGCGGTCGCGCTGGTCGCGGGACTCATCGCGTTCTTCTTAGCCAGCCGCAACCAGCCTGAGCGTAGCCGGACGTGGTACTAGGCCGGGCTCAATCAACATAGAAAGAATTATTGTGGAAACAATCGAACAAGCAGCTCAATGGCGCGAGCGTTATCGCTCATGGAGCTCGCGTCGCAACGGCGACGATTTAAAGAATTATCCGTTCGTCGAAAACACCCGCGCGCCCTTTTCACCTGCGCGTCGCGCTTTGCCGCTGATGAATCTGGCCGTGATTAGTTCAGCGGGCGCGTATATCGACGGCACCGAGCCATTCGATACGAACAATGCTGATGGCGATATGACCATCCGCGAGATTCCTACGGAAGTTCATCCTCGCGATCTGGAATTTGCCGGACGCGGCTACGACGATCAATTCGTGCGCGCCGACATGAATACGCAACTGCCGCTGGCGCGACTCGCCGAATTCGAAGCGAATGGCGTTATCGGACAACTTAATTCCGTATTCTGGAGCTTCTGCGGTTTCATTCCGGACGCGGGGATGTTTGTCGAGACGGCGTTGCCGGGGCTTGTCGATCGTCTCAGACACTACGAGGTGCAAGGCGCACTTTTGATTCCTGCTTCCGAACTGTGTCATCAAACGGTCGGCCTCGCGGCCCGCGTCATCGAACAAGCCGGAATTCCCACCGTGACTCTGGCGGTGAATCAGAAGGCAATCGAACGCGTGCGGCCGCCGCGCGCCGGTTATTACAAGGGCGAATTTGGTTGCGTGGCCGGCCAGCCCAATTTTCCCGAACATCAGCGGAGAATCATCGAAGAGGCGCTGCGCTGGCTGGAACCGATGGGCGAACCGGGCATTCGCAAGCTGGCCGTCGAACTCGAAACCCAGGTCGAAGCCGCGCGCGGTGAGCGATGATTTGGAGTGCGCCGGTGTCAGAACCGAGAGCGGTAGCGACCGGATCACGCATGACCGCGAGTGACAATTGATCCCATCGCTATCGCTCCGGGTTCTGACACAACTGATCGATGAAACGAACCATCCTCCGATCGCTGCTCGTCATCATCATTCTCGGCGTCGGTTACTTGTTACTCTGGCCTGCGCCGATCAATCCCGTCGCATGGACTCCGCCGCCGGGGCCCGAACTCACCGGCGTATACGCGCAAAACTCTGACCTTTCTAAAATCGAACGACTCCCGATCGACGGAAATAAACCGGAAGACGTCGCCTTCGATGCGCAGGATCGAATCTATTGCGATGATGACGCGGGACGCATTTTTCGTTTCCAACCGGACGGCACCAGGCCCGAGCTGTTTGCCGAAACCAAAGGCCGGCCACTCGGATTAATCTTCGACACCTCAGGCAATTTGATCGTCGCTGATGCGGTGATGGGCTTGCTCTCGATTGCGCCCAACGCCCAAATCACGGTGTTGTCCACCGAAGCTGACGGCGTGCCGTTCAAATGCACGAACGATCTCGATGTGGCTGCGGACGGAACGATTTATTTCACCGACTCGTCCATATTTCCGCTGACCGAGTTGCGAGAAGATTTGCTCGAGCACCAGCCGCACGGCCGCTTGCTGGCTTATGATCCGAAGACCAGGCAGACGAAGGTGCTTCTGCGCGATCTCTATTTTGCGAATGGAGTCGCCGTTAGTCCGGATCAATCGTTCGTGCTCATCAACGAGACCGGCACCTACAGCGTCCGTCGTTACTGGCTGAAGGGCGAGAAAGCGGGACAGTCCGACACGTTCATCGATAATCTGCCGGGCTTCCCGGACGGCATTTCTTCAAATGGCAAAGACACCTTCTGGCTGGCGCTCAATCGCCGCCTGCCCGCCGTCGATTGGTTGCTGCCTCATCCGTTTCTGCGAAAGATCGTCTGGCGCTTGCCTTTGTTTGTGCAACCAAAACCCAAACGGTTCGCGTTCGCCCTCGGCCTCGACGTAAACGGCAAAGTGGTGCGCAATCTTCAGGATTCATCGCCGCAATGCTTCAACCAAATCGCGAATGTAGTCGAGCACAAAGGCAATTTGTATTTCGGCAGCATCGGCGAACGCGCGATTGGACGAATGCCGGTGCCGAAATAAGAAGAACTTAAACGGAGGGCGCTTGGCTGCGCTAACATTGATGACGGCATTCGCGTATCTGAATAATCTGGATCTAATTCCTCTTCAGAACCCAGCTGGTCTTTCTTTCACGACGTTGAACTCGCGTTCGAGCGCCACGCCGACCTGGCCCAGCAATCCGTCATCGAACAGTCGCCCGAGAATCGTGATGCCATGCGGCACCCGGCGCGGCGGATTGAACTTCGGTAGAGGGTTCGCCGGATCGGGCGCCCAGTCGCTGCGCGCTTCGGACACTTCGACAAAGCCGGCGCGCATCGTCAGCGAGGGATGGCCGGTGAAGTTCGTGATCGTGAGCTGCTCATCTCGCAATGACGGCACGATCATGATATCGACTTCGTTGAAAACGCGGGCCATCTCGTTCGCGACTTTGCGCCGCAGACGATCCGCCTGCACGAAATCAACTGCCGAGAGAAATCGCGCCTGCCGAAACAGATTGGGCCAGGCGTCTTTCACCTGCACTTTCAATTCACCAAGTTGATTATTCAGCGCGAGATCTTCAAACGAAGCGGCGCCTTCGGCAAACAGCACCGGCATTAAAGAGCTGTAGGGCCAATCCGGCAGCGTCACTTCTTTCAATTCCATTCCGAGTTTCTTCATCGTGTCCATCGCCGCGCGGTCGACGTCAGTCGCCGGGCTGTCTTTCATCCACTGCGCGATGTAACCGACCCTTAGTCCGTTGACGGACTTGTTCGCGTCGAAGTCGAGGTGTCTCTGCACGCTCGAAGCGTCGCCTGAGTCCGGTCCATTGATCGCTTGCAGAACCAACATCGCGTCTTCGACCGAACGCGTCATCGGTCCGAGTTTATCCAGCGACCAGCACAAGGTCATCGCGCCCGTGCGCGCCACGCGGCCAAACGTCGGCCGCATTCCCGTGACGCCACAACGCATCGCCGGGCTGACAATGCTGCCGCCGGTTTCGCTGCCGATTGAGAAGGCCACCAGCGCCGCGGCGGTTGCGGCGCCCGGTCCGGCACTCGATCCTGAGGCGCCTTCCTCCAGCACCCAGGGATTCATCGTCTGTCCGCCGAACCAAATGTCGTTCAGCGCGAGCGCACCGAGCGACAGCTTCGCGAGCATCACGGCGCCGGCATCATTCAATCGACGCACCACCGCTGAGTCAGCCGCCGGTACGCGATTGCGAAACGGCTCCGCGCCATAAGTGGTGGCGATGTCTTTGGTGTCGAGCAGGTCCTTCACACCGTAAGGAATGCCGTGCAAAGGCCCACGATATTTGCCCGCAGCGATTTCAGCGTCGGCTTGCTTTGCACGGGCCAGGGCGTGCTCTTTCGTGAGTGTGATGATCGATCGAATCTTCGAATCGAATTTCTCGATGCGACTGAGATAGATGTTAGTCAATCGTTCCGATGTAAGTTTCTTCGATTCAATCCATCTCGACAGTTGCGTAACGGTAGCGAATGCGATGTCATCGTCTGTCGCCGGCAGCGGAACGCCGTCGTCCTTCGAACGCAGATCGCGTGGTGACTCTGCGTCCTTCGCGCGCAGATCGCGCGATCGCTCCGAGTCGTCGATTCGCGGCAGGGCCGGGTTCCAAATGGTTCCCGGCGCGTCTGTTGGGGCGATCGTCACCTTTCGCGGCCCGGTGCGCCGTTCCAGATATTGGGCCAGTGATGTGCGCCAGGTCTCGGCCGCCTGCTGTCTTTGCGCCGGCGTCATCGTCACCTGCATCAACTTTTCGGCCTCAGCGAAAGTTTCCGGTGTGACCGGTGGCCCAGCGCCCGCGCCGGTGCCAAAAGTCGGTGGCGCACCGGCGGTGGTTGATGTCGATTGTGAATCAGGCGCCGGCGTTTGCTTGCGACATGCCGTAGCCGTGACGAGCACAGCCATCGGCGCGGTGATCAAAAATTGACGACGAGTGTTCATGGCCGAGGAGACTACTCTGGGTTCTTTGCGGCTGGCAAGGTGACGGTCGGATGCACTGAGGGAGGCCTCGACTCATCGCCAACGGTAAGGGTCGACTCGCGATGCAACCCGAAGGGTTGCACGTTTCAGGTGAGTCAACTCGATGATGCCCTCACGGCCGGGAGTTTGACGTTAATTTGTGCGCTCGCTCCAATAGGTTTTTACCGGACTCGATGCAGACCGTCTGCATCCTGCCCGGTTGTTGATGTGTGAGCGGACACACCAGGAAATCGCCGAGGACATCCTTGTCCCAATCCAACTTATTTTTGATCTCAACCGGCAGAACGGTGGGGCCGGGCGCATTCGAGGGATCGTTCGGGTCGATTATTCCCAGCAACCTCTTCGTGCCGATCGGCCACAAGCGAATGCTCGGCGTGCCGTTGTACACCGACAGACGGCCGTGCACGCTGAAACATTTGCCGGCGACATCAGGCCTCGCTCTACACGACGACGCTTGAGGAAAGAATCGAGCGCTGCCCGATGCCGTCACAATCAGCAGCAACAACGCAATGATGATGAGTCTGAACTGATTCTTCATAGACGGCTAAGCCTCAATGTGTTTTGGCTGAAGCTTTCTTCTGTGCTGAGCGTTTGATGATTCGCAGTTTGCGCCCGCGATCTTCGTTATAAGCCAGGGTCGAGTTTTCGATGACCGCATACACCCATCGTTTCTCTTTGTCGTGATAGTTGCGATGCAGAAATACAATCTTCTCGCCGAGAAACAACTCCTGCTTAAATCCCGCTTCCGCACCGTGATAGAAGGTAAACGTCTGGCCTTTGCGAAATTTACCTTTGAACGGTTCGACGACTTCGCAGACGATGCGCCAGTCTTCGTAACCGGGGATGCGGCTGACGATCTCGGCCTGCGTCGCGCGCACGTGCGCGACCACGACCGACTCGCGATAGTCGCTTCTCAGATAACTCAGCGAGGGCCATTGCGGATCATCCTGAGCAATGACGTTTGATGACAGGAAAAGTATCAGCAGCGAGAGCGCAATCTTCATGATCTGTGTCGGGACCTGAATACGAAAGCGTTTAGGGGATAGGGTGTAGGGTGTAGTGGAATTCGGCCGTATGCATTTCCAGTTTCGAATCTTGCCAGAGACATTTCTAAAGTCAGCACAGTACGGCTAAACCCTACACCCAACACCCTAACCCCTAACCCCTAAACCCTCATCTATGAAAGAAACCAGGATCCATCAGATACCAATTGACGAAACTTGCGAGCGCACCGATAGCGAATACCGCCAGCACCAGGACTTTATCGCCGGTCGTCTGGGGTTTCCCGGCCTTCGTGGGAAAGGCCAGCAGAAAGAGACCACCGACGATGCCGACCGGCGTGAACGTCATCTTTATCGAGTAGCGACCGGTGGTCAACAACTCGTGCCACGCGAGATAGGTCAAGCCGGCAAAGACCAGAATCAAGACTATTGCCAGCAGTCGGGCTTTCAGGTGCATCTCGATGTCTCTTTTATACCGGCGCTCTCGCAGCCGGAGTTCGTCAACGTGTGTACGACTGTGCTCCGAGGAAGTGCAACGAAACGTAGGGCTCATCGCCCACGACCCAACTATCGTGCGGCGATTTGGGAACATGAAACAGATCGCCCGCTTTCAATTCGACTACTTCACCATCGACCATGGCCGCCGTCGCCCGTCCGGAGACCACCAGCCCAACATGCTCGATCTCACAAAAGGCCGTCTCGCTCAAAGGCGCAACATGCTCGCTCCAACGCCACCCCGGTTCATAAGTCGCGCGACCGATTGTCACTCCGCCGAGTTCGATGATTTCAAAACGCCCCTTCTCAAACGTGCGCACCTCATCCGGCGTTTCAAACCGCTTTAGGATCACCTCATTCATGGGCGCGAATCATATGCGCCGATAGAAATAGACGCAACCTATCGCGGAGATTATCTACGTGTCATGTAAGTAATTACTGATTCATCGGTGGGTGCAAAGGCCGAGGATCTTAATGAGGTCGTAAACCCTAACGCCAATGAGCTTCTCAATCGTCCGCTTCACGGACTTGATTGTATTCAGGCCTCGATAATCAGCGCTGAAGCGCTGGCGATTTTCACATCGTCTGCTATCGCCGACGACGAGCCACTTTGACTTTTAGGCAAGGGCGGAGCGGTAGCGTGGTGGCGTGGTGGGCTTTGCCCAAAAAGTCCTGGCTGTAATCGAAATTCTGAAAATTCTCTCAGGTTGGGAAGGGTGGCTTACCCCCGCTCCTTCCTTCCTCAAGCAATTCTGGCCATTCACAGGTGCGGGGGCAAGCCACCCTTCCCGACCTGAGAGATAATGCTTGTTCCAATTTTCCTTTGATCGACTTTTTGGGCACAGGCGGCGTGGGGCGTGGGTGCCACCTAGGTGCACAGTGGATACCGAGGTGTCACTTGCGTATGCAGTGACACTGGCGTGTTCACTACGGTAACAATCTCATCGTTTCAGTAACAATTCCGCGAGAAACTACGTTACCGGGCGCTCGGGTAACGACGCGGCTACCAAATCAACGGCTGCTTGGATATTCAGTAGCCACTTTCACTTCTGAAACTTAACCAACCTCAAATCGCGCATTCAATCGGATGTAAATAGACAAATAGTACGACTTAGGTGTGTTCGCGAGAAGGCTTATCGTCAATGGCACAGCTGTTGTTAAGTGAGAGAGCATTCAGAAGGTTATTGAAAGAGAAGTTAAGGAGACAGCCCCAATGATTAGCCTCGTACAAGCCAGCACCGCGACGCCGCAAGACAAATTCAGCACCACCGAGATGGTCGCCTCGATGATGCACAAGCTCTCGCCCGAACTCATCAACACGATTTGTTCGCTGGGCGTTGAGAATCGTTATTCAGCAATCGAAAACTACGCGGACTTTTTGAACGGCGCGCCGATGCACCGCAGCAGCTCAACGACGGACCTCGGCGTGAATGCGGCGCGCAAGTGCATCGAGGAATGGGGCGGCGACCCTTCGCAAATCGGTCTGTTAGTCGCAGCGACCAACACGCCGGATCAAATGCTGCCGTGCCTGGCTTCCGAAGTGATGGGCCGCACTCATGGTTTGCTGCCGCGCAGCCTGAGCACCGTGAGCATGCAGTCGCAGGGTTGTTCAGTGATGTTGAAGTCGGTGGAAGTCGCGCAATGGTACCTGGCGGCAAACCCCGGCAAGATGGCCATGGTGCTGATGTCCGAAGCGCACACGCCACTCGCCGGCCCGCTGTATCGCGACGAATACTATGGCTTTCGCGAAATCGCGCGCATGCGCAAGAGCGGCCAGATCGACGATGCAGCTTTCGAACAACAACGAATTGAAACCGCGCTCTTGATTCAGATGATGCTGTTCGGTGATGGCGCCGTGGCGATGTTGCTCGGTCAGGATGTTTCCGGAAAGCCGGCCTTCGGTCCGATCGCGCATCTGACCAACGATTGTCCGGACGACATGAACCTGCTGACCATGATCAGCAACAGCTCGCACCCGTCGCTGAAGGGCAGGCCGCAGTACTTCATGCGTCCGGCCGTGCCGGCTCGCGGCGCGCACTATGCGGTCGCCACCGTCAACGACGTGCTGCACAATCCGAATTCGCCAGTGTCAGACATGAGCCAGATTGACGATTGCATGATTCACACGGGCAGCAAGAAGATCCTCGACGGTGTCTGCTCGCAACTGCACCTCGACACCGATTCGACGAAAGTGCACAAGTCATACGACGTGCTCGAGAACTACGGAAATCTCTCCAGCGCTTCGACCGGTTTCATGTTGGCAGAAAAGAAGGAATGGGCCGGCCCGGCGATAGTGGTTGGCTTCGGCGTCGGCTTCACAGCCAGCGCAGGTTTGATGAGCGTGAACTAAGCGGAAGTCAGGAGTCAGGAGTTAAGAGTCAGGAACGCTAGACCGAAAAGAGAGGGAATGGCAATGACGAACTCGACGACAACATCGACCCACAGCGTAAATCAGAATTCTGCGCGCGCAAGCCGCAAAGCTTCAGATGCAGCGCCAATGGTGGTCACGCGACTGTCCGGCTGGATTGACGTTAACGAAATGAAAGCGGAACCGCGCGGCTGGATCATCCCCACCCGGATTCATCACTCTGCGAGGTAACTGATGCAGCAACGGTCGTCACGTGTGGTGCTCTCGGAACCCAACGGCTATAGCTATATCGCGACTACGCGTCCGTTAACGGAGACCACCATGGAATTTGAGGGCGTCGGAGAAATCATCGCTTCACGGCAACTCCACTATATCGATGACGACAATCGAAAGCGGATCGTGAGCGTCTTCGTCGGCAAACCCCAACCCTCGACGGACGCCAGAGACTATCAATGCCTCTTTCAACTGATTGGCATCGGCCACCAAAAGACACAGGTCGCCCGCGGTTACGATTCCATCCAGGCCCTGCAGTCGGCGCTGATCCTCGCGGCCGCCAGCTTAAATCATGTTAACGAGAAACTCGGTCGTAAATTGGTTTGGGAGGGCGGTGTCAAAGGGGAACTGGGATTTCCGTAAACCGCATCACTGGGCCATCAGCACGGGTTCTTCGACCTCAACTTCAGCTTCACTACAAACCTTCGCCAGCACCGCCGTCACCTGATCAAAAGCAAACGGCTTCCCGATTATCGCATTCACGAGATTTTGTTCGCCCGCCGGCGGCTCGGCCGTCGCGCCATATCCGGTGACGAGCACCACCGGCAGATTCGGGTTCGTTTTTCGAATCGCGCGGGTCGTTTCCCAACCATCCATCTCGGGCATCGCCAGGTCGGTAAAAACAACGTCGAACTTTGAGGTCGCGATCTTTTCAAGCGCCGCTCGACCACTGTCGACAGTCTGGACGTTGTGTGTCAGCGCCGCGAGGATTTCGCCCAGCGTTTCGCGGACGAACTCCTCGTCGTCGATGACGAGAATCGAAAGTGGTTTCATGCTGGCGGTCCTCTCTGCGGCGTCATGTTTCTCGCGGTGCTGTTGGACAAACGGCAAACCGATTTTGAAGGTGGAACCCTTACCCAGTTGCGACTCGACTGAGATCATTCCGCCATGGCGCTCGATGATTCCGTAGCTCACCGCCAAACCCAGGCCGGTGCCATGCACGCCTTTGGTCGTGTAAAAAGGCTCGAATATGCGTTCGCGAATCTCTTCTTTGATGCCCGTGCCGGTGTCGGCAAACCGTAGCTTGATGCGATCACCTTCGCGCCGGCAGCACAGCTTAAGGCTGCCGCCGTTAGGCATCGCATCGACTGCGTTGACGATCAGGTTGACGAACACTTCGCGCAGTTCCGACGCGTTACCCAGGGTGAAGCATTCAGGTTCGGCGTCGAGCATTACCTGAATATCGATACCTGCGGCGAGCGCTTCGTTCTGCCAACGCGTGCGGGTAAATTCAATCGCGTCGCGCATGAGATTGCCAACGTCGAGCATCTCTAATTCGGTCGCCACCGACTTGCGCGCGAAAGTTTGAATGCGCCGGACCGTGGCGGCGGCGTCTTCCGCCGCGGTGACGATGATGCCCAGGCTGCGGAGCAACTCTTCGTCCTTCACGCGACGCAGGATCAACTGGGCGCGCCCGAGAATCGCCGCCAGCGAATTATTGAAATCGTGAGCCACGCCTGATGCCAGTTGTCCGAGGGCGCGCAACTTGTCGGCTCGCGCGGCGCGATCGCGCTCTTCCTTCTGCTCGGTGATGTCGTGAGCAATGCCGAGCACGCCAGTGGTTTCGCCGTCGACGACGATCGGCGCCGTGTTAATCGCCGCGTATCTTACTTTGCCGTCGCTGGCGATGTAGCGCGTTTCAAAACTCTGTGCTTCGCCGCTGATGGCCTTGGCAAATCGCTCACGCCGCATCTCGCGATCTTCTTCGTGGGTCCTCTCGAGGAAGCTGTGCCCGATAATTTCTTCCAGACTGTAACCAGTCATTTCGAGCATCGCCTGGTTGCACCACTTGTAATTGCCTTCGAGGTCCATGGCATAGATCGCTTCACGCGCGCTCTCCATGATGTTCTGAAGCAGCGACTGGCGTTCGCGGGCCACGGCTTCGACCTTTCGCAATTCGGAAAGATCACGCGCCGTCGCCACCGCGCCGATGGTCTGGCTGCGTTCATCGAGGATCGATTCGACGGTCACCAGTACCGGGCGATCCAGATGCACCGGCACAATTTCCGTGTTGATGCTGACTGATTGCCGCAGCGCCTGCTCAACAATGCAGCCGGTGCCGTTCTCGGTTCGCAGGATGTCGCAGCATTGCTTGCCCAATAAAGATTCGGGCGGCGCTTTGTCCATGGCGGCGCCGGCGCGATTGACGCGGACCAGGTGGCCTTCGCCGTCGAAGATGAAAATGCCGTCGGACATCGCGTCGAAGGTCGACTCCCACTGCATCTTGGCCTGCGCGACCATTTCGAATAATTCAGCCTGCGCAATACCGGTGCCCAGTTGCGCGGCCACGGACTTCACCAGCAGTACTTCATCTTCAGCCCAGCGCCGAATGCGCTCGGCGGTGATCACACCACGGAACTCGCCGTTGACGGTCAAAGGACATTCGATGTGAGATCGTTGTCCCGTCAGGAGTGCATGAGCACGCACCCGTTCGGCGAAATCTGCTCCGCCTTCCGGCAGTTTGTGCGCGTCATTGATGACCAGGGGGTCCTGTTGGACGAGAAAATGTTCGCGCAATGAGATTTCATACTCATCGTCGAATGAATCGAGGTTCTCATAGCCGGCGGCCACATACTCGGAAACGGGCGAAGATGTTTTTCCATTCGCGTCGAACAAACGAACGCGCACTCGGGAAGCAGAGAGCACCTGGCCGAGTTCGTTCGACGCAGTATTGAGCACGTCGGTCAGACTCAAAGAGGCGCGGATGGCGATACTTAGTTTGTTGACCAGCGCTTCGCGCATCGAGGTCGCTTCCGCTTTTTCGTACAACCTGGCTTGACGCACGGCGATGCCGGTTTGATCCGCGACGGCTTTGGCGACTTCGATGTCGCTGTCGGTCCAATGGTGCAGCTCTTTGGTGGTTGAGAGCGCGAACACACCCAACAACTCATCATCGACCATGACGCCAACGTACATGATCGATTTGACGTCCATCTTCATCAGAAACTGTTCGTACGCCGGACGAATTCGTTCGTCGTTTCTGACGTCGTCAAAAGCCAGCGTGCCAAATTTTTCGATCGCGCTGCTGAGACTCTCGAGCTGCGGAAAGTCAAAGTCGGTGAGGGCCGGACCTACATCCGGCACGTGATATTCAGCCGCGGCGACGACACGGCCCGTCCGCTCCATATAGAGCGAACAGCGATCGACTTCGAGGTGCTGGCCCAGTTCGCGCACTGCTGTTTGGAATACGTCCGAAACATCCAGCGTGCGACGGACGGCTTGCGAGATTCGATTGGTGACGGCGACCCGTTCAGCCTGCTGGTGAAGCTGGCCCTGCGCGCGCTTTTGCTCAATCGCTAACGCCGTCTGACTGGCGATTGAAGTCAACAGTTCGAGATCCTGCTGGGAATACGCATTCTCATCTTCGTAATGTTGCACCACCAGCACGCCCATCGTCAGCGATTCGGTGCGCAAAGGAACGCCGAGCCACGATGCAGCCGAACTGCCGCTCTGCTCGACTTCGCCGCGGTCAATCATCTGTTGCGTAAGTTCTTCAGTCAGCAGCAGAGGCTGGCCCGTCTGGAGCACATGACTGGCGAACCCCTTCCGGCCCACCGGCAACGGCGGCGGCGTGGAGTCCTTCTTGTCGAGCCAGAATTCGAAATGCAGCGTATTCGTCGCCGGATCGAGCAGCGCCACAAAACAGTTTTCCGCGTACAAGACCTTGCTGATTGATCGATGGACCAACCTGAGCAGATCATCCAGGGTCGGCGTCGTGATGACCCCCTGCACGATTTCAAAAATCGAACCGCGCTCTAATTCCATGCGCCGGCGGGCAGTGATATCGCGATCGGCGCCGCGGTAACCGATCAGATTGTTGTCGGAATCGAATACCGGCACACCATTCGATTCCAGATACCGGTATCCGTTGTGCTTGTGCTTCCAACGCAGAATGCGCCCGGCCCAGCCGCGCTGATCTTTCATTAGTTGTGGCAGCAGCACTTGCAGCTCGGCGCGGTCCTCTGGATGCAGATAGGTAAAGACGTTGGCGTTCAGAATCTCATCCGGCCGGTAGCCGAGAATGTAACTAATCGCCGGGTTCGTGTAGTTGTAATTGCCCTGAACGTCGATTGCCCAAATCCATTCGTTGGTCGTTTCGACGATCGAGCGGAACTTCTCTTCGCTGTCCTTGAGGGCCGCTTCGGCCGCCTTACGACCGGTGATGTCGCGGGCCATACCCTGGACGCCGATTGGATCACCCGCCGAGTAAATCAAGCGCGTGCTGACTTCGAGGGCCAGGCGGCGGCCGTTTTTGGCAAAGATATCCAGCTCGTAAATCGTCGCGATCTTTTCCTCGGCCTTGCGCGCAAGCATGCGCCGAGCGACTTCCAGCGAGTTCGGCGCGAGCACGTCCACGATGTTCATCGTCAGAGCTTCTTCGCAGCTATAGCCGGTAATCAGCTCGCCGACTTTGTTGAGTGACGTGAAGTTGCCCTTCAGATCGTGCGTGTAAATGATGTCGTTTGCGTTCTCGATCAACTCGCGATAGCGTTCTTCACTCTCGATGACGGCAGCTTGCGCAAACCGGCGATCAGTAACGTCACGAACCACAGCGCGAATAGCCACACTGTTGCTCTGCGAATCGCGCTCGATCGTCACGATGGCCTCAAGATGGCGCTCTTCGCCCAACGCATTCTTCAAGCAATCGGTGAAACGGATCGGATCGCGCGACTGCACCCGCTTCATCTCGGCGATATCGCGGGCGGCTGCCTCTTCACCAATCAGCAAACTCAGCGGCTTCCCAATCAGTTCAAACGCCGGCCGTCCAAAGAAACGCGCGCCGGCCTGATTGATGCTTCGGATGTAGCCATCCATGTCGCGCGTGTAGATGATGTCAGCAGCTTGCTCGACGATGTCGCGGTAACGTCGTTCGACCCGATGACGTTCAATCAAGCGCGCAACTTTGACCAACAGCTCCTCGTGCCGAAACGGAATTTCCAGATAATCGTCAGCGCCGGCTTCGAAGCCTTCCAGCAGCGCCGCTTCTTCTTTGCGAATAGCACTGGTCAGCAGCACGGGAATCGCGGCCGTGTGCGGATTCTTCTTAAGGAGGCGACACAATTCCATGCCGTCAATGTGCGGCATCACGACGTCGCTGATCACGATTTCGACTTGCAGCGAGCGCGTCAGATCGAGCGCAGCTTGACCGTCCTGCGCCACGAAGACCTTGTGGCCTTCTGGTTCAAGCAGGTCGCGCAACAAATCCAACTGCAATTGATCGTCATTGACGATCAAAACAGTCGCAGGATTATCTGCAAGCGTTTTCATTAAGCGCTAGGGTCCGTACTTGAGAATCCGGGATCGAGAACGTGGAAGAGGTCGAGATTTCAGACGCGAGGCCAAGGCTCACATATCGAGCCTGACAAAGTATAGCAAAGACCAACTTTGTTTGTCACTACTTATAAATGGCGGGAAATCTAGGGCTTTTTCGTCTTCTGCTGGGTTTCTGGGGTGATGGTCTTGGCGAAATAGCCGGGCCGGTAGTTGAGTTTCAGGTTGTCCCGGCGCAAATCAGGGTTCACGATTTCGATGCTGATGTGACGATACATCCCGTCGCGATTCTTGTTTGAAGATGAGTAAGCAATCAGGTATCGCTCGCGCAGATCGCTTTGGATTTGCGCGAAGGCGTTAGCCAAATCCTGTTCGTTATGCGGGAAAAATGCCCGGCCACCCGTGGTCTCGCTAATCTTCTTCAGCGCGGGTTCGTCGATACCATAGGAATAGCGATCGCCAATCCCAATCGAGTAAATCAACGCGTCTGCCTTTAACGCCCGGTTGATGGCTTCCTGCATCCGCACCTGGCTGATCGTGTCCTGGCCATCGGTCAGCAGAATGATCGCGCGCCGGGTATGCTCCGAAGAGCCTTCCAGCAATTCGTTCGAGGTGGCCCAGATCGCGTCCCAAATGGCTGTCGAACCGGCCAGCGTTTGTTGCGTTCCCGAAATGGGTGGCGTGCCCGGCACCACCACGCCACTGCCGATGTATCCGGCGGGCGGCACAAATCTGACGTCGTCGACTGCTCTGCGCAAACGGCCGAGGTTCCCGGTTAGGCCCTGTTCGAGAGTCACCTCACCAGTGAAAGTTACAACCGCCGCTTCGTCCTTGTCTGCGCGCAAGACTGATTCGAGAAACTCGCGCGCCGCACTCTTTTCTTCCGGCAGCGTGCGTTCTTCAGAAGAGCTGCAATCGATCAGAATGGCCAGGGACAACGGTAGATCGCTATTGGGTTGAAACGTGAAGATCTGCTGCGGGATGCCGTCTTCGAGCAGGCGCACATCTTCTTTCTTGAGTGTGCTCACGAACCGCTTTTGTTTGTCGGCGGCCGTGAAAAAGATATTCGTGAGATTCGTTTCGACGCGCACTACATCGTCCGAACTCAGAGTGATTTCGTCTTCAGGCTTCGGCGGTGTGGGACTTGGTTTCGCAACCTGGTTGACAGATTGCGTCTGGCCCAAAGCCGCGTCCTCGCGCGCCAGCGACGTACGCGAGGCGCCGAGCGCGACTAAGATTCCGGCAATCGCCAGAATCGCCAGGATTCTCAGGTTATTGATAATTCGGTCTTTCACTTCGGTGTCACGCTGTCCGCGATCGCGGTGTACCCGCGCTTCGTCTTTACTCGGTACTTGTCATTCGGAGTCGTCAGTTTCACTTCCACTTTTCGATAACTGCCATCGTAACGATCATTCGTCGGCTTATAGGTAATCAAGTATTGCGTCTGTAATTCATTCGCAATTCTCTGAAACGATCTTTCCAGCGCCAGCATGTCGCCAGTGAAGAATGCCGTCCCGCCCGTTTCGTCACACAACCGCTCGAGACCTTTGTCGCCGTGATCCTTCACGGTGCCACCTTCGACCCCGGGAACAACGCTGGACAAGCCGGCCTTGGTTGAGATTGTAAAGAGGGTGGTTTCGGTTCGCTGGGCAATGTCGATTGCGTCATTAATATCGGCGCGGCTGTACGTGTCGTCGCCGTCGGTAATGATTACGAGCGCGCGACGTCCCTGCGCCGAGCGCATCTTTTCATCGCAAAACTGCCAAATGGCGTCATACAGCGCGGTCTTTTGCCCCGTCTTATTAACGGCGAATACTGCCTTATCGAGTAACTCCAGTCGATCTGTGAAGTCCTGACGAAGCGTCACCTGATCATCGAAGGTCGCGAACAGCACGCGGTCCCGACGCGGACGAATTACGGTCTGGATGAAATTCATCGCCGACTCTTGCTCGAATTTCAGTTTGCCGGCCGTCGACGGTGAAGTATCCATCAGCACGCCGACATACAAAGGCAGGTTGTTATTCTTTTCACTGGTGAACGAGTCGATCTGCTGCGGGACCTTGTCTTCCAAAATCTGAAAATCGCCTTGCGCCAATCCGGCGATGAACTGGCCCTTCTTGTCCTGCACCGTAATCGGCAGACGCACGCGCCGCGTGGTAACCGTCACTTTCTCCTGGCCTTCCGGCGTTGGTGAAGGTGTCGCGGCAGGCTTTTGCGTCTTCGGCTGCTGCGCACCGGCGAATGCGAATGCCAGCAGCACAATTCCTGTTAATAGAAGGTAAGTAAATCTGATCATTGCGTGGATTTGCGAACTGGGGCCACGTTCGCCGACTCGAATTCGATGCGCCGGCGCGCAAAACCAGTTGCCCTTTCTGTGGCCGAAAGGCCTGAATCAATCAAAGTTTGTCGATTTTGGCGGCGAGCACAAAGTCGCTTTCTGTCAGCCCGTTAATCTTGTGCGTCCAAATAGAGACTTCAGCCTTGCCCCACCCAAAGCAGATGTCGGGGTGATGGCCTTGTTCTTCCGCCAGCGCGCCTATCCGGTTGACGAATTCCAGCGTTTCGCGGAAATCGCCGAACTTGTAACTCCGCTGCAAATGATGCTCGTTCACCACCGACCAGTCCGGCAGTTGCGCGGCCAGCGGCTGAATCTCCGCGCCCGTGAGCGCGGGCACACCGCCGCGACAGGGCACACACTGGCGTTCAGCTAAATCTGTCATCAACTCCTCCTCGAGTCTTTGATTGTGAGTGCATTTCAGATTATCACAGCTCAGAAAAGGTTTCCGCCCGTCAAAAGACCGGGTACCGGCCTATTGACTGGAGCGCAACCGGCTCGGTTACCTTATTAAAGAATGAAAGCGAGGACGCTTGCTCTCCAAGCAAAGTCGTTCCGTTCATAACACCAAATTGAGCCACCACCAAAGACCTTGCTGACATCTGTCGGTCGCTCTGCGATAATGAACTCAAATCGAACCCTGAATCGAGAACGCCCGACGGCTTATGACTGAAGCGATGGACAAAGTGCGTGGTGTGCGCGAGCTGCCAATTTTCCCTCTGCCGGTGGTCCTGTTCCCCGGCATGCCGATGCCTCTGCACATCTTCGAGGAACGCTATCGAAAAATGTTGAGCGACATTCGTGCGGGCAATAACTTTTTTGGTTTATCGTACTTCGACCCGGCGGCGTCAGATCGCGAGACGCCACCCACGGGACATATCGGCTGTGTCGCTGAAGTGGCTGAGACGCAAGCACTGCCTGACGGACGCTCGAACATTCTCGCCGTCGGAGTGGTGCGCTACGAAGTTGAATCGTACGTGGAAGGACCTGACCTGTACCTGGTAGGGCGCGCGAAGTTTTTTGAAGACGAGGACGACGATCTGCCCTCGCTCAACACTCAGTCGCATGACGTGGCGACCATGTTCATGCGGGTTGCGAATTCAGTCCGCGCGATCAATGACGAGCGAGGCAGCTTGCCTGATATCAGCGACACTGATCCACAGAGACTATCGTTTCTCGTGTCCGCGGCGATGGAGATTGAAGTTGATCAGAAACAGGAATTGTTGGAATTGAGATCGACTTCGGAGCGACTCGATCGGCTGCGCGACTTGCTCGCCAAAGTCGTGGGCAACTATGAGGAGCGCGCCCGTCTCCATTCAATCGCCAAACGCAACGGCCACGGCGGCAAGAAGATCGATCTTGAATGAGCACCAAGCAGCGAGTGGTTAACCGCAGATGGTAACCGGCCAGCCTGATAAAACGATCACAGTTCGAATTCTTTTCTTCGGCAGCGCCCGCGACGCCGTCGGCGCCGAAGAGATATCTTTCCCCTTGCCAGGTCCTTCGAACACCGCGACGGTCCGCGCGGCGATCCTGGCGCAGTACCCGGCGCTCGCACATTTCGGTAAATCACTGTTGTTGGCAGTCAACCAGGAATACGCCGAAGCCGACCGGCAAATTCATGACGGCGATGAGTTGGCGATCTTTCCGCCGGTCAGCGGCGGCGCCGGGAACGCCGACGCGGCGCACGATTTCTTTGAACTAACCACAGACGCGCTTGACGTCGGCATGATCGCGCGCCGCGTCATCCTGCCTGAGTGCGGTGCGACAGTCACGCTCGACGGTTACGCGCGCGAATGGACCAAAGGCCGTCGCACGCTCTATCTCGTTTATGAGGCTTACGCCCCAATGGCGATCAGCGAATTGAAGAAATTAGGCGCGCAGGCTCACGAGAAATTCGACATCGCCCACCTCGGCATCGTCCATCGCACCGGCCGGTTGGAGATCGGCGAGACGAGCGTCGTCATCAGCGTCAGCGCCCCGCATCGCCGCGCCGCCTTCGAAGCCTGCGAATGGGCCATTCGCGAACTCAAACGCACCGTGCCGATTTGGAAGAAAGAAGTTTTTGAAGATGGTGAAGTGTGGGTTGAGGGAGATGCCTCCACCTTTGCGTAGCGGCGCTCATGCAGCGTCGTATGCGCATATCCAAACGACGCGCGCCTGAGTTTTTGCTACGAAGAGAAACGTCCTGGCCTTTTGGCCGCACGCTTCAACTATTTTATGAGCTTGAGCTTGGCCGCGCCTGATATATTACCCATGCAAGCCCCCTCGAAGACGTCTTCTCCCACACAATTCCCGCCATAGTTGAATTGTTTGTCGCCGAAGTCGTTTTCCCCGATGTCATTAACGAAGACCAACTCCACGGTCACCCCGTTGCAAACGCCGTGGGACACCCTAAAGTCGGTTCGTTCACCTTCGATGTCGATGGTGGTACGGCCCTTCACCTGACCGTTCTCAGTGCTGAGCTCGACGGTCGGTGCAACGCGGAATGGTCCGGAGAGGAGCCACTTGCCTTGGAGAGTTTTCATGCAACCCATTACTTTTTTTCCCTGTTAGCTGAAGATAATGGAGCGACGGGACGAAATCATAGCACTCTTTCGATGGGTTAAATAGACTTGTCGGCCCGGCAGAACTCAGTCCACGAAAGGGCGCAAATTAAGCTTCTTCGGTTTCCTCGGCCGCCTGTACCAATGACGCGCTCGTCACCATGTCACCTTCATCGGTCTTGATCAGACGCACGCCCTGGGCGCTGCGGCCGGTTTTGCGAATGTGGCCGGCTTCGAGTCGAATCAGTTTCGCCTGCTGCGTGATGATCATGATTTCCGATTCTTCATCAACCGGAAAGACGGCGACGACCTTGCCGGTCTTTTCCGTGGTCTTCATGTTGATGACGCCTTTGCCGCCGCGCGATTGCAGCCGATAAGTTGAAATTGGAGTCTGCTTGCCGTAACCCTGCTCGGACACCGACAGCATCTTCTCTGAATCGTCTGGCGAAACCGCGCAGAGCGAAACCACAAAATCATCTTTGCGAAGATCTATTCCGCGGGTCCCGCGCGTCGCGCGTCCCATCGGCCGCGCGTTCTGTTCTTCAAACCGGATCGCAAAACCGTTGTGCGTCGCAATGAAGATGCGCTTGGTGCCGTCGGTCAGCACCACGTCGAGCAGCTCATCGCCTTCGTCGATATTGATCGCAATGATTCCGTTCGAACGGATGTTCTGAAAATCGGCCAGCGATGTTTTCTTGATCACGCCTTTGCGTGTGACCATCAGGACGTAGCGTCCTTCCGCGAACTCTTTCACCGGTACGACGCCGGCAAGTTTCCGCTCGGATGAAATTTGAATCAGGTTCACGATCGCTTTGCCGCGCGAGGCTGCCGCCGCATCCGGCACTTCGTGCACCTTCATCTTGTAAACCAGGCCATCGTCGGTAAAGACCATGAGATAAGCATGAGTTGAGGCAATGAACAGATGCTCGACGAAATCCTCGTTCTTGGCCATGGCGCCGAAACGGCCCTTGCCGCCACGGCCCTGGCGCGTATAGGTCGCGACCGGCGTGCGCTTGATGTAGCCGCTCTTGGTGACGGTGATGGCCACGTCTTCATCGGCGATTAGATCTTCGATCGTGTACTCAGTTCCCACCTCGGTAATTTCAGTCCGGCGGTGGTCGCCAAACTGTTCTTTCACTTCTTCGAGTTCCTTGACGATTACCGCGCGCAGCGATTGCTCGTTGCCCAGAATCTCTTCCAGCTCGGCAATCAGTTTGATGATCGATTCATATTCGTCGACGATCTTCTGGCGTTCGAGCGCCGACAGCCGGCGCAGTTGCAGATCGAGAATGGCCTGCGCCTGAATTTCGGAAAATGAAAGTCGCTCCATCGTTTTCCGAAGCTTCGGCAGATATTTGTTGAGCGGTTCGTTCGAGGGAATTCCTTTCCAGGCTTTCACTTCGTCAGCGGTGGCAAGATTGCCGGTGAGCCACGTGCGCGCTTCATCGACGGATCTCGAGTTGCGGATCAGCGTCACGATGTAATCCAGCGCATCGATGGCTTTGGTCAAACCTTCCAGGATGTGCGCGCGCGCCCGGGCTTTCTTCAGTTCATATTCAGTGCGGCGACGCACAACTTCGCGGCGAAAATCTATGAATGCCTCGAGCATCTGCTTCAGATTCAGTACTCGCGGCTGGCCGTTGACGATCGCCAGATTGATGACGCCGAATGAAGATTGCATCGGCGTCAACTTGAATAGCTTGTTCAGCACCACCTGCGGCACAGCGTCGCGCTTCAGCTCCACGACGATGCGCATGCCCTGCCGATCTGATTCGTCGCGGACTTCGGAAATACCCTCCAACTTTTTCTCGTTGGCAAGTTCGGCAATGCGCTCGATCAGTTTGGCTTTGTTAACCTGAAATGGAATCTCGGAAATGATGACCGCGTCGCGTTCATGTGATCCGCGACCGATGCGATCGATCGAGGCCTTGGCGCGCATCTGCAAAATCCCGCGGCCCGTGCGGTACGAGTTCTTGATCTCTTCGCGGCCACAGATAAAGCCGCCGGTGGGAAAGTCCGGACCTTTAACAATCTTCAGGAGCTTTTCAATATCAATCTCCGGGTTGCCGATTACGGCAATCGTCGCATCGAGTATCTCAGTCAAATTGTGCGGCGGAATCTTGGTGGCCATGCCGACGGCGATTCCGTCTGAACCGTTGATCAAAAGATTCGGGATGCGCGTCGGCAGCACCGAGGGCTCATGCAACGACTCGTCATAGTTTGGATGAAAGTCGACGGTTTCTTTTTCGATATCGGCCAGGATCTCATTCGCCAGCCGGGCCATGCGGACTTCCGTATAACGCATCGCGGCCGGCGCATCGCCGTCGACGGATCCAAAGTTTCCCTGTCCGTCGATCAACGGATAACGCATCGAAAAGTCCTGGGCCATGCGCACGATCGTGTCGTAGACAGCCGTGTCACCGTGGGGGTGATATTTACCGATCACATCGCCGACGACGCGCGCGCTCTTCTTGTAAGCCTTGTTGTAGTTATTGCCGAGCTCGTTCATGGCCCAGAGGACGCGGCGATGCACGGGCTTCAATCCGTCGCGAATGTCGGGCAGTGCGCGACCGATAATCACCGACATCGCGTAGTCCAGATAGGACCGCCGCATCTCGTCTTCAATGCTTACGTGTTGCTTTTCGATGGTTTCCATTAATCAAACCTTTCCGCTACAATCCGCGCTGCCCCAAAGACAATTGTAAGAGCCCCCGGTAACACGGCTATCGATTTTTTGTGACGCTGATTCTTGATGAATTTGAGTCTTATTAAGAAGCGCGTGATCAGGAAATTTCATGCGGTCAAATTCGGTTTCATTTTAACCTGAAACGCACTTCTTAGCAACGCGAGAATTCGCAAAAACGCCAATAAATTCGCGGCTGTCAGTAACAATTTGAGATTCCGACTCTAGTCGGTCATCGATCGCATTTTTTGGATTACCAATCTGTCGCCAACAGACAAAAAATCGAGACGATTACGTGAGCGCGTGGCGCTCTCGTTGCCGGTGCGAGTGACCTGTCGGGACACTCTTAGCCACGAGTGGGTGGAGATGTCGCGGCTGGTTGACGTGACTCCGTTCGGCGCGCGTATGCGTCTCAAGCGGCCCACCGAAACCGGCCGTCTCCTGCTCTTAACCATGGCCATGCCACGGCCACTTCGTTGTTTCGATCACGTCGAAGATCAATATCGAGTCTGGTCGCTGGTGAGACACTTGAGGGCGCTCGATGCCGCGAAGCACAACGGGGCGGTCATTGAAATCGGTGTCGCCTTTGTCGGCAAACGGCCGCCGGAGTCGTTTCTCAAAGATCCATCCACGCGATACGACATTGCCAATCTGCAATCCGGGATGTGGGCGCTGCAAGAAGAATCGGCCGAGCTCCTTTCCGAAGCCGATCCGTCAGACAAACGAAATGAGACACGGCACACGATTCCGATGGAAATCACGCTCGAAGTATTTGGCAGTGAGCAGGAAGCGCCGCAAATCGAAAATACCGTTACGGAAAATATCAGTCAGCACGGCGCCGCAGTTTTCACCGCGTTGAATCTGGAACGAGGACGCTTCGTGAAATTGAGGACCAGCGACGGCGTTGAAGTGCTGGCGGTCGTGCGCAACCGGATCGTCGGAGCCGACGGCATCGCGCGCCTGCACTTGCAGTTCGTCGGTAGCGAGTGGCAGTTCTGAAGTAGCGCGCCGCAGGTCCGCCAGTTAACAACTTACTAGAGTCGACATGACAAAGCAGAAGACGGAGTTTCATTTTCCCCGAGATGTTCTGGTGATTGAAATTGACCGCCGGTGCGCGGCCGAAGACTGTCGCGCTCGAAACCAGGTCAGTTTGACCAAACTTGAGGCAATTGAGTACCGTGGCTTCGCTTGCTCGGAATGTGAAATCTGGAACGACGATCGATTGACTCAATCAGAAATGCCCGACTCGTGGAACGAGGGCAGCATTCATTGATTGCATCGACAGCCAGGCGTGAATCTTACGAACAGCATCGAAGACACGACCCAACGAAACGGCGCCCGGCCTTATCCGCCGATGATGCCGGAATGGGCATTGGAAATCCTGCGGCCGATCGTGGGGTTCTTTAGTCGTCTGTTTTGGCGGGTGCGTTGGCGAGACACTCACAACATTCCGCTGACCGGCGGCGGCATTATCATCGCCGCCAATCACCAGACTTATATTGATCCATTTTGGGTTGGCGTGCCGGTGCACCGCCCCATCCGCTTCCTCGCGTGGGACGCCGCCTTCAACTGGCCCGTCGTAGGTTATTTTTTGAAACTGTTCGGAGCCTGGCCGTTGCAGTTGGAAGGAAGCGACCCGGCCCCCATTCGCAGATCGTTGCAGTGGATTGGCGAAGGCGGCGCCGTCATGCTGTTTCCCGAAGGCGGCCGCGGCAATCCCGACGGCACGATGAAAAAGTGCAAGGCGGGCGCGGTGCGCATGGCCCTGGAAGCCGGCGTGCCGATCCTCCCGGTTACAATTCGCGGCGGCGAGCGCGTGTGGCCCAGCAGCTTGCGCTTGCCGCGCATCGGTCGCAGTGTCGAAATCATTTACCACCCGATCATTCAGGTCGAACAAGGTGAAGATGAAGCCGTCCGCGAATCCGCGCGGCGCGAGACTGAACGGCTGGCAGGAATAATTCGATCCGCACTTTGATCGATCAGCCCGAATTTAAAAACCGAAACAATCGATCAAGTCGCACGTGCTGTGAAGCATGATTGCAAAATCGCGCGCGCTGTTGATGCTGCTGGCCAGACTAGAATGCTCAGGCCAACAGCACTTCTCTCATCTGATCATGGATCAATCCATTGCTGGCAACGATCGGGGGCGAATAAATGTCCAGAGGTTCACCTCGATATTTCGAGACGCGGCCGCCGGCCTCTTCGATAATTAACGCGCCCGCGGCGACGTCCCAGGGCTTTAAACCTTCTTCCCAAAATCCATCGAATCTGCCGGCGGCGACGTAAGCGAGATCGAGCGCGGCAGCGCCGTCACGTCGTACGCCCTGCGCCTTCATGATGAAGTTGGCGAAGTGCCGGGCGAATTCATTGCGCTCCCGCACATCGTAGGGAAAGCCAGTGCACAAGAGAGCGGCGGACAGATTCATCGTACCTGAAACGCTGATGCGACGGCTGTTGAGCGACGCACCCTGTCCGCGTTCGGCCGCAAACATCTCGTCGCGGATCGGATCGTAAACGACGCCGATCTCCATTCGGCCCTGGTGGGCCAAAGCGATCGAAACACAGAAGCATGGATAGCCGTGGGCGTAATTGGTGGTGCCGTCGAGCGGATCGATGATCCAAAGCCAACCACTTTCGTGATCGTCGGGATTGCTGATGCCGGATTCCTCGGCCAGGATGCTGTGACGCGGATAATGCGTCTTGATGCGATCGATGATCACTTTTTCTGACGCGAGATCAGATTCAGTGACCAGATCGATTTCGCTCTTGTTGCTGATTTTGAGGTTTCGGCCAAAACGGTCGGCCAGAACGCGTCCCGCCTCGCGCGCAGTTTGAATGGCAAAGTCGAGCAAATGAATTCCCCAGTGTCCTCTAATTAGTTAGGTGAATTTTTACCACAGAGGACGCTGAGGTACACAGAGGAATGACGAGGGTGGGGTGTTGGGGGTAGAGAGAAAACAACCTCTTTCCGCGCAACATGCTAACAGCTGGCTTTGCCCAACAGTCGAAGTGGCTCGTCGTCCGCGATAGCGGACGATGTGAGAATAGCCCGGCGCTTTTAGCGCTGGGTGTCAGAACCGCGAGCGGTAGCGACCGGATCAAGAAGTCTCGCTGGTTTCTGAGGGTTCTTCCTGATCCGGTCGCTACCGCTCGCGGTTCTGACACGTGATCTCCGGCGGAATTATGCCGCCCGCTTCGCGGGCTTGAGGTTATCCCATCACCTTTGACCCAGCGCTGAAGCGCCGGGCTATTCTCATTTCATCTGCTTCGCGGACGACTGATCCGCTAAACAAACTTTTCAACAAAGTCCTAACAGCTTTGAGCGGCAGTAGCACTATGCGAAACAAGTTTCACCTTCTACACCCAACACCTAAACCCTTCACCCTTCGTCCCCGGAACCGCCATCGTCTTGCGCCGCACTGTCGTTATGCGAGAAGTTCACCTTCTACACCCAACACCCTAAACCCTTCACCCTAATTCAACATAGACGGCAGTTTCACACTCGCATAGAATGTCGCGCGCAATTCAGCAAATGGCAGGAGTCGATCAATGACGAAACCCAGTCTCTCACGAGTCACGAATAGGGCCGCGAGCGTCGCGCTAATTTTTGTCTGCTTGTCGGTAACTACGGCGCAGTCGCTGGGACCAACGGCCCGCACGTCGCGTTACTTCGAATCAATCCGCAACTCGCCTCCTCAGTTGCTGGCGTTTCTCCGGCAGATGCCGAAAGGCGCCGACCTGCATAATCATCTTTCCGGCGCGGTCTATGCTGAGTCATACATTCAATGGGCCGCCGAAAGTGGCGATTGCATCAACCTCACCACCATGTACGCGTCGCTGCCGCCATGCACCACCGGGCAAGTACCGATCGCCAACGCGCTCCCCAGTGGATCGCTCTATCGTCAGATCATCGACGCGTGGTCGATGCGTAATTGGCAGTTGTCCGGTCAAAGCGGGCACGATCATTTCTTTGACACCTTCGGTAAGTTCGGCGTCGCCACTTATAACCAGAGCGGCAAGATGCTGGCCGAAACCGTCGCGCGCGCGGCCCGCGGCGGGGTCATCTACATGGAACTGATGTTGACGCCGGACGGCACGCCGACGGGTGTGCTTTCAAGTCAGATCGGCGACAAAGTCGGGTGGGACGGGAATCCGCAAAGCACTCTGACGAAATTGAAGAGCAACGGGATCGATGCCGCCGTGCCGCTATCG
>Ga0207686_10000336_pt1 | contig 33877 bp, 27 predicted proteins | sample KBSM24metaG_FD_184396 | JGI IMG/M metagenome (GOLD analysis project Ga0207686, IMG submission 184396) | Miscanthus rhizosphere microbial communities from Kellogg Biological Station, Michigan, USA - KBS M2-4 metaG (SPAdes) (version 2) | ecosystem: Host-associated > Plants > Roots > Rhizosphere >...
TCGGCATCAGTGGTCTGTTTTCGCTGGAGGGCGTCGTCGCGGAAAATGGAGACTTCCGCTTGCTCGACGTTAATCGCCGCCTTCTCGGCGGCGCCCATCGCGGCAGCGAGTTCGGCGTCGATCATTGCGCGGCTCTTCATGCGGCGATGCACGGCCTGCCGTACGCCGGACGCACCGATCTCGACGCGGGGGAAGAGCACATCTGTGTTTCGTTTCCGCAGGAATGGCTGCGCGATCCGGAAAGCAAGTGGCTGCGCGACTACCCGGTCGACGTGCCGTGGGACGAGCCAGAGCTATTCGAGGCGATGCTGGATCTCTATCCGACGCGCTAGGCCGCATTCACCCGCAGCGCGATTCGCGATTACGGCGCCTGGATCGGTGCCGTCCCCGTCATCCTGTCGGCGCGCATGAAGTCGAAGTCACAACCGGCATCGGCCTGCAGCACATGCTCGACGTAAAGGCGGCGGTAACCGGTGGCCGGGTCGGCGGTCTCCGGCGCGCCGAGCCGTGTCCGACGCCGCGCGAGCTCGTCGGCTTCGACGCATAGCTCGAGCCGGCGCTGCCCGACATCGAGCTCGATCGTGTCGCCGCTCTCGACCAGCGCGAGCGGTCCGCCGGCCGCGGCTTCCGGCGTGACGTGCAATACGATGGTGCCGAAGGCGGTGCCGCTCATCCGGGCATCGGAGATGCGCACCATGTCTTTGACGCCCTGCCGGGCGAGCTTCAGCGGAATCGGGATGTAGCCGGCCTCCGGCATTCCCGGCGCACCCCGTGGCCCCGCATTGCGCAGCACCAGCACATCATCGGCCGCGACATCCAGATCCGCGGCGTCGATCCGTGCCGCGAGATCGTCGAGCGAGTCGAACACCACGGCGCGGCCGCGATGTGAAAGCAGCGCCTCGGTCGCCGACGCATGCTTGATCACCGCGCCACCCGGCGCAAGGTTCCCTCTTAGCACGGCGATCGCTCCGCCCGGATGGATCGGATTGTCGACGCGCCGTACGACTTGCTGCGCCGGAATGATTTCCGCGGCGGCGATCACTTCGCCGAGGGTTTTTCCCGATACCGTCGGCGCGTCCAGATGCAGCAGCGGACGAAGCTCGCGCAGCACTGCGCTCAAGCCACCGGCCTCGTGCAGGTGTTCCATGTAATGCAGGCCGGACGGTTTGAGGTCGACCAGAACCGGAACGCGGCGGCCCAGCGCATCGAAGGCGTCGAGATCGACTTGGATGCCCCGTCGCGCAGCGATGGCCGTGAGGTGGATCAGCGCATTGGTCGAGCCACCGATCGCATGCAGTACCACCAGTGCGTTGCTGAACGCCTTAGCCGACAGGATCGCGTCGGGCGGCGTTCCGGCGCGGGCCAGCGCGGCGGCGCAGCTTCCGGAGGCTTCGGCGAGCCGCAGACGTTCGGCGTGAACGGCGGGTATCGTCGCGGCCATCGGCAGGCTGATCCCCATCGCTTCGGCGATGCAGGCCATCGTGCTCGCGGTTCCCATCACCATGCAGGTGCCGGCGGTCGGGGCGAGTCGCGCATTGACGGCGTCGATCTCGCTCTGCTCGATTTCGCCGGCGCGGAATCGCGCCCAGTAGCGGCGGCAATCGGTGCACGCACCCAGCCGTTCTCCCTGGTGCGTCCGGGTCAGCATCGGGCCTGTCGGAACGACGATCGCCGGAATGTTTGCCGACGCCGCCGCCATCAGCTGCGCGGGTATCGTCTTGTCGCAGCCGCCGATCAACACGACCGAATCGACCGGCTGGGCACGAATCATTTCCTCGGTGTCCAGTGCCATCAGGTTGCGCAGATACATGCTGGTCGGCCAGGCGAACGACTCGTGCAGCGAGATCGTCGGAAATTCCATCGGCAGACCGCCGGCCAGCATGACGCCGCGCTTGACCGCGGCAACGAGCTGCGGCACCGTCGCGTGGCACGGATTGAAGTCGCTGTATGTATTGGTGATGCCGACGATCGGGCGCTCGAGGGCGTCGTCGGAATAACCCATCGCCTTGATGAAGGCCTTGCGCAGGAACAGCGAGAACTGCGCGTCGCCGTAGCTGGTCAGGCCGCGGCGAAGGCCGCCGGTCATGCCGCGGCCGCCGGCCTGTCCAGCGCGAAGCCCAGTGAAGCCAGCGACGCCAACAGAGCGTTTCTCGCCTCGTCGGCGAGCGGCCGCAGCGGCGGCCGCACCACGTTCCAGCCCGGCGACTGTCGCAGCTCGGCAAGGATCGCCTTGTTCGCCGGAACCATCGGGAATTTCTGGATCGCCGCACGCACGGCGGCAACCTCCTGCTGCAGGCGATCGGCGGCCGGCGTGCGCCAAGCCTGCATCAAGCGGTGCATCGCGGCCACGTTGACGTTCGCCGTTGCTGAAATGCAACCGGCACCGCCCAGGCGCAGCGCATCGAGCAGATAGGTCTCGCTGCCGGGAAAGACCTCGAATCCGGGAAACATCTCCAGCAGGCCGCGGGTGTTATTCCAGTCGCCAGAGCTGTCCTTGAGCCCGACGACGATACCGGGATAGGCCTTGAGCAATCGCCCGATCACCTCGAATGAAAAGCCGACGCTGGCCATCGGCGGAATGTGATACAGGTAGACGCGTAGGCGCCGATCGCCCACGCGCTCGATGACCTCGGCGATGCTCGCATAGACGCCGTCGTCGCCAACGCCCTTGTAATAAAAAGGCGGCAGCATCAGCACGCCAAAGCAGCCCTGCTCGACCGCGTGCCGGGTCAGCGCCACGGTATCCGGCAGCGCGCAACACCCGGTGCCGGGCATCAGAACACCCGGCGAAATGCCGCCGTCGATCAGCCGTTCCAGAAGCTGTCTGCGCTCGCCGCTATCGAGCGAATTCGCCTCGCTGGTCGTGCCGAAAACGGCCAAGCCGTCCGCGCCCTCGGCGAGCAGCCACCGACAATGGGCGGCAAACCGTTCGCCATCGACCGCGAGGTCGGCCTGAAACGGCGTCAGCGCCGGGACGAGCACACCGCGCGGGAAGTGATCGAGGCTGATGATCCGGTCTCCTGGGGTGACTGCACGATGCCGCGGTCGCGACCGTCGGCCGCGCCGTGGCAGGGCGCCTGCGATTATAAACTCCTTTGGTCGGCCGGATCGACTGCGCCGCCGTTGCGACGGGAACTCCGCGACACCACACAGGTCTCTCGCAGTAGGGCTCGCGCCCGCAATGGCGTCGCGTTTAGCTTTCGATTGCCTCTGCGAGGCGCCGGGCATAGGATGGCATGCTTCGTTTTCCGAAAGCCCTTCGATGCGCATCTTTCCGGTCGTGCTCACTGCTTGCGCTACTGCGCTGCTTTCCCCTGCCGCCAGCGCATTTACCTGCTACATGCTGTACGACCGCAGCGATAATCTTGTCTACCGCGACACGATTTCGCCGGTCGACATGAGCGACCAAGGTGCGAGTGCGCGCGAATCGATGCGTGATCGCGGCGACTACCTGGTCGTCGCCGATGCCGATCGCTGTCCGCCGGTGACATTCGTGTTCGGCGCCGCAGGCTCCACCACGCTGTCGGTCGATTCGATCGTCGGCGGCATGCCCGCCGGTGCCGGGGCGTCCGGCTTCACCATGTCCCGCTCTGCGTCCCGGCCGATCCCCCGCATTGCGCCGCCGGTCGGGCGCGGCACCGCCGACAAGTAGCGAGGTCAGCGGCGCTTCAGGCGAGTCGGCTGTACCAAAGCAGGGAGAGCGTCGCCGCCGCAAGGAGCAGGATCGCGGCGGCCGCGACCGACAGAGCACCGACCTCCGTTTCCTTTTTCTCCAGCACGTAGCGCGCGTTCAGCCGCTGATAGATCTTGGCCAGTTCCGCTGCGCTGGACGCTTGGAAATATTCGCCATGCGTGATCTCGGCGATTGACTTCAGCGTCTCTTCGTCGAAGGCCATGTACATCGAATATCCGTCCATGTCCGCCGTCCCGCCGCCTGGCATGCCGAAGCCGACCGCGTAGATCCGAACGCCGTGGTCGGCCGCCAGCCTCGCGGCTTCGAGAGAATCCGGTCCGGTGGTGCGGCGGCCGTCGGTGAGCAGGATGATCGCGGCCGAGGCATTGGACCCCGGCGGCACCGCCTTGAACGGTTTCTTCGTCGCGGGTTCGGCGCTCTTCTCGAGCGATTTGCCCATTGGGCGTGCACCGGCGCCGGAGCTGCCGAAGAGCAGCGATTCCAGGTCGATGCCTTCCTCGGGGAAAAGGGTGGCCAGCGAAACGATAATGCCGCTGCCTATGGCGGTATGCCGCTGCAGCTCGAAACGGTCGATCGCCGCTATCAGGTCGTCGCGATTGTGCGTCGGCGGCTGCACGACCGACGCAGTCCCCGCGAAGGACACGATGCCGACCAGCACGTCGGCCGGCTGCTCCTGCACGAAGGCCTTGGCGGCGGTTTGCGCGGCCTCCAGCCGGCTGGGCTTGATGTCGTTCGCCCGCATGCTGAGCGAGACGTCGATCGCCAATATGGTCGTGCGCTGGTCGGACGGCAGCGTGACGACCGCGTTGGGCCGTGCAATGGCGAAGATCGTCGCGAGCAGCGCGAACAGAAAGAGCAGCGGCGGGACATGGCGGCGAAAACGTTGCCGACGGCCGAGTGCTTCCCGGACCAGGCCGACGCTTGCGTAGCGCAAAGCGTGCTTGCGCCTCCTGGACAGCGCCCAGACATAGATGCCGACCAGCACCGGGGCCAGCAATAGCAGCCATAGCATCTGCGGCCAGACGAAAGTCATTTCACTTGCCCGGGTTTGTTGCGGCGGCTGCGCATCATCGCATTTCGGCCTCCGCGCCGGAGAATGCGTCGCGCGGATTGCACCGCCAAGTCTATGCCGTGTGATGGCGCAAAAGCAACCGGTCGATGGCGTGCAGAACCCCGAAAAATCCGGCAAAGTCGGCAAACAGCTCCTCGTCGCCGGGCGCGGCTGCGGCGCATGCAGGCTCCGCGCGCACCCGCTCGAAGATCTGCCGGAACGTGCGCTTCCCGTCGATGTGCCTGAGCACGTATTTCGCAAAGCGCCCGGGATCGACGCGCGTCGTTATGCCGCTGAAGCTGTGGTTGAGCACGAACGGGCGGTCGTGATGGCGGGTGATCAGGTCGTACAGCTCGGCGCCCGTCACCGGCTCGTGAAAGAAGAATGGCACGTAGTCGGGATCTCCGTACGGCGCTTTGGTTCCGGTGCCGGCGGTCGCGTAGAACACGTGCATCTTGATGCTTCCGCTCAGTAGCTCGGCGATCTCCTGTTGCCGGCGCAGCGGCAGCGCGTCGACGTCGCGCCAGAGCGCGAGCTCGCCGGGGGGCGCGAGCAGCCTCGGCGTGTACGCCGCAGGTCCCCGGTTGACGTCGGTGAACTGGATCGACAGTCCGCATTTGTCCTCGAACCAGGCGTAGATCTGTGCCACCGTGTAGGCCCGGTCCTGCGAATGAAGCAGCATGTCGTACATCCCGGCATCGCCGCCGATCACGTGCTCGCGATACAGGTCCTGGGCGCGCGCGAACCAGTTAGTGCGCGGCAGGCACGGCAGCAGCGCCTTCGCGTTGGCGAGCTTGCGATCGGGATCGTCGAGGCCGGCATTGATCAGGCGCAGCAGCGATTGCATCTGGTAGATGCCGGTGCGCCCGTATTGGGCGTAGACCATGATCCCGAATGCGCCGCCGTCGGCGCGCAGCGGCAGCAGCGCGGACATGCCGGCTTCCGGGTCCTCGAGGTGATGCAACACCCCGCAGCAGTTGATGTAGTCGAAAACGCCGAGATCGCCGCGGGAGAGCGAAAGAAGCGAGCCGTTGATCCATCGGATGTTGCGCAGCTGGCGGACAGCAGCCCGTTCCCGCGCAATTTCGTTGCTCCGGGCGCTGATGTCGACATGGACGATTTCCGCGTCGGTCTCACGCAGTTGCTCGGCCAGATAGATCGTTCCGTCGCCGGTGCCGGCGCCCGCAACGAGAACGCGGAATCCGCGGTCGAAACGGCGCCGGCCACCGAAACAGTACTGGTTGATCATAGGCAGATCGTCCAGCCAGGTGCGGATGATCCGCGTCTTCTCTTCCGCGGCTTCGCGCAGCGGATAGGGGTAGCGCTCGTATTGATCCTTGACGGCGGGCAAGATCTGTTCGGGGACACTCGCTTTCATTTCGCTCCCGCGTCGCCGGCCTTGGGGTCGGCCTGGGTTTCGTCCGGCCGCAGCGCCTGGACATAAGCCGGGAGTTTAACGACTGACGCAGCGCCATGCTCGCCGACGGCTGGGAGCCGAGGCGCTGCCCGTCTTGACCGGGAGCCGCGGGGCGGGCTACGCTCGATCCGACGCTGCCCGCGCCGTCGAACCGCTAACGGACCCGCCAGCCGCGTCCGTGCCCGTCCCAAGGAGCAAGCTATGAGAGGAGTGCAATTCACGATGGCCGCGACCTTGCTGCTGGTCGGCCTCGGCGCCTCCAGCGTCAGTGCGGCGGGTTCGATCAAGGGCTCGGTCGTCTTCGCCGGCCCGGTCCCGGCGCCAAAAAAAGTCGACGTCACCATCGACCAGTACGTGTGCGGCACCGAAAAGGATTCCGGAGACCTGCTGCTATCTTCGCGCAAGGAATTGAAGAACGCGGTCGTATGGATCGAGAATCCGCCTGCGGGCGCCGCGCCGGCACCTGCCGCCAAAGTCGAGATGGACCAGAACGGATGCGTCTTCATTCCGCGGGTGGTCGTCGTTCCCGCCGGCGGCACCGTCGACTTTCTCAACAGCGACCGGCTGCTGCACAACATTCACGCGACGCCGAAGCTTAACGTCTCGTTCAATCGCACCCAGCCCAAGGACCGCACGATTCCAGTGACTTTCGCGAAGGCCGAGATCGTGCGCATCAACTGCGACCTGCATTCGTGGATGGTCGGCTGGGTGATTGTCGCGGCGCACCGGTACTACGCGATCACCGGCGCGGACGGACAATTCAGCTTCGATAATCTGCCGCCGGGCAGATACGATCTCCACATCTGGCACGAGCGGCTGGGAACCGTCCAGGCGACCGCCACCGTCGGCGAACAGCAGCCGGCTCGCGTCACGGTCGAGATGAAAGCGCGCTGACCGGCGTACGCCTAAGGCCGGACCTCGATTTTTTTCGACGTCTCCCACGCTGCCGAATGCGTGGGCTCCTCGACCGCGCGCAGTGAACCGCCCTCGTCCAGCGCGACGGTGAAGGTCACGATCGGCGCCGAGTAGACCGGATGCAGATAGGTGCGCGCGATCTCCACCGAGTCCTTGTACAGCGCGATGTAGCGGACGAAGTGCTCCTGGAGCGAAGGATGCTGGCTGCCGGCGCCGACGCTCACCGTGACGGTGAACCACTCGCCCCGCTTGACCGAATCGGGAGCGACGATCTTCGGCGAGTGCTTGGCGTCGAAGCTCGTGTGGAGCTGGCGGAACTCCGGCGTGAACTGCTCGGCCTGCTCCTCCGCGGCACTGACCAGCGTGGCGAGGCCGAATAGAGCGAGCAGCAGCGCAGCCGAAGCGGCGCGCAGTCGGACATCCGTGACGTTGTTCATTCGATCACCTCCAATGCATTGATCAAGCTTCCGGTAGATATTGCCGGACCAGCGCCAGAAGCTCGCGCGGGCTGTATGGCTTCGCGAGGTAGTTGTCGGCGCCGGCCACGGCCGCCTTTTCCCGGTCACCGCTGAGCGCGAACGACGTGATCACGATGATCGGTATGTCGCTGGTCCGTGGGTCTGCCTTCAGCGCACGGGTCGCGTCCAATCCGGACATTTTGGGCAGCTGTACGTCCATCAGGATCAGCTGCGGCACGAGCTGCTGCGCCAGCGCGACGCCGCTTTCTCCGTCGACTGCCTCGACCAGCTGGTAAGAAGTACGACCCAGCAACTGACGGACGATCTTGCGGTTGTATTCGTTGTCCTCTATGTAGAGAATCGTGCGTTCGCTCATTTTTCCTCACCCTTGGCCCGCACCGGGACCGCGAAATAGAAGCTGCAGCCTTTACCGAATTCGCTCTCGACCCAGACCCGGCCGCCGTGCATCTCGACGAATCGCTTGGTGATGCTCAGACCCAGACCCGTACCCCCGAATTCACGGGTCACCGCGGTGTCGACCTGCCCGAACTCGGTGAACACCTTGTCGAGATCCTCCTTCGGAATGCCGATCCCGGTATCGGAAACGCGGAAGACGAGCTCGGTTCCGACCAACTCGACGCTGATCTCGACACGCCCCTGCCGGGTGAACTTGAGGGCGTTGCCGGCGAGGTTCATCAGGCACTGCGTCAGCCGCCCATTGTCGCCGTAGGCGACCGGTAGACCATCCGGCACGCTGGTTATGAACTCCAGGCCCTTTTCCACGGCCAGCGAGCGCAGCGAGACCTGCACGATGTCGATGATCTCGCGCACCGAGTACTCGCCCAAAGCGAGCTGCATGCGGCCGGCCTCGATCTTGGACAGATCGAGCACGTCGTTGATCAGGCGCAGCAGATGGCGGCCGTTCAGCTGAATGTCGGTCAGCGGCTCCTTCAACTCGGGCGGGATGTCACCGTAGAGCCCGTCGATCAGCATCTCGGTGAAGCCGAGGATGGCGTTCATCGGCGTCCGCAGCTCGTGGCTCATGTTGGCGAGAAACTCGGACTTTGCCTTGCTCGCCTGCGCCAGCTGCCGATTGAGGTGGCCGAGCTGCGCGGCCGCGTGGCGTTGCTCGCCATCGAATCGCTGCAACTCCGCACTCATGTGGTTCATTCGCTCCGCCAGCACTCCGAATTCGTCGCGATTGGAGACCTCGATCCGCGCGCCGAAATCGCCGGCCGCCACCTCGTCGAGAAAGCCCTGCGCCTCGCGTACCGGGAGGATGAACGACCAGGATATGACGAAGCCACAGAACAGGGCGAAGATCACCGCGATCACCGCAAACGCGCTGGTCAGGATCAGCGAGCGCTTGTTGGCGACGGCGACGCTGTCGCGCAACCGGGTCATCCGGTCCTGCTGCCCCGCCACCAGGAGCCCGACTCGGGTGGTGATCTCGGTATCGAGCCGCTCCTGGCGGTGCAACAGCGCGCCGGTGACCGCGCCAAGCTTGCCGTCGCGAATCGCATTGGCTATGTCGGCCACCACCGCCATCGCCTCGTCCTGCGAGGTCCTAATCTGTTCGACCAGCGCCCGGTCGGCGGTGCCTGCCGTTTCCAACTTCGCCAGCCGGTCGTTGAACTGGTTGTTCTCGCGCAGGATCCGGGCGATCGCCGCCTCGTCCTGCGAAAGGAGCGCGACATCGGTGTAATGCATCTGCCTCGCCAGCGCGCGTTCACTCTGCTGCGCGAGGCTCACCAGCTCGTGCGCCTCGTCGAGCTGGCGGCTCTGCTGCGTGGCATTGACCAGCGTCTGCAGGCTAAACAGCGATACGGCGATGAACAGCAGCGTGGCGATCAGGAACGCGGCGAGCAGCTTGGTGTGCACCGAGGCGCGAATGCCTGCGACCCAGCGCACCAGCCTGTGCAACGGCGTTCGTCTCTGCACCAGGTCCGCCAGATGCTCGAGCGCGAGCTCCGGACGCGTGGTCGACGACGGATTGTCGAGTGAGGACTGCACGCCATGCCCCATCGTTTTCGTTCCCGCTTCGTCCTTGTGCATCGGCGGCCGAGACCGTATATTTCCCTCGGACCGATGGAATTCCACTGGTGAGAAATACCCCCTGCATCCTTATCGTCGACGACAACCCGACCAACGTCAAGGTCCTTCAGACCCGGCTGGTCGCCGAAGGTTACGAGGTCGTGACTGCCGCCGACGGTGAAGAGGGACTTGCCGTCGCGCGCCGGGACAAGCCCGATTTGATCCTGCTCGACGTCATGATGCCCAAGCTCGACGGCTTCGAGGTCTGCCGCCGGCTGCGCGCCGATGCTTCGTTTCCGTTTACACCGATCATCATGGTGACGGCGATGGCGGACTCCAAGGATATCGTTGCCGGGCTCGAAGCCGGCGGCGACGAATATCTGACCAAGCCTGTGGACCACGCGTCGCTCGCCGCCCGCGTTCGCTCGATGCTGCGCATCAAGCGGCTGCACGACACCGCCGAGGAGCTCGCCGACGAAGTCAAGCAGTGGAACGCCAAGCTGGAAGAGCGCGTCGCCGCGCAGGTGAGCGAGCTCGAGCGCGTCGGACGCCTGCGGCGCTTTTTTTCGCCGCATCTGGCCGAGCTGATTGTCAGCGGCGGCGCCGACGATCCGCTGAAAAGCCATCGCCGCGAAATCACTGTCGTCTTCCTCGACCTGCGCGGCTTCACCGCGTTCGCCGAGGTCGCGGAGCCCGAGGAAGTCATGGGCGTGCTGCGCGAGTACCACCAAGTCGCCGGACGCATGGTCCTCGAGTACGAAGGCACGCTCGAGCATTTCACCGGCGACGGCATCACGATTCTGTTCAACGATCCGGTGCCGATTCCGAATCCTGCCGAGCGTGCGGTGCGGATGGCGCTGGCCGTCCGGGAGCGCGTCGGCCGCATGGCGCTGGACTGGGTGAAGCGCGGCTATGACCTGAGCCTCGGCATCGGCATTGCCCAGGGCTTTGCGACGATAGGCGCGATCGGCTTCGAGGGGCGATGGGATTACAGCGCGATCGGCACCGTCACCAATCTGGCCTCGCGGCTTTGCGGCGAAGCTCCCGGTGACCAGATCCTGATCTCGCAGAAGGTCTACGCAGGCGTGGAAGCGCTGATCGAGGTCGAGCCGCAGGAAGCGCTGACCTTGAAAGGATTTCGCCGGCCGGTTATCGCCTATCGCGTCCGCGGCCTGAAGGCGTAGCGCGCTGGCGCAGCTCGGCGCGGGCGGCAAAAAGGCCTTCCGGCGCTATTCCTCGAGCTGATGTATCGTCCGGTTGGCCTGCCGCAAGCGGCGGCTCAGCGCGCGGCTCAGATTGGCGAGGATCTTGATCGCGATCTTCGGCGCGTTGCTGGACAGCAACACGAAATCTTCATCGCTGAGCGCAAAGCAAACCAGCGCTTCGTCAGCGATGACCGTCGCCGACCTCGGCCCCGGATCCAGGATGGCCAGCTCTCCGAAGACGGTGCCCGGAGCGAAGGTTGTAAGGCGGATGTCGGCGCCGCGATGCTGGTGAAGATACGCGCTGGCCGTTCCGCTGGTGATGATGAAAAGGTCGCTGCCGGACTCACCCTGCGCGAATATCGTACGCCCCTTGTCGATCTCGGTACGCCGCAGATGTCGCTCGACCGTCGCCATCTCCTTCGGCGTCAGCCCCGCGAAAATGCCCGCGCGTGCGAGCGGCGTGTCCTGGTTGGCGGCCGAATCGCCGACTTGTGCGCCGAGCATCTGCTCCTCTGCCCACTCGAGCGCGCCGTCGACGTGGCCGAATACGCGTTCGGGCGTGATGCCATCCAGCACCCCGGCATCGGCCAGAACCGCCGCCGGCTCCGAAGGTTGCAGCACGCAGACGGCAAAGGTCGCGCCGCGCGCGGAAAGGTCGGCATCGATCCGGCGCAGCAGCTCTGCGCCCGTGCTGTCGATCTCGGTTACTCGCCGTAGGTCGAGAATCACCTGGTGCGTTCTCTGCTGCATCTGGACCGCGATCTCGCCGGCCAGCGTTTCTGCGGTCCCGAAGAACAGCGCACCCTGCAGTTCGACGATCAGGATGCCGCCTCCCATAGTCTCCAGCACTGTCATCTCCTGCACCGTCCTCGATTTTCGCGAACGAACTGCGCTGCCGCGGTAGCTGCGCCGAACGATCGAGCGGCTCATGCGGACGGCAAACAGCAGCACGGCGATCGCCACCCCGATGAACACGGCCGCCACGATGTCGACGATGACGGAAAGGACCGCGACGACGACGACGACCACCAGCTCGAGCATCAGGTGTCGCCGATAAGGTGTCGAGCCCGACGCGACGCGACGAAACGCATGCACCGTCCATCGATCGATGTGCTGGATGGCGATCACCATGATCGTCGCGGACAGCGCGACCCGCGGCAAATAGCCGATCAGCGGAAACAGCAGCGCGATCGACAGCAGGATCACCGCGCTATTCACCAGGACCGAGAAGGGCGTGCGGGCGCCAAACGCGCGATTGACCAGGCTCGGGCCCAGGTTGAGACCACTGGTGATGCCGCCGAAGCAGGCGGCGACGACGTTGCCAGCGCCGAGCCGCACCAGCAATCGATCGCCGTCGACCGGCTGATCGCCCGGCTGCGCGAGGAGTCGCGCGCAAAGCAAGGCATCGATCGAGGCGATGAGCGCCAGCGCCAGCGCTCCGCCTACGATCGTCGGCACGATCGCGCCCAGTCCCGGGTGGTGCGCCAGCTCGACGAAGCGCGGAAACATCGGCGGCGTCAACTCGGGCGACGGCGCGTCGCCAATGGCCGGCCCGAGATCGGCACCCAGACCCGCGACGATCATTGCGTAGTAGACGACGGTGCCGGCCAGCAATCCGACCAGCAAAGGCGGCACCCTGGGCAGCAGTACCTTCGCTTGCCACATCACGACAATGACAATCGACGCGACGAGCAGGCTGAGCGGTTTGGCCTGGCCCACATGCTCCAACGCCTGGACGAAAGGCATCGTGCGGTCGAAGCCGAACACATTGCCGAGCTGCACCAGGAACAGCAGTATCGCGGCGGCATTCTGGAAACCCGCCATCACCGGATGCGGGGTGAACTTGATCAGCGTGCCCAGCCTGACCAATCCGAACAGCAGCTGGAACACTCCTCCCAGCAGGATGATCGAGAAGATCACCGCGAGGGTCAGCGGCAGCCCGCCGGAGCGCACCACCGGTGCCTCGGAATGCACGAGACCGTACAGCAGGATGCCAAGGAAGAACGTGGTGGTGATGCGCGGCGCGTAGAGGGTCGGGGACTTGTCGCCGAGGAGGACGCTGACGACGCCGACGACCAGCGCGGTCATTAGCCCCGCAAGCGCGCCGCTGGCAAAGTATTCGTCGCCGAACGAGACCAATGCAAACATGCCGAAGCCCATCGCCAGCGGGATCGCGACGCCCGCGGAGACGAGTCCGCCGACGATGTCGCCGCGGATACTCCGGTGCTCGGCGTCCGGCATCGATCGATGGACGCGGCGTTCAGCTCGTGCTGGTCGCCGCGGTAAGGGCCCGGTCGAGGTCGCCGAACAGGTCGTCCACATCCTCGATGCCGGTCGACAGACGCAGAAGATCGGTCGGACACGGCGAGCCGGCGCCTTCGATCGATGCGCGATGCTCGATCAGGCTCTCGATGCCGCCGAGCGACGTCGCCCGCTTCCACAGGCGGACATTGGCAGCCGCGGCGATCGCCGCGGTCTCGCCGCCGCGCACGCGAATCGACAGCATCCCACCGAAACCATCGCGCATCTGTCGCGCGGCGATCGCGTGGCCCCGATGCGTCGGCAGCCCCGGATAGAGCACCTCGGCCACCGCCGGATGCTTCTGCAGCCGACGCGCCAGCTCCATCGCACTCACGCATGCCTGCGCGACCCGCAGATGCAGCGTGCGCATGCCCCGTATCAGCAGGTACGCTTCCAGCGGCCCGAGGATCATGCCCATCATCGTGCGAACGCGCTTGACGCGTTCCCAGAATTCATCGATGCGAACGGTGGCCAGCGCGCCGGCCACGACATCCGAATGGCCGTTCAGATATTTGGTCGCTGCGTGCATGACGATGTCTGCGCCGAGCTCGATCGGACGGGTCAGGACCGGCGTCGCGCCGGTCGAATCCACGGCGACGCGCGCTCCTGCGGCATGGGCGATCTCGCAGACTGCGCCGAGGTCGGTGATCGTCCACAGCGGATTCGCCGGCGTTTCGAGCCAGACCAGACGAGTCGCGCCGGGCCGGACCGCGGCGCGCACCGCCGCCAGGTCGTCGGTGTCGACAAGATCGACTTTCAATCCCCAGCTGGTCGCATCGTTCAGCAGCCAATTGCGCAAGCCCCAGTACATGACCCGCGGCGCGACGACATGATCGCCGGGCACCAGTGCCAGGAAAACAGACGTGGCGGCGGACATGCCGGACCCGAGGACGAGGGCGGCTTCCGCGCCTTCGAGCATCGCCACGACGGCCTCGGCCTCGCGGACGGTGGCGTTGTCGGGCCGCCCATAGCTGTTGCCGCTGCGATACTGGTTGTCCGGATCGCGAACGAAGGTCGTCGCTACATGGATTGGCGGAACGATGGCGCGGGTCGCGGCATCGACGCTGCCGAGAGCCTGCGCGGCGAGCGTGCGGCGGGAATAAACAGGATCGGGCACGATGTCCTTTGGCGATGGCCGGCCAAGGCCGAGTGTCACCGATTGCCCCGGCCGATGCAAAGGCCGGCGGCGGCGGGCTGGGTCTCTCGCCCGCCCCGAGTGTTTGGCGCAAATCGGCCGGGAATGACCCGGCGCGTCGCTTTCCCGCCCGGCGCAGACCCGGGTCTCGGGCATGCGCGCTGGCATGATGCTTGCCTTTCAGGGCATACGCATCTCTTACGCGGATAGTGGCGCGCGTCCGCGTTTCGCGAAACCATCCGCGAACGGCGCGCCTGGGAGGCAGTCGTGGCGCTTTTGGGCCAGCAACGGGCAACACGCGCGAAGCCCGCAGCGCAACCCGCCGCGGCGCGGCGCTATGCCCGGCCGCTCGTCGCATTCTGGTCGAGCTTCACTGGTCAGGCGATCGCCGCGGTGGCGCTCGCGCACCTGGCGCTGCTGCCACTGTTTTACGTGGGAATGTTCAGCGGCCTGGTCTACTCGCTACTGGCGCTCGCCTTGTCGAGCGCAGCGATCGCCGTGATCGGCCGTCGCATCGCGCGATCGGTGGCGGGATTGCGCGCGGCGCTGATGCGCTTCCATGCCGGGCGTGATGATCCGTCCCGGCTTCTCGGCGGCGGCAAAACGGAGGCCGAGTCGACCGAGCTGGTCAGTCTGCAACGGGGCCTGGAGAACATGTACCGGCGCGTCGCCAAGCGCGAGCAAAGGCTCAAGGCGGCCTACGAGGCGGCGGAGAGCGAAAGCGCAGCCAGCCGCACCCTGGCGCAGCAGCTGGCCCGCACCCAACGCATAGCCCGTATCGGAAACTGGGAGTGGGTGCGTGCGAGCAACAGCGTCGTCTGCTCGGGCGAGGTTTTCCGCATCCTCGGCGTCACCGCGACGCAGATCGGGCTGCGGCCCGACGCCATCCTCCGTCTGGTCCACGCCGACGATCGCCGGTCGTTCAAGCGCTGGCTGGTGCTGCTCGCGCGCGGCCGCGCTTTGCAAGGACACGACGTGCGCATCGGCGGTCCGGACGGCGAGCAGCGCCACGTCCACGTGCTGGCCGAGCCGCTGCTCAGCGCCGCAGGCACCGTCACCGGCGTGGCCGGAACAATCCAGGATGCGACCGAGCGAACGCGCGCGATTCAACAGATTCACCGTCTCGCGTACTTCGATGCGATCACCGAGCTGCCGAACCGGTCCCGCTTCGACGAGAAGCTCGCCAAGACGCTCGACACCGCAAGGCGCGACGGCACGTCGTTCGCGATCATGTACCTCGATCTCGACCAGTTCAAGCGCATCAACGACACGCTCGGCCACGCGGTCGGCGACGATCTCCTGCGCGTGATCGCGCAGCGGCTCACCCGGGGTTTAAGGCCCGACGACATCGCGGGGCCTCCGCACCCGCAATCGTTGGAGCGCGACGTGTGCCGGCATGGCGGCGACGAGTTCATCGTGCTGCTCAACGGCGTATCGAGCGAGCAGGACGCGGCGCGCGCCGCCACGCGACTGCTGGCGATGCTCGCGCAGCCGATCATCCTCGGCACCCACGAGGTGTTCGTCTCGGCATCGATCGGCATCGTGCTGTATCCGCGCGACGGCGCAGAGCTCGATATACTGCTGAAGAATGCGGACGTGGCGATGTACCACGCCAAGGCCCAGGGACGCAGCCGTTATTTTTTCTACCAGGATTCGATGCGCGCCGCGTCGGCGCAACGGCTTTCGCTCGAGCACGATCTGCGCAAAGCGCTCGAAGGCGAGCAGTTCGAGCTCTACTATCAGCCGCAGATCGAGATCCGCACCGGAAGGATCGTCGGCATCGAGGCCTTGATACGATGGAACCATCCGACACTCGGCATGCTCGGACCCGCGCATTTCATCGGCGCTGCCGAGGAAGCCGGGCTGATCATGGCGATCTGGGAATGGGTGCTGGTCGCCGCGCTGATCCAGCACAACGCGTGGCTGGCCGATGGCCTGCCGGCGGTGACGATCGGGGTCAACCTGTCCAGTGTCCAGTTCAGCGATCCGGCGCTTGCCGAGCGCGTCGAGGAGATCGCGCGCGTCGTCGGCGTCCCGCTCGATTATCTGGAACTCGAGGTCACCGAGTCGATGCTGCTGGTCGACGCCGACCTTGCACTTCGCACGCTGACCGCGCTGCGTGCGATGGGGGTCAAGATCGCGATCGACGATTTCGGCACCGGCTATTCGTCGCTGTCGTACCTGAGACGGCTGCCGCTGGACAAGCTCAAGCTCGACCAGTCGTTCATCCGCGATGCCGGCCAGAACGAGGGCGATGTAGCGATCACCCGGGCGATCATCGCCATGGCGCACAGCCTGAAGCTCAGCGTCGTGGCCGAAGGCGTTGAAACCCAGGCGCAGATCGACCTGTTGCTTAGCCTGGGCTGCACGATGGTTCAGGGTTTCATGCTCGGACGTCCGCTGCCGGCCGCGGCGACGGCGAAACTTCTCCGCGAAAGCGTGACCAACTCGGACGCAGTCGCGACGGTGCAAAGCGACGCGAGCTGGAACACCATCATCCAGGCGTCTTCGCGTTAGCGACTTTGTAGGATTTACACGCGCTCGCCGACCGCGGTGCGCGCTGCATCGAATTTTTTTGTCGCTTGCGACTTTGCGCGGAATGGCCGGCGCCGGCTCCTTGTTTGCTACCGTGTGTTTCGACCACGCAAGGAGGCGCAATGAAGACGACCCGGTCGACGGCAAGCTCTGCCGCCAATATCCGTTTCCCCCACGCTTTCGCCGTCGGCCGCGCTACTGCAGTCCTCGGCTTGAGCCTGGCGCTCGCGCTACCCGCCGCGGCGACCCCGTTCAGGGTGTTCAATCTGGTGACCGACGACCAGACGGTCAACGCCGCCCAGATCACCGATCCGCACCTGCTCAATGCCTGGGGCATCTCGCATTCGGACACGTCGCCCTTCTGGGTTTCGTCCAACGGCGCCGGTATCTCGACGCTGTACCGGGTGGATCCGCTGAGCAACGCGACGACGAAGGTGGGCCTGGAGGTGGCGATCCCCGGCGCCGGCAATGTGACCGGCCAGGTGTTCAATATCGGGGGTGCCTCCAACTTCAACGGCGACGCTTTTCTGTTCGTCAGCGAGGACGGAACGATCTCCGGCTGGCGAGGCGCCCTGGGCACCAATGCCGAGGTGCTGCAACTGGCGTCGGACACGAACAGCTACAAGGGGTCGGCGATCTCGGTGATCAACGGGAACGCCTATTTGTACTCCGCCGACTTCAAGGGCGCCCAGATCGACGTGCTGAAGGGTAACGCCGCAGCGCCCGACCTTGCCGGATCGTTTTCCGATCCGGGCATTCCCAGCGGTTTCGCGCCGTTCAACATCCAGAACCTGGGCGACACGCTCTATGTAACGTATGCCAAGGTCGGGCCGACCGGAGACGACGAATCCGGCCCCGGTAACGGATTCGTCGACGCCTTCGATCTGCAAGGCAATTTCGTAGCGCGCGTCGCCTCGAACGGGACGCTGGATTCGCCGTGGGGTCTGGCGCTGGCGCCAACCTCCTTCGCCGAATTCGCCGGCGATCTGCTGGTCGGAAACTTCGGCGACGGTCACATCAACATCTTCGATACGAGTACCAACACGTTCATCGGTCAATTGCTCGGCGCCGGGGGCGATCCGCTGGTAATCGACGGCCTGTGGGGCTTGATCCCAGGCAATGGCGGGGGAGCCGGCAGCAAGCAGTCGATTTACTTCGCGGCCGGCCCGGGCGGCGAGGAACACGGATTGTTCGGCGTGATCGGGGTGCCGGAGCCAGCGACCATGGCATTGGTCGCGCTGGGCATCACGATGCTGGGAGTCGCGCGCCGGCGCACTGCTGCCTGATCGCGCGCGATTGTTGAACAGTCGCGCCGCGCGTCGCCGCGCTGACTATCGGCCGGCAGCCTGCAGCACACGGATCGGCGCGCCGTCGAGAAACGCCATCGCGTTCTCCACGGCGTGCTGATAATACTCGCGGTATACCTCGACCACGCTGTATCCCAGGTGCGGAGTCAGCACCACGTTGGTGGCGCGCGCGAGCGGATGACCAGCAGGCACTGGCTCGCGGTAGAAAACGTCGAGCGCCGCGGTCAGTCGCCCTGATTCGACAGCGGCGATCAGCGCGGACTCGTCGATCAGCTGGGCGCGCGCCGTGTTGACCAGGATCGCGCCCGGTCGCATGCGAGCAAGGTCGGCGGCGCCCAAAATGCCGCGCGTGCGATCCGACAGCTGCAGATGCAGGCTGACCACGTCGGCGCCGGACAGCAATTCCTCCTTCCCCACGCGAACCGCGCCTGCTGCGGCGGCCGTCTCCGCGTTCAGGTTCTGGCTCCATGCCAGGACGTTCATTCCCAGCGCACGGCAATACACCGCCATGCGCGAGCCGATCCGGCCCAATCCGATCAAGCCGACCGTCTTCCCATCGAGTATCCGGCCTGCTTCGGTTCCCGCCTGAAAGCGTCCGTCACGCACGCCGGCATCGCCGGCGGGAATCCGTCGGGCCGCGGCAAGCATCAGGCCGAGCGCGAGCTCCGCCGTCGAAGTGCCCGACGGCCCGCCGCCGGTGTAGCAGACGGTGATGCCCCGCGCGATCATCGCCGCGGTATCGATCAGCGCGGCCCGCGCGCCCGTCTGCCCGAACATCTTCAGCTTCGGGAGTCGCGCGACCAGTGATTCCGGGAACGGCGTTCGCTCCCGGATGGCGAGGACGATGTCGAAATCGGCCAGCTGCCGAGTCGCGTCGTTCTCGTCGGCGAACGGCGTTTCGAAAAATCGCACGTCGGCACGTGCGGTCAGCGCCGACCAGTCGGCGCTCCGGCGCGCGATCTTCTGCCAATCGTCGATTACGGCAATCCTGGTCACCGGTTTCCGCCGCTTCCGTTCGCCTGGAGTCGCAGTTCACCATGGTAGCAAATCCCGTCTATCATTCGTCTCGACTGCGGGCCAGAGCCCCCTCCTTTCCCGAGCACACGACCGATGTTCCTGCGCTGGGTCACCGCCGGTTACCTCGCTTACCTGATCGTGCCGATCGCGCTGCTGCTGGTCGGCTCGTTCGGCGAGCTATGGCTCAACACGCTGCTGCCCACGGGCTTTACGACGCAGTGGTATCGAAACGTCGCCTCCGATCCCAGTTTTCGCCGCGCGTTCGCAGCGAGCCTTGCCGTCGTGGCCATCGCATGTTCTGCATGCGCGCTGATCGGATTGCCGCTCGCGTACGCAGTGTTCCACACGGAGAGCCGTCGCATACGTGCACTTACCCGCGTCCTCTATCAGCTGCCGGTGGCGCTCCCGCCGCTGGTGCTTGCCTTCGGCTTCATTTTGGTCTTTTCGTCGGATACGCTGCCTTGGCTGGGAAGCATCTGGCTGCTCGCAGCCGGCCACGTCGTCCTCACGTTGCCCTACTTCCTGCAGGCGGTCGTGTCCGACATGCAGCGGCTGGGTTTGCGAGCGCTGGAAGATGCCGCGGAGTCGCTGGGCGGCAATGCGTGGCAGCGTTTCGTGCACGTCGTCCTGCCGGCTCTCCGCCATTCGATTCTCGCCGGCCTGATCATCGTCGCGGCGCTGTCGATCGGGGAGTTCCAGTTCTCCAACCTGGTGGCCGGCTTCCTGAATCGGACCTATCCGATCGTGCTTTTGCAGGCGTTCTATGGCGCGACCGGATTTGCCTGCGCCGCTACGGTCATCCTTCTTGCGCTCGCGCTCGCCGCGGCGATCGGTGGCGGGCTTACCGCCGGCGGCGCGACGCGGTTGAAAACCGCCGCGGCATGAGCCCGCTCGCCGTATCGCTCGAGGGAGTCACTTTCCGCTATCCGGGCACCAACGCCGGAGTGGTCGACCTGACGATGACGATCGCCCCGGGTGAACTGGTCGTTTGCCTCGGGCCGAGCGGCTGCGGCAAAACGACGTTGCTGCGGCTCGTCGCTGGCTTCCTCAAGCCCGATGCGGGCATCATCCTGCTGAACGGCAGCGATGTCAGCAGTCTGCCGGCGCGGGCGCGCGAATGCGGCGTGGTGTTCCAGGCGTATGCGCTGTTTCCGCACATGCGCGTCTGGGAGAACGTCGCCTATCCGCTGCGCGTGCGCGACATCGCGCTGGATGAGCGGCGCCGGCTTGCCGAACAGATGCTGGAGCTGGTCGGCCTGGAGGGACTCGCCGAACGCCTGCCGGCACAGCTTTCCGGCGGGCAGCAGCAGCGCGTCGCGCTGGCGCGCGCGCTGGTATTCAAGCCGCGTGCGCTGCTGCTCGACGAGCCGCTGTCGGCGCTGGATGCCGCCACGCGCAGCACGATGCGGGACGAAGTGCGCCGCATCCAGCGGGCGCAGAACATCGCGACGCTGCTGATCACCCACGACCAGGATGAAGCGCTGTCGCTCGCCGATCGACTGATTCTGCTGCGCGAGGGCCGTCTCGTCCAGGTGGGGTCACCGCAGGAAATCTACGATCGCCCGGCCGACGCTTTCGTCGCCGGCTTCGTCGGTCGAGCCAACCTGATCGATGGCAGGGTGATCGACGCCGAAACGGTCGATACGGCGATCGGCCGCCTTGCGACGCCAAGGCACGGACGTGCTGCCGGCAGCCCGCTGCGCCTGCTGGTGCGGCCGGAGCGGGTCGAGATCGGCGCCGCGGCGAGCGGGGAGAATGTCTTTGCCGCGCAGGTGTTGCGCGACCGTTTTTTTGGCGCTACCCGGCAGCTCGAGGTCGCCGCCGGCGACGGGCGGCTCGAAATCGAAACCTCGATGCGCGATCATGTCGCGATGGTGCGCGTGCCGCGCGAGGCCATCCAGTTCCTGAATGCCCACTGAAGGAGGAGAAGACCATGCAACCGACATCGCGCCAACTGGGCCGCTTCGCCATCGGCCTCGCCTTGCTGGGGATTGCCTGCGCGGCGATCGCACAAACCGTGCTCGACTCGCCCGAGCTCTATCCGGGAGAGAAAGCGCTCTACGAAGCGGCGCGAAAAGAAGGCATGGTCGTCAGCTTCGATACCGGTCCGACGTGGGCCAACTGGGCGGCCGAATTCTCGGCATTCAAGAAGCGCTATCCGGAAGTCGAGATCGTCTACAACGACATCGGGTCGGCGGCGACGGTCGTCGCGCTCGACAAGGCGCGTAACCGGCCGCAGGCAGACACTGCCTACTATTTTGCCGGCTCGGCGTTCGACGCTGTCAGCAAGAACGTCGTTGCGCCGTTCAAGCCGGTCAATTTCGACAAGCTGACGCCGGTATTCCGCGATCCTGATGGCAAATGGTTCACGATCCACACCTTGACCATTGCTTTCGTCGTCAATACCAAGCTGGTCAAGAACGTGCCGCAGTCGTGGGCCGATCTGCTCAAGCCGGAATACAAGAACAGCATTGTCTACCTCGATCCGCGCTCGACCGGCGTCGGCCAGGTGGGCGTGCTTGCGGCGAACTTCGGCAATGGCGGCGACATGAGCAATCTGCAGCCGGGCTTCGAATACTTCCGCAAGCTGCAACAGTCAGGCAACGTGTTGCGCGTACTCGGCACGACGCCGTACGCGCAGTTCGTCAAAGGCGAGATCCCGATCTGGATCTCGTACGAAAACGACGGGTTGAAGGCAAAGTACACCGACGGCCTGGGCGACGCGGTGGCGGTCGTGATCCCCAAGGAAGCTTCCGCGGCGGCGCCGTACGCGATCAGCCTGGTCGCCAACGGTCCCAACCCGGACGCGGGCAAGCTCTGGCTCAATTTCATCATGACCGACACGGGACAGGGAATCTTCGCGCAGGGGTTCGTTCGGCCGTCGGTGCCCGGCGTCAAGCTCCCGGACAACGTCGCCGATAAGCTGCCCGCGGCGCCGCAGGTTCGTCCGCTCGACGTCAAGTCGGCAGCGGCGAAAAAGTCCGACATCGACCGCGAGTGGGCGGCGGCAACCGGTAGCAAGTGATGGCGCTGCGCGCCCGGGCCAATGCCGCGCTCGCGCTGCCGGGTGCGGTGCTGTTCACGCTCTGCTTTGCGCTGCCGGGCTTGGCGATCTTCGCCAACGCGCTGGTCGACGGCGGCAGCGCGTTCAGCCGCGTGCTCGGTACGGCCGGGTTCGCACGCGCGCTCGCCGGCAGCGCAGCGCTCACGCTGGTCGCGGCCGCGCTGTCGACCACCGTGGGCGTTGCCGTTGCGTTGCACTTGTCGCGGCTGCCGGAGAAACGGCGGACCTTGCTGTCGTTTGTCATCGCACTGCCCCTTACGTTCTCCGGGCTGATCGTTGCGTACGGCTTCATCCTGGGCTACGGCCGCGCAGGATTGGTGACCCAACTCCTCGCGCGCGCCGGCTTTGACGCCGCTACGATCGGCGGCGCGCTTTTCACGCCGGTCGGCCTCGCATTCGCCTCGTCGTACTACCTGATTCCACGCGTAGTGATCGGAATGCTTCCGGTGCTGGTCAATTTCGACCGCGCTCAGCTTGCTGCTGCCGAGTCACTGGGAGCGACATCGCTGCAATCATTCCGTCAGGTGCTGCTGCCGCAGGTCGCGGCACCGATGATCGCCTCGTTCTTTCTCGCGGCAGCCGTCGTGTTCGGCGCCTATGGAACGGCGCTGGCCTTGGTCGGGACGCAGCTGCCGATCCTGCCGCTGCGCCTGTACAGTCTGATCTCTGAAACCGGCTCGGATTTTCCCGCCGCCGCGGCGCTCGCGCTCTTGATCACGGCAACGTGCTCGGCGATGCTCGCCACCGGTGAATGGATCGGCGCGAAGCATGAGCGCTACCTTTAGGCTTGCGCGCGGACGCGGCCTGCTGCTCGATGTGGCAGGACGTTGCTTCGATCCGGTGGCGCGCGACTGGAAAGCCGTGATGTCACCCGATCCCGGGGCGGGCGAAGCCGTCGATGCGATCGCCGCCGTTGCGTGGCTGCAGCGCGAAAGCGGTAATCCCCTTCGCGTGCCGGTCGGCGTGATCGGCCCGCGTGAAGCGACGACGCAGCAGCTGGCCGCCGCGCTCGAGGTCGGCGAGCTGCTCGGGGACTGTCGCATAACGGTGATCTGCGGCGGCCGCGGCGGCGTAATGCAAGCTGTGTGCGAGGGCGTGGCACGCGTCGGCGGGCTTTCGGTCGGCTTGCTTCCGGAGACCGACGCCGCGGTCGCGAACCGATTCGTCGGCGTGCCGATCGCGACCGGCATCGGCGAGGCGCGCAACGCACTGATCGCGCGCGCGGCATTTTGCCTTATCGCCATCGGCGACAGCTTCGGGACCCTGTCCGAAGTGGCGTTGGGGCGCCAATTCGGCAAGCTCGTCATCGGCCTCGAAGGCGCGGCCGATCTCGAAGGCGTGCGGCGCGCCGCGGGCGCGAGGGAGGCGGTGCAGATGGCCGCCGAGGCGATCCTTGCGGTGAACTGATCCGGCAGGGCGGCTATCTCATTTCTCGCCGCTTTCCGGCGGCGCCTCCTTGCCGGTGCGCGCTTCGGTGCCGGGCTGTGGCGGCACGATAAACACTGGACCGCCAAGATGGGTGAAGTACATCTTCCGCTGGCTGTGCGAGACCAATACCCGGTGCGCGCGTAGGAAATCGGCTCCGAGCAGCATCGGCTGCTCTGGTTCGACACTTTGTGCCAGGCGGCTCCCCGTCGAGGTGTAGGTCATGTCCTTATACAGATTACCGAAGCGAATATGTGCGCGACGGATGATCTCGTTGCCGATAACGACGGTGTCGAACGCGCCCGCCCACGTCTCGACGCTCTTCGTCCCCAATCCCGCACCCCTCGCGATTGCGACGACTCCGGCCGATCCCGGCGTGACGCCTGCACGAGCGGCATCGGCCACGGTGATTATCGAGGTGCTTGCGCCGGAATCGAGCATCGCCTTGACCGGCTGATCGTTAAGCTGGACGGTCAGCAGTATCCGAGGTTGAAAGTCGTACATCGCGTCGAGCGCAACTTCGCGCGGTTCGTCGGCGACCCAGTATGCAAGCGAAACTCCTTCGCAGCCCTGGGGTTTAAACAGCCGGATGACGTTGTGAGCGAGATCGAACTCCACGTCAGTCTGCGAGAAGAAATCCTCGCCGAGAATAACGGCGATGTCGTCACCCATTTCCCGCTCGCCGGCGACAAACATCCGCCAGCTTTTGCGGGAAGCGTTCCCGATCTTGAATTCGTCGATAAGCGCGGATTCGACTTTTGTGGCGCCTCCGACACCGAACGCTTGATAGCCGCGGGTTTCGCGCCGCTCGAGCCCCAGCCGCTCGGCCGCGGGCCGCAGTAGGAGCGTAAGTGACGCTCCGGTGTCCACCATGGCGCCGATCTTCTTGCCGTTGATGGAGGCGTCCACGACCAAATGACCTCGCACCAGCCGAACCGGTAGATCGGCTATCTTGGCCATCCTGCAGGCAGCCACATCGGCCTGCGCTGCGCCGGCCAACACCAAGCCGATGGCGGCGCAAAAGAGCAACGTACATCTGCCTGTCACTTCAACACTTTCGCATCGGTTCTGAAGTCGTCACGAGAGACTCCGCTACCATTTTATAGAGAGATCGCAACGGTCAATTCTGTCAGCATGATGTCAGGTTCGGCGGCGATCGCGGCGCAAGAAAAAATAATTGTAATTGTCCTTGACCAATCCAAACGTGCGGATTAATGTCCGCGCGTTCGGCTGCCGCACATCGCCATTCAATCCCCAGAACTGTTATCGCAAGGCCAGCAACAGGCGATTCATTGGCGGTTCTACTCGTTGCGTCGGCCGTCATCCATGTCGTGTTCTCAAGGAGGAATTTCCATGATCGTCGATCGCATCCTGCGCTGCATTGGCTGGATTGGAGTTTGCGCGTTGGGTCTTGTGGTCCTTGTGCCGTCTGCATTGGCGGTGAAGCCCAATCACGCAATGTCACCCTTGTTACGTCTCGGGCCGCAAGAGGCTTTGGCCCAGGCTCCCGGTGGCGCGCCAGCTCCGAACTATGGCCTTTTCACGTGCCAGCTCGGTCTCAGCGTCGGTCAATGCTATGACCCGTACCAGATGCGTCACGCCTATCAGATCGACTCACTGATCAACGCTGGTTATGATGGCAAAGGCCACACGATAGTCATCGTCGATGCATTCCAGTCCCCGAACATCGTTCAGCAGCTCAATTTCTGGGATGCCTTTTATGCGCTGCCTGGCCTGAACGGGCTCGGGAATCCGGCGAATCCCAATCTCGGCACATTCACGCAGGTCGCGCCGGACGGCTTGACGCCCTTCGTCGTCGGCGACGGCAACATGGCGGGCTGGGCGGAAGAGATCAGCCTCGACGTGCTGTGGGCACATGCAATCGCGCCCGGTGCGAATATCACGCTGGTGTTGGCGAAGTCCAACCAGGACGCGGACATTCAGAGCGCGCTGCAGTATGCGATCGACCATAACCTCGGCGATGTCATCTCGATGAGTTTCGGCGAGAACGAAAGCTGCATGGATCCGGACATTCTTTCGGCGCAGCACGCAGTCTTCGCTTCTGCGACGCAAAAAGGCATCACCTTGTTTGCCTCGTCGGCGGACCAAGGGGCCGCGCTTAACACCTGCGACGGAAATTCGTGGGTGCAAGCGGCGTCCTCGCCGGCGAGCGATCCGCTGGTCACCGGCGTCGGCGGTACCGAGCTGCACGCCGCGGACTATTGCATTGCCGGCGTTTCTGTCCCGGCATGCGATCCCAGCACGAGTCCGTCGCCGGGTACCTGGTTGGGCGAGATCGTCTGGAACGAAGGCCCGACAGGCGACTTCCAGGCCTTCTTCGACGCGACCGAAGCCACCGGCGGCGGGTTCAGTGTCCTTTACGACGAGCCGCCATACCAGAAGAGCACGATCCCCGGCGGGAAACAGCGGGCGGTGCCTGACGTCGCGTACAACGCGGCCATCCTGCACGGTGTATTGACCTATCTGAACATCCCGGGGGTCACCGGTCCGGCAGGCGCTTTCTTCCGTTTCGGCGGCACCAGCGCGGGTTCGCCGCAATGGGCCGGGATACTGGCGATCGCCAACCAAAAGGCCGGCGGAAGGCTGGGCTTTCTCAACTCGGCCATCTACCAGATCGGCAAGGTGAACAAGGCGTATCCAGCCTCGTTCCACGACATCGTCGACGGCACCAACTCGGCGCTGGAATTCGATTCGGCTGACAACCCGGTTGCTATCACCGGATTCTCGGCCGGCGTAGGCTGGGACGCGACCACCGGATTCGGCACACCTATCGATACCAGTCTTGTTGACTACCTGATCCGCTACGTGTCGCCGGGTGACGGCAACGCCGCGGTCGCGACCACGAAGCCGAAGCCGCATCCGAAGCCGATCATTCCGGGAGCGATGGACCCGCACTGATCTGCCGGCTTGTCCGATCGACGACGGGGCCCGATTCGGGCCCCGTTTTTTTTCCCGCTCCATTTCAATACTGCACTGAAAAACCATGCGCGACTCGAGCGCTCCTGGCCGCACGTAACCCCAGAACCCCGCCGCGCCCGGACTGGGCCGGGCCGGTGGCGGCGCCCAGTCGGCGCGGGTATAGTTTGCACCGCACGCGAACGGCGCGTTTGGCACTCGGGGTCGAGCGGTGAATATCGATTGGACGGCATTTACACCTTGGTCGGCGCTGGCGGGCGGCGCCATCATCGGTTTTGCCGCCATGCTGTTCGCGCTGTTCAACGGCCGCGTCACCGGCATTAGCGGCATCGTCGGAGGCTTGCTGCGACCGTCCCTGCCGGACGCGCCTTGGCGCGCCGCGTTCCTCGCCGGGCTGATTGTGGCGCCGATCGTCTACCGCTTGTTCGCGGGCCCGCCCAATCTGACCATCGATGCGAATTACCCGACGCTCGTGCTCGCGGGCATCCTGGTCGGACTCGGGACGCGCTATGGATCGGGTTGCACCAGCGGTCACGGCGTCTGCGGCCTGTCCCGGCTTTCGCTGCGCTCGCTGGTCGCGACCCTGGCGTTCATGGCAGCGGGGTTCGCGACCGTGTTCGCGACGCGCCACATCCTGACCTAGCGGCGCCCGATGTACGCGTTCTTCGCTTTTGTCGCAGGCCTGGTTTTCGGGATCGGACTGCTGGTGTCGGGAATGATCAATCCCGTGAAGGTGCTCGGATTTCTCGATCTGGCCGGACCATGGGATCCGTCGCTGGCCTTGGTCATGGTCGGTGCCGTCGCGATCGGCATCATCGGGTTCGTCATGGCGGGTCGACGCGCGACGACCGTTCTCGGAACGCCGATGCTCCTGCCGACGGCGCGGACGATTGATAAGCGTCTCATCGTCGGCGGCGCAGTGTTCGGCGTCGGTTGGGGCCTCGCCGGATTCTGTCCCGGCCCCGCGCTCGCTGCGCTCGGTACCGGTCATCTGAAGGCGATCGTGTTCGTCGCAGCGATGGTGACTGGAATGCTTGTCTTCGAATGGATCGAGGGCACGAAGGCGCGCTCGCCTGCCCGCCTGGAGCCGGCAGCCGGTGGCTCGAGCGAATAGATGCTGATCTTCCGCCAGCTTTTCGATCCGCAGTCGTCGACGTATTCGTATCTGCTGGCCGATCGCCGCAGTCGCGAGGCGGTCCTGATCGACCCCGTCTTCGAGCAGGCGCAGCGCGACGCCGCGTTGATCCAGGAGCTCGACGTCAAACTCGTTGCGACGCTAGACACGCACGTGCACGCCGATCACGTCACCGGGGCATGGCTTTTCAAGCAGCGCTGCGGCAGCGCGATCGCCCTCGGGGTGGCGAGCGGCGCTGCCGGAGCCGACCGCTATCTCGCGCACGGCGACCGCGTCCAGTTCGGTGGGCGCCACCTGGAGGTTCGCGCCACGCCGGGTCACACCGAAGGATGCATCACCTATGTGATGGACGATGAAAGCATGGCCTTCACTGGCGACTGCCTGCTCATTCGCGGCAGCGGGCGCACCGACTTCCAGCACGGCGACGCTCGGGCGATGTACCGTTCGGTGCGCAGTCAGATACTGACGCTGCCACCGTCGTGCCTGCTCTATCCTGCCCACGATTACCGCGGCTTGACGGTGACGAGTGTCGAGGAGGAGCGCCGCTACAATCCGCGGCTGGGTGGCGATGTCGGCGAAGGCGACTTCGTCGGCTATATGAACAATCTGGGGCTGCCGCACCCGAAATTGATGGATATCGCCGTGCCGGCGAACCTGCGTTGCGGACGGCCCGAGGGCACGGTTCCATTGCCCGCGGCTCCGTCATGGGCGCCGCTGACCTACACGTTCGCAGGCATTTTCGAAATACAGCCGCAAGCGCTCGAGGAAAGCGCGGCGTCGATCCAGATTGTCGACGTGCGCGAGCGCGACGAATTCGACGGACCGCTCGGTCGGATTCGCGGCGCAAAATGGATTCCGCTAGGGGAATTGCCGGCGCGCACCGCAGAGCTGGCGCGCGATCGTCCCGTGGTCGCCGTCTGCCGCTCGGGTGCCCGCTCTGCGCAGGCTTCGGTGCTCCTTTCCAAGGGCGGCTTCGCCGATGTCGCCAACCTCGCCGGCGGCATGCTGCGCTGGCGCGCCGAAGGGCACCCGGTCGAAGGTCAGCGCGATTAGCCGCGCGCGACGCGTGCTATCGTATCGCCACCCGAGTATTCCGCCTGATCGCTGCCGCCGGCGCCAACGGCCGCCACTGCACACCGCGAGCTGATTTTCCCATGGCACCCGTTCCTCCATCAGCGCCCACGCCTCGGCGCGCCGTAACCATAAGTTTTCCAGAGGCGATGGAATACGCTTTGGCTGCGTATCATCGCGGCGATCGGGTCGAAGCGGAGCGCCTGTGCCGGCTCCTGCTGAGCGGCATGCCGGACTATTTCGATGCGCTGTTCCTGGCAGGAATCATGGCCGAGCAGGCCGGGAAAGCCGAACGCGCCGTCGAACTGCTGTCGAAGGCCGTCGCTGTCAGGCCCGATGTCGCCGAGGCCCATTACAACCACGGCGTTGCACTGGGCGATCTCCGCCGATATGAAGAAGCGGTGGCAAGCTACGAGCGCGCGATTGCGCTGAAACCCGATTATGCCGACGCCTATTTCAACCGCGGCGTTGCGCTGGCCGAGCTCGGCCGCCCGGTGCAGGCAATAGAGAGCTATGACCGAGCGATTGCATTCAACCCCGGATATGCCGAAGTCCACAACAATCGCGGCATCGCGCTGGATCATCTGAAGCGTTATGAGGAGGCCCTGGCGAACTACGACCGCGCCATTGCGCTCAAGCCCGATTACGCAAGGGCCCACAACAATCGCGGCGTCGCGCTGGTCCGCCTCGAGCGCCATGCAGACGCGCTGGCGAGCTACGATCGGGCGATTGCGCTGAAACCCGACTACGCCGACGCGTTCGCCAATCGAGGCATCGCACTCGGCGAGCTCGACCGTCCGGCGGAGGCGTTGCGCAGCTATGAGCGCGCGATCACACTCAATCCGCGTTATGCGGAAGCGTTCTACAACCGCGGCAATGCGCTTCGCGATCTGAACCGCCATGCGGAAGCGATCGTCAGTTACGAGCGTGCGCTTGCGCTCAAGCCGGATTACGCGGCGGCGCACTGGAACCTGGCGGACTGCTGTCTGCTGTTGGGAGACTTCGCCCGCGGCTGGCAGGAGTACGAATGGCGCTGGAAGTTGGAACGGAACCAGAACTTCCAGTCAGACTTTCAACGACCTCTATGGCTGGGCGCCGAGCCGTTGGAAGGCCGCACGATACTGCTCCACGCCGAACTGGGACTCGGCGACACCTTGCAGTTCTGTCGCTACGCCAGCGAAGTCGCTGGCCTGGGTGCCCGGGTGGTGCTCGAAGTTCAACCGGCTCTGCTGCCGCTGCTTTCCGGTCTGGAAGGCGTCGCACTCGCCGTGGCGCGAGGCGATCGACTGCCCTTGTTCGATTACCACTGCCCTTTGATGAGTCTGCCGCTGGCATTCAAGACTGACCTGACCAACGTTCCGGTGCATATACCCTATCTGCGCAGCGATGCCTCACGGGTCGATCTTTGGCGGCAGAAACTGCGCAACTCCGGCAAGCCGCGAATCGGAGTCGTCTGGAGTGGAAGCATGGCGCTCAGGAACGACAGACGCAGCATGGCGCTGAAGGACCTGCTGCCGCTGATCCGCGGATGGGCGGAGTGGGTAAGTCTGCAAAAAGAGGTTCGGGATTCCGATGCGGTCCTGCTGGCATCGCGGCCGGATCTTCGCGATGCCGGGGCCGAGCTGAACGACTTCGCCGACACGGCGGCGCTGGTTGAGCTGATGGACGTCGTAGTGACGGTCGACACGAGCGTCGCGCACGTCGCGGGCGCGATGGGCAAACCGGTGTGGATCATGCTGCCTTTCAACCCCCATGACTGGCGCTGGATGCTCAATCGTGAGGACAGCATCTGGTATCCGACGGCGCGTGTGTTCCGCCAGCCGGCGAACGGAGACTGGGCGAGCGTCGTCAGCCGGGTAGACGACGAACTGGTCCGGCAATTCGGCGCGCGCGCTTAGTCGAAGGAAGCGAGACTACGAACCATCGTGCGGGCCATGTCCCGGACGCTTGCGCAGCGCGTCAAAGCAACTTCAACTGCAGGCGATCGATCAGCTCGACTGGCCGCATCTGCGACCACGCGCGCCTGAAGGCGTCCCTGAACGGAAGGTCGTCCGGAACATCGCGCACCGATGCGCGCGATACGATCGTGTCTTCCTGCGCATCCTTGGCCGCGATCGACTGCAGTGCTTGCGTCGAGACCGACCCGGACCCGCCGGTCCACGAGAGCACATCCGCAATGTAGGCGGCGTCGAGACTGCGGAAGTCCTCGTAATAGCAGATTCGCACCGCGAAATTTCGGACGAGCTCGTCGAGGGCCAGCAGGCTTCTTCCCAGTTGACCGACCGCCCAGCCCAGGTCGAGCGAGTTGCGCGACAGGCGTCGCAATGAAGCGGCCCAATCGACCGGGTCCCGGAGAATGAACATGATCCGCGGCGAGTCGAAGGCGCCAGCGATCAGCAGCGGCGCGTTATTGCACTCCAAACGCAGCTTGATGACCGAATACGGCAGCAGTCGCGTTGCGCCGGCGATGACGCGCCGAAGGGCGACGTCCAGCGGCTGATGACAAGCGGCCTGCGTAAAGAAGTCGGGTTCGGAGACGGTGCGTACGCCGGCCGCCTGGAGCGCCCGCACCAGCAAGGTCGAGCCGCAGCGGCCGATGGAAAAGATCAGGGCCGGCGCATCGGACCCCTCGGGAAGCGAATCAAATGGAACCTTGATGACGGTACGGGCATTCTGCCGCTGCGCCTGGTAGAAAAAGGTGGCGTCCGAAATGTCGGGCGTGGAAACGCAAAGCAGCGCTCGATTGGCCAGATCGAAGGAATACGGGCTGACGTCGGGCTCGAACATGCGTGACGCATCCACCGCCCGACCGGCCCCGAGGCTGAAATCGTCGGGTCCCGAAATGAAAGCGTGCTTGCCGGTGCACGAGCGGACAGGGTATTCGGCGAGGCTCATCGAAAGACCAACATCGAGCGCCGGCGCTGTTGCGAATTAGTTATCGTAAGCACGAATTAAACCGTCAGTTATAGCGTAGCAGAATCAGTGGGATAGTATTCGATGCGCTGCCGCTCCCTTCGATCTTTGTAAAAACGACACGCCAACCCCAAATCGCAAAGGTCTTTGTCCTACGAAAATATTTTCGCGCTGCGTTTACCAGGTGACGACCCCAAAACGCGAAAGGTCTTTGTCCTACAAGAAATATCTTCGCACTGTCTTGCCACGTGAATCGCACCGGCCTATGATCGCGGCTCGCTAAGGTCGCCCCACAAGGGAGACCGGTTGCGTTCTACAGGAGGATCACATGCAGGTCACAGCCACTCGAGCGCTTGCAGCGCTCGGATTCGTATTGCTTGCCGCGACAAACGTCAACGCAGCGCGTCTGGATGCAGTAGTTGATTCCGGCGGCCTCATTACACCGATGTGGACGCCGGTCGGGTTGAATACCCAGCCCGTCAATGTCGTCGTGCAACTTGCCGGCGATCCGGTCGCCGTCCAGCAAGGGAACGCTGGAAGAAAGCTCAGCAAGGCAGAAAAGGACCAGATCAAGGGTCAGCTCAAAGGCGCGCAGGACTCGCTCCGCGGCAACATCGCGAGCGTCGGCGGCACGGTGGTTGCCCAGTACCAGTCCGCGTACAACGGCATCAAGGTTCGCATCGCGGCCAACAAAGTCGACCAGCTCGCGACCCTGCCCGGCGTCGTCGCGGTCCGCCCACTGCAGTTGTTCCAGCCGGATAACACCAACGGCATCCCGCTGATCGGCGCGCCCGGCGTGTGGCAAAGCCTGGGCTTCCACGGCGAGCATGTGAAGGTCGCCGTCATCGACACCGGCATCGACTACACGCATGCGAACTTCAACGGCCCCGGGCATGCCTCTGACTATGCCGCGGCGCACGCGGCGGAGACTGCGCCGGCGAATCCTGCACTCTTCGGCCCCGGCGCGCCGCGCGTCAAGGGCGGCACCGACTTGGTCGGCGACAGCTACGATGCCGATCCGAATTCGGCCACCTACCAGCCGGTGCCGCATCCCGATCCCAACCCCCTCGACTGCAACGGGCACGGCTCGCATGTCGCCGGCACGGCCGCAGGATCGGGCGTGCTCGACAATGGAACCGGCTACACGGGTCCGTACAACGCGACGACGGTTTCGAGCCACAACTGGACGATCGGTCCCGGCGTCGCACCGGCGGCCGACATCTATTCGATCCGCGTTTTCGGCTGCAACGGATCGACCGACGTCACCGTCGACGCCATCGAGTGGGCGGTCGACCACGACATGGATGTCATCAACATGTCGCTGGGCTCGCCGTTCGGCTCGGCCGACGACCCTTCGGCGCAGGCCACGACCAACGCGGTCAAGGCCGGCATCGTCGTCGCCACGTCGGCCGGCAACAACGGCCTCAACCAGTACATCGTCGGCTCGCCGTCGACCGCGGACGGGGCAATTTCCGTCGCCGCGATCGACGGGACGCAAAGCTTCCCCGGCGTGTCGATCACGTTGCCGGACTTCACGATCAACAACGCGATCAACGCCAACGGGTACCAGTTCTCGGGGCCGGTGACCTACTCGGTCAAGGTCATCAAGAACGATACGACCACGGCCACGCGCGATGAATCGCTCGGCTGCAGCATTGCTGACTTCACAGGACCGACCTTGGCCCCGCTGCCGCCCAACACGATCGCGGTCGTGAACCGCGGCGTGTGCGCACGCGTGGCCAAGGCGATCTTCGGCCAGCAGGCCGGTGCGGCCGCCGTGGTAATGGTCAATACCGACGGCACGCTGCCACCGTTCGAAGGCAAGATTACGTCGAATCCCGACGATGGCACACCTTATAACGTGACCATCCCGTTCCTGGGCGTAGCCGGGCCTCCGACAAGTGCAACGTCGGATGGCGGCAAGCTGCGCGCCGAAGCCGACGGCACTCCAGCGACCGTGACCCCGAAGCTGATTACCAATCCGAACTTCGAGAAGTTCGCGTCGTTCAGCTCGGGCGGTCCGCGCTCGGGTGACAGCGCGCTCAAGCCCGATCTTTCGGCGCCTGGCGTCAGCGTGTTGTCGACCGCCAGTGGAACGGGCAATGGCGGAGAGATCCTGTCCGGCACCTCGATGGCCTCCCCGCACGTCGCAGGATCCGCCGCGCTCACGCGTCAGGCGCATCCGACATGGAGCGCGCAGGACATCAAGGCGGCGATGGTCAATACCGGCCTTCCCTCCATGGTGGTCGGCTATCGGACGAGC
>Ga0207686_10000337_pt1 | contig 33803 bp, 46 predicted proteins | sample KBSM24metaG_FD_184396 | JGI IMG/M metagenome (GOLD analysis project Ga0207686, IMG submission 184396) | Miscanthus rhizosphere microbial communities from Kellogg Biological Station, Michigan, USA - KBS M2-4 metaG (SPAdes) (version 2) | ecosystem: Host-associated > Plants > Roots > Rhizosphere >...
GCGCAATCGCCTCATCGCTCATCTTCAGCGTCTCGACCAGTTGCGCATCCACCGCGGTCGTCTGGATCGGCTGCGCCTTCAGCCCGTGCGTCGCGAACATCGTGTTGCCGGCATTCGCGCCCGACGAACGCTCCATCCACTTGTTGCGGATGGCTTCAATTTCTTCGGTCTTTAGCGGCAAATCGGTTTGCAGAATAAACGACGGGCGAGACTGGTTCAGGTAGAACGCAATCTGCTGTTGCAAGGCGGCGTTGTTAACCGCGAGAGCAGGCGCCGCGGCCAGGATCGGGGTTTCGCCTTTCAGTTCATGGCGCGGTGTGTGCAACCGCACATGCAATACCTCGCGGGCCGGCACGCCTTGCGTCAGGTCGAGCCGCCGCTCGATCACCTCGTTGCCAGACAACGAATAGTAAATGCTGCCGTCCTCGGCGATGCCCGCGGCGCCGGTTCGCATCAGGTGCAGTTCAGAGATTTCGGCCCGGTCGTTCCGCACCGCGACGGCATAGGCGTTGCCGTGCTCGTACAGCCGCCGCGTCAGGTTTAAGAGGAAATCGGAGATCGACTGATAATCGTTCGGCCGCCGCAGGATGCGCGACAGCGCCGAATTGGTGACGCGCTCCCTGCCGCCGTTGTCGAGCCGGCGCCAGTGGTCGCCGCTGCACATCGGCACGGTCTGCGCATAGGCCGAAATGCAGGCTTCCAGCATCGCCGAGCGCGCGCCGTAGGGCTGCACGTTGCCGCCGCTCTGCCAGTAGTTCCACGGCGAGCCGGCGGGAAGCCAGCCGTTGCTGAGCATGTAGGGGCCGGGTCGAAATGCCCCCTCCGGCGCTGCCGCCGGCCAGCCCAGCATGCGGGTGAGCCAGTTTGCCACTTAGTGCGCCCGCGCCATCGGGTTCGGCACCTGCTGCGCCTGCGCCGGGGCGGCCAGCAGCAGGGCGGCGAGGAGGGCGGCGCGGGTCACGGACATATGTTCACCACGCCCGCGTTGTTGCGCAGCGTGCCGGACGGCTGCCCGGTACAGCTTGTAGGCATCGCCGTGATCCGCACCGGCTGGGCAAACTCGAACATCCCGGTTCCGGCAAGCCGGCTGAACCGCAGGTTCCCGGCGGCATCTCCGGTCGAACTACTGATGCCGACCTTAGCCCCGCCGACATTATCGAATGTCACAAATGGCGAAGTGTCACTGTCGCACAGATACAACACATTGGTTAGGCCAGCGCTGTTGTTGACGCAGGCGCCCCACAAGCTGTATCCCGCCGCCGCCACCAGCGCCGGCTGGCGGGTGCCCAGCCCAATCAAGCTCAAGCCGCTGCGAAACCCGCTGTTGCTGCCCCAGTGCAAATCGGCCCCCGGCTCCTGCGTCGGAAACGGCGTGCCGTTGGTCTGGTCGATGTCCAGGTGGTTGTTGTAGGTACAGGTGCTGTATGCGGCGCATGTCGGGAACGTCGTCTGCCCCCTGGCGATGTAAGCGCCGCTGTACCCAATCGGGCTTAACACGTTGCCGTTAGCCGGGAACATGTGGGTGCCCGATACCGCCACCGTCATGTCAACGGATGTGCCGGCGTTGAAGATGCGCCCGCTGATATGGTTGTTGTCGCAGCCCTGGCAGAGGAGGCCAGTGCCTGCGCTGCCGCCGATAAAGATGTTTCTGGCAAAGTTGAAGGCGGCGTTACCGTGGACGCCTGTGCCGTCAATGAAAGCGGCCAGCTTCAACTGGTTCGATGTGTACGGGAAAGTGCCGCCCCAATTAGTTCCATTGTCGATGTAAAGGCTGTCGATGGTGTTCTGCTGGCTGCCGCTGCCCGGCGCCGCGTCCGAGGTCAAGGTCACCACATTGCCGCCGCTGAACCCGCCCGTAAACGTCAGATCGTCAAAATGACCGTGATATGAAGAGGCGATGTAAAGCCCGTCCGCCGCCAACCCGTTGTTGCCGTCAAAGGCGCAGTTCTTGATCTCCGCGCCGTTGATCTGCCCCGTCACAGTCCGCACCTCGGCCATTCGGCCGCCAGCCACGCCGATCCACTTCAGCCGGGAGCCCACCCCAGCACCCGTCCCGGCGGCGCAACGCAACCCGACCGGGCCGCCGTTGGCCGGCCAGACAATCTTCGTGCTCAGGCCGTAAATGCCCGGCGGCAAGGTAACGGTTCCGCCGCCGGAAGCTGCCGCCGCCAGAGCCTCATTAACGCACGGCCCGACGTCATGGGTCGCATCCCAGGTGCAAGTGCCGTAAGCCGGGCCGTAAAAGCTGCCCGCCGCCTTGCCAATGTTATTCAGCGCACCGGGTTGGGCCGCGTTGCTGGCATCCTGAAACATGTCAGCCATTGCCTGGGTTGCCAGCATCAGGCCAACGCAAAAAAGCCAGGGCGCGGCCCTCACGGCGTGCCCCAGAAGCTCTTCTGATTGGCCCGCAACGCCGTCCGCTCACCAGCCGTCAAGGCGTAATTGTCCCAGTATATCGCTTCGGCCTCGTTACAGGTCGCGCCAGCCGCACCGGGGCTGAAGTAGAGCGGCCCGGCGCCGGCTACCGGCGTCACCGTGCCGGTGGTCTCGGTGCCGTCGATGTTGACGACGCTGGAGGCGCCATTCATCACGCCCGTGTGGCTGTGCCACTGAAGTCCGGCAGCGGTCGCGTTGATTGCTCCCGTGGCCTGCAGAACAGTTATATCGAGAGTGGCATGCTGTCCCAGAATGTTGCTGAAACTCGCCGCCATATAAGTGCAGCCGCCCGGCCTGATTTGGTGTTGGCCGACGACGCTTAGACTTAGTATTGCGGATGGCGTCACATTGCTGAACGCCATGTTCTGACTGACATCGTTGACGCGGGCACACGGCAAGCCGTTCTGACAATTCGTCACATATGCCGGCTGCGCCGCCGGACCGGCCTGCGTCCAATGCCGAGCGTTACCTGATTGATCGTACCAAGCCGTCAGAAAGCAGCTTGTCGCCGCACAGAACGCGTTGGCCGCCACCGTATCGATCGGCGCCCCGGTAAAGCCGGTAAAGCCGAGAAAATTGATGTCCTGCTCGGTGTTGTCACTGGCCCTTCTTAGCCGGATACCGGGGCCGGTGTAGGATGATTTCAGCCTCCTCATGCTGTAGGCGGCGGCCGGGGTGGCGAAAGTGTCCAGCGGCGCCGATGCCTGCGGCACGATCCGGTGCCCACGATACGGCGCGTGCATCCGCGCTTCGGCGGCCGGCGCCGCCAGCAGCAGCCCGGCAAGTAGCAACACAAGGCGCATCAGAGCCCGGTGCCGGCCGTGACGTAGAGCGTTGCCGTGCCGGTGCCGGTGATGCCGGCAATGTGCGTCGCGTTGCAGCCCAGCACTTCCACCGAGCCCGGCGCGACGGGCAACCCAGCCGCAACCGTGGCAACAACCGTCACGTCGCCACAGGCAACAAAGACAGCGCCCGTGCCGGCGTTATAGACGCGCACGGCCTGCGTGCCGCCCGCCGCAGTCTGGATCTGCACCCGTCCGGTCGTCGCGGTTGCCGCCAGCGTCACCGTGGCGGCACCGTCCCAGCGGAACGCCTGCTGCGCACCAGCCGCGGCCGGCACCAGCAATAGCACCGCCGCGACTAGCGCGCGCGCTTTCATCGGGTCGTGTATCCGCCGCCCGACTGCGGCTCCATCGACTTCTTGACGCGCTGCCCGGCCGGAGCCGATGCGTCGTATCGGCCCTCCTTGATGGCGTCCGCCTCCTCCTGCGTCGGCGTCGGCGTCGGTGGCGCCGACGACACCCGCTCAGCAATCTCCTTGTCGGTGCGCTCCTTCAGTTCGGCATCCGTAGGCACCGGAACCGGCGCATTCGCATCGCGCGTCGGTGCCGGGGATGCCCGGTCGGGATTGCTGGTCTGCGCCATGTTGGTTCTCCTCGGTATCACGGGATCGTTACGGCATTCGACGGCGGCGCCGCGGTCGAGCCGTTGGCGTTGGTTGCCGTCACAATGCAAACAATGCTCTTGCCGCTATCGGTTGCGGCGACGACGTAATCCGCCGCGTCGGTGCCAACCGCGGTGCCGCCGGATTGCCACGCATAGGCGTAAGCACTCGGCTCGCCGGTCCAGTTGCCCATCGTGCAGTTTAGCGTGCCGCCGACTTCCGCGGTGCCGCCCACATAGGGCACGTCCTTGTTCTGCGGCGGCGCCAGCGGTGCAACGTCGTCTGCCGTCGCGCCGTGCGCCCGCGCCTTGATGAAGTCGGCACGCGATTGCGTCGGCATCGGCGAACCCTCGGGCTCGGGCTCACCTTCGCGATAGCGGTAGGTTTCCATCAGTCGCCTCGATGCGGTGAAGGCGGGGCCGAAGCCCCGCCGAAGGTGCTTAGGCCCAGGAAACACCGCTTCCAATAAACTGAACCATGCCGCTCCTGCGCATCGCCCAGTTCACATTTGCGAGCATTCTTATGGCGATTTGGGCGGTTTGAAACATGCTCTGCGTCGGTGTCGCCAGCACGCCGGAGCCCTGCGCACCCGTCGCGATCTGCAGTGGCGTCGTGTCCTCCATATGGATCGTCGCCGTTTCACTCACCTCGAATTCGGGTGCGCCCGACACGCTGACGAAATCGGCCGTATCGATCATGTAAACCGCGCCGGCCGCCACGCTGGTGGATGCAATGACGGTGAACATATCGGTGAACTGCGTGCTCCAGCCGAACGGCGCCCCGGCCGGTCCCGGCGCGAACATCAACTGGTTGCGCTGCGCCGGGTTTATCAACATCGCCAGGTTACGGCCGGCATTGGCCGCATAAAACGGTGCCGTGAGCTTATTCAAATCGCCCAAGAAGGCAGTGTAGCCGCCGCCCGCCGTCGCGGTGAGCGTGCTGACGCCATTGGTCAGACCTGCCGGCCGGATGGTGGAGACCGCCACGTTGTCGAGCAGCAGTGCGTCGATGTTGATCTGCGTGTCGTCGACAATCGCGCTGCGGATCAACGCCTCGATGTCCGGGTTGCTGTAGGCGGCGATCTCCCGGCTCATCACGCTGATGCCACCCACCTTGTGCGGGTATAACGTGATCGACGTGGTGCCCAAGCGACGCACCGGGATTGGAGACCCTTCCGCCACGAAGCTGCCGCCGATGCTAGGTGTGGCGGCGCGTGACGGGATCTTGATGGCGCCCTGGTTTGGGCCGAACGACAAAGACACGCCCATTGCCGCAAGTTTGGGAAACACTTGGTTCGGCATTAGGCTGTTGACGAACTCGGCTTGCCCGACTTGCACCAGTTCCAATGCCCAGCCGGCCGTTGTCGTCGTCGCACCGGCAATTGCGGCGCGGGTGACAATCGCGGTCTGCTCGTCGTCCGGGTAACGCTCGGCCAGCACCTGTTCGAGCGGCATCCGTTGGGCAACGCTGATGAACTCAGCCACGCAGCGGTTCGCAAACAGGTCGCCGGGTGTGCGCTCCTTGCTCGGCAGCCCGAGCGGCCGGCGGTTGATTGCCGGCGCCGTTACCGGCGGCAGGATCTCTTGCCGCGCCGCGCGCAATGCCAAGGATTTCTCGGTGGCGCGCAACGACGACAGCCGCCTTTCCTGCTCGGAAATCTCGGCGTTGAGCCCGTTTGCGATATCTGGGTCGTGCTCGGGGTCGCGGGTGTGCTCGAACAGTTTGTCCCGCGCCGCGTTCAAGCGGTGCTGACGGTCCTCGATCTGCTGACTAATGGTAAGTTGCTCTGACATTGTGGTTGCCCTCGAATGGGGCTGCATCGCGGCAGGCGTGCCGGTTGTCACCGTTCCCCGCCCGGTTGCGGCCGGCGGGCCGAAGGCAAGGGTTATGGTGTCGTCGCTGATCCCGAGAGATCGGGCCAGTTGCAGTGCCGAAGGATTGGCCGGCACCGATACAATCGATGTTTCGAGCAGTTCCTGCCGGGTGTAGCGGGTGCCGAGCCCCGGTTGCTTGAGGTCTCGCGGCTCGCTCTCGTGCGGCAGGAACCCGACGCTCGTGGCGCGCAGCAGGTTGGCGTCAATCAGCCGGCGCACGTCGTCCGCAACCTGCGTCGTGCCCGGCGGCGCCGGCTCGAAATCGCCGATCAGCCGCTCGCCATCGACGCGCACGTTGCGCCAGTTGCCCACGACATGGTTCGGATTGTGATTGAACAGCGCCACCGGGTTCGAGCGAAACGAATCCAGCAACCACCCGCTCGGCTCAATGACATCGCCGTAGCGATCCGCCGTGGCGTCCGAGAGCACATAGGAGAGCGCCCCGTCCACCTTGCCGGAGGCGGTTTTGCGTACCAGGGTCATGGTGTTTCCCGTCAGGGAGTCGTCAGGCGACCATTGCCATGACGTCGAGCGCGGTCTGCCGCGACCGCTTCGCCAGTTCCAGCGCGATCAGCATCGCCACCGCGCCGTCGACCCGCACGATGCCGCGCTTGTTGCCGCGCTCCTTGTCGACTTTGTGGTTGCCGGCCGGGTCGGTGACGATGATTGCGCTGGCCACGCTCGACGTCAGCACCGGGTGCCCGGCGTGCCGCAGCCGTCCGGTCAGCGCCAATTCGGCAAACCACTCGACCGCCGGGCCCATATCCTTGAAACCCTGCCCGAAGGGTTCCAGCGGCGCCGGGAAATTGGCATCTACGTCGTCGAGGTCCGCCTTGAAATCGTCGATCCGCCAGCGGTCGTAGCCGAGCACTCGGATCTCGAACTCGCGGCTCAACTCCACCAACTGTTGCGCGACGTAGCCGTACCGCACCGTCGCGCCCGGCACCGCGGTCATAAAGCCCTGCCCGATCCATTCCCGGAACCGCTCGCGCTCAACCGGCTTGCGCGCCGCTAACTGCCCTTCCGGAGTCCAGAAAAACGGCAGCAGGTCGAAGCTCGGCTCGGGGTCGTCGTCGGGAAAAGCCAGCACCAGCGCCGTCAGGTCGTGCTTGCCCGACAGGTCGAGGCCGGCATAGCACTGGCGGCCTCGCAACCGCTCGCGGTCGATTGGCACCTCTCCCGTTCGCCAGACCGCATGCGACACCAGGCGGTCCTCTTCCCGCGAGTCGATCCTTTGGTTGAGCCGCAGGTTGCGGAAGCTCGACTCGAAGGCCGGGATCTCTTGCGCCCGCTTCGCGGCATCGCGCATCTCGCTCAGCGACAGGAATTTGCCCAACGCCGGATTGCACGCCCGCCAGGTGCGCTCGGCAAACGGGTCCGCATCTTCGGGCGCCGACAACAGTTGGACGTAGAGCGGACCGTCCTCGTGCCGCAACCCCTCGTCAATCAGTTGCGACAGCGGGTGCTCGTCGTCCGGCGCCTGGGTCGAGATAACGAGACCCAACGCCTCCTTTCGCTTGCCCAATCCATTAACGAGGTTGTCGAGCAGCACCCGGTCCTTTGCCTGGGCGAGCTCGTCATAGCAGAACAAACTCGGCGCCAGACCGTGTGCCCGCCGCGCATCGGCCGACAACGCCTCGTAGGTGGACCCTGCGGCCAGAACGTCGCCGATTACCTCGATGCGCTTGTGGAACCGAACCACATTGCAGACCCGAGAAAACTCGGGAACCGCAAAAATCATTGCCTCCATCTCGGCGAAGATCAGCGCCGCCATCTGCCGGTCGATCGCCGCCGAATAGATTTCGCCCCGTGGTTCCGCCTCCGGGCCCACTAGATGGCACATGCAGAGCCCGGCGATCAGCCCCGTTTTGCCGTTTCCCTTGGGTTCGGACTTAATTCCGATGCGGCGCCGTCTAAGCCCGTTCCGGTCAAGGTTGCCGTAGATTTCTTGGACGAAGAGGCGCTGTTCCGGCAGGAGACGCATGGTTTGCCCGGCAAGCGGCCCCTTGGTGATCGGCAGCCATTCCAAAAATTTGATGACTCGCTGTTCGCGCCGCAGCCCATTCCGCTCCCACGGCAATTTTCGTTCAACGATCGCGCCCAATCCTAGCCGTGCGCCACGACCGCGCATTCCCATGTGTTACACTTCGCTCGTCGCTGGGTGACAAAATTGAATCGCGACCCTAGGGCCGCTGACTGGCGGCCTCTCGGCCGATCTTTGACCCTCCCCCCCCTGGAGGTGAGGTGTCTTATCGCCCGTTTCGCCACGGGTGGGCGGGGTCGAGCGGCATGCCCGAGGCATCAACGTCGCGGACTACAAACCGCGCATCACGCTCCTTGCCATGCCCCTTCTCGCGGTGTGCCTGGTTATCGTGCTCGACGCAGAGCGTTCGTATGTTGCTTGCCACCAAGGCCAGGTCGGGTCGCTCGTCTACCGAGACGATGTGATCGGAGCGTGCCGCACCCGATGCGGATACATCGGCGCCGCACACCACGCACCGGAAGCGATCTCTGCGCCTGGTGGCTAGGCGAAGCCGCTTCCATGCGAGGCTGTCGTAGAGGGGTTGGTTTGATCGAGTGCTGACTCTCACACCCTATCCACAGCGGATAAACGTTATCGGAGAAAACTGTCAAGGATTATTCAAACGCCGAAGTGCTTTGCCAGCACACCCAGCGCACCGACCAACGTGCCCTTTGCAACCTCTTCCCTCAACGGCCGGCCGCCCCAACCCTCGCGCATCGCCCATTCGCGCATCGACAATTCGCAGCCCAGCACGAACCACGCTGCGGTAGCGCACGGGCTGCCGTGCCCGCCCATTGCGTCCATTGCCGCAACGATCCGGCGGCGTGCCCGCTCGCTGCCGTGGGGCCCGGCGCTATTGCCTCGGCCTTCGCGCACGATGTCGGCGGCGCGGATCGGGTCGAGGTGGGCCAACTGGAACAGCCGGGCAAACTCCTCGCCGGCGTGCCGCTCCCGCGAACCGATGTGGCCGTGCCGCTCGAGGCGGCCGAGCAGGCCCTCGACCCGCCAAGGCATGCCGATCGCGCCCACCACATCGGCGACCGTTGCCGCATCGCGCGTCACGCGGTCGTGCTGCAGTCGCTCGGGGAGTGGGCCGTCGAGGCTGGCGTTCATCGCGGACGCCTTTGGCGCCGCCGGAATAACTCGGGGTAGTTGCGCCGCAATATGCGTGCATCCCGTTTCAACATGGCTCGGAGCATCGGCTCGATTACTTCGGTTGGGTACAGCTTAAGCTCCTCGGTCAACCTCTCGACGGTGGCATGCGTAGCTGGTTTGAGCTTGATGTTGTTGTCCGTCATTGCGAGGGATTCCTGCGGGCGAAGCGGTACCGCGGCGTGCCGTGGCAGCCGCGGCAGCCGTCGCGGTTGTTGCCGCCGCCCATGCTTGGCGGGCCGTCGCGCACCCAGCAGCGCTCGCCGCTGTCGCATTGCGCCGGGCGGTAGGGCTCGCGTCGGTCGCGGTATGCGGCGAACAGCGCGATGGCTTCCGGCGGGTAGCGGCGGGGTTGGCTCATGGGTCCACCCGGAACAGCAATTGCGGATCGAAAAGCGGCAGCCCGTGCGTCGGGTTAACCTCGATCCTCGCCATCCACGCTCGCCAGCGTCGCCACTCGATGAGCCGGCGAGACCAAAGCTCAGGCGACAATGTTGATTTTTGGGCATTGCAGGTGCGGCAGCACCACTGAGCATTCGTATGGTAATAGGGGTCTTTTTCGGGGTCGATTATGTCGATTGTGATGTCATCTAGCCCGTGGCCCATGTCTCCATAAGGAGACCAACAATACACACAAGTATTTTCGGCCACATGTAACAGGTCATGGACCATCCGATCCGGTTCCCAACCGAACCGTACGGAGAATGCTGCCGGCGTCATTCCCCACTTTTCGGCATGGTTGCAAATGCTGTTTTGCGCCTTGCGTAGTGCGCGCGCTTTCGGCGATGGATCATTACGAGCGGTAAGTTCGCATCCGATGCAAACCGCTCGTTTGGGCAAGTATACCTGCCCAAATACTTTTGTACGGTTTTGCCGAAAGAATGCCTCCTCGTCGCCCTCGTATCCGCAGCGTTTGCATTTCTTGCGGCGGATACTTGTTATGATGGAACGGATTGTTCTCATTCCGCGGCCTCCGCGAGGTATTGCGGCGGCACGAAGCATCCTGGCTCGCCGGGTCTGGGACCGAAGCTGGGCAACCACCAGCCGTCGAGCTGCCATTGCCGCACACGGGCAGCCCACGGGGTTTCGGCCACGGCTTCGGTCGGCGGCGTGCCGTTGGCTTTGGGCTTCGGCTCGCGGCTGACCCAGGCTCGCAGGCTCCATTCGATCCAGCGGCGCAATTCGACGGGGCCGTCGGCGCGGGCTGCGAACTTGCCCCACTCCAGCAGCAGGTTGACGGGTTCGAGCTGCGCCTCGTCGCGCGCCGCCTCTGCCTCGCCGAGCCAACCATCGGGGATTTCGCCAAGCGACTGCGGCGGCTCCGCTTCGCCTTCCTGATTCTTTTCTAAAATCTTGGGAGAGGGCCTCGTCGTGGTGCCGGGCTCCGCACTCGCGGCAACTGACTCGTTGCTTAAGGCAAGGCTCTCTCTCTTTCTGGATATGGGATATGGATTCGCTACACTTTCGCTAGAGCGTTCGCTAGAGCGTTCGCTAGGGGTGATTTTTTGTGATTTCAGTGACTTAGCCCTACCTCCCAGCGATCCGAAAATTCGGTTGCTCTCGCATTTTCCTTGCACCCAATTCCACTCTAATTCGAGGCGTTTTTGATGCAAGAATCCGTCGTCGGTTTGGAAGAATTCGATCACGGTCGGGCGGAGCGCGCGGCGCCAGTGAGCCACGGTGCTACGGCAGACGCGGGCGAGTTTCCGGTCATCGTCGGGCAGCGGCTTGCCGTTGTTCCGCCAGGTAGCGAACAACAGGAGCAGATAGGCGCCGAACTGTTCGGTACTCAGATGCAGCGTGTCGCCGAGCAGTGCGTCGGGATATACCGGCATCATCGGCGCTTGTGACACTTCAGTCCTCCCAACGGTCTTTATGCAGCATCGCCCAGCAGGCGAGTTGCTCGCGCACCCAGTGCCACTGTGCTGGGAAGTCGCATTGCAGCGCGCGCCGGGCCTCGTCGGCAGTGATGCCGATGCGCTTCCAGAAAGCGATCTGGTCGTCGGCGATTCGGTATGCGGCGGGCCAGGTCATAACTCGCCTCGCACGCTGAGGCCGGGCGTTTGCGGCCCGCGGCTTACGAGGCGGAAATCATCCGGCGGCGAATTGAAATTCGCCGGTGGTTGCCGTATTTGATTTTCTGCCATTAGATGATCCCCCAGATTTCTCGTGGCGTACCGACCTCCCCCGGCGCCCGGCAGCTCGCGACTGCCGGGTGTCTTCGTTTGGCGGGTGGAGCGCGAGCTCGAGGCCAACATTGGCGCGGCGCCGCGAGATCATCGCGGGCGCAAAGACGCTCTCGGCGAAGCACCACAGCGCGACTGCATCGGCCTCGTCGTCGTCGGCTACGGCGTATCCGAGCAGCCGCGCCATCTTGACGGTGGCCGCCTTCTTCTCCGCGCGCTGCCGCGGTGCGGGGCCGCCGAGAAAGGCACGGGTAATCTCCGAGGGCCGCGCTTCATAGCAGCGCACGCGGCGCTCGACGCAGACCGCCTCGGTGAGGCCGGCGAAGGCGAATAGCCGCCTGATCGTCAGGGCATTGGCCGGCGCCGAGAACCGGCTGTTCGGCCCCGGCATGTAGGGCGATTCAAAGACGACAATCGTGGGCTGAATCTCGTCGACCTTGCGGCATAGCCAGGTGCGGAAGGCCGACAACACCTCGCCGTTGGAACGGTTGCGACCGAAATCGTGCGCCCCCCAGGTGGGCAATTCGCCGATGACGCCCTGGCAAAAGCCGAGCCTTGTGGCGTTGTCGAGTGCGAGGATCATGGCCCGGCTAGAACTCCGCGTCGGCCTCGCCTTCCTGCCGCTGCTTGCGCGGCCGCCCGCGGCGACGCTGCGGTCGCGATGTGTCAGTCGCCGGGTCATCGCCGCCGTGCAGCCGGTGGATCTCGGCGGCGGTGCCGTTGCCTAGGCCCAGCGCCATGACCCGCTCGAGCTCGGCTTCGCCCTCGGCGCGGCCGAGCATGTAATCCCCGTGGCCCGGCTCGCCCGATGGGTACTCGTCGGCATGGTCGTGCACGCCGCCGAGGCCGTCGCTGCGGCCCCAGGCGCGGGCGGCTTCGTCTGGCGGCGTGGTGCCGTTGCCGCGGCGCGCCGGCGTCGCTTGCGCCGCGGCGACCCAATCGACGACCTGGCCGATGCCGAGCGCATCGAAACCTTCGCGGATGCAGTCGAGCAACTCGTTGCGGTCCTCGACCTCGAGCTGGGAGACGCGATAGACCGCGTTCCAGTCGGCGAGCTTGAACCCGAGATCGCCCTTGATGTGCTTCGACTTGTACTCGCGGATGTCGGCGTTGAGCGCCTGCACTTCGCGCTCCTTCTCGGCGAGCACCCGCACCGCTTCGCGGATAAGCTCGGCGCGGGCGGCGCTGTTCGAGAGGGAGGAGTGCTCGGCGGCTGAGGCTAGCGACTGGGCCACGGACGTCCCTTTCGGTGAAATTGGTTTAGGGTGCGGTGCTTAGTGCCTTCCTGCGCGGGGTGCCGCGGGCCTGCCCGCGGCGAGCCCCGCCGCGCGGTCCACCGGGCACGCCGGCCGGCCAGCGCAGCCCCTTCGGCCAGTTCAGCTCAAACCACAGGGTTGCCTGCTCGATCGAGCGGGACAGCGCGCCGCCGCCCTCGCTGATCCGGACAAAGATTTTGTCGTTGTTGCAGGCGAAGCGGCCGACGGTGATCAGCGACAGATCGGTTGCCTCGGCATAGGCCGCAGCGAGCTTCAGCAATTGATCGGGGCTCAGCATGAGCCAAGCCTACCGAGAACTAAATCTCCCGCGCAAGAGGCGTTTCGCCGAAACGTATCCGCATCCGGCTATGCTCTTGTCAACAAACCGGCAAATTTGCTATCGACGAGAAATACTTCTCTTTTCCCCAGGAAGAGGCTAGCCTTGGCGCGGGATTTACCGGATTTGGTGCCGACCAGTGCCCCACGACGGGCGGGACCGGCCATACGCAAGCCCCGCCGTCACAAGGCAAAGACTAGCGCTGTCGAGCGGGAGCCTGTCATGAGCGACGACGAGCCGCCGGGTAATGCCGAGGATATTGCTGAGAGCGAACCGCAAAGCGGTGGTCATCAGCCGGTGGAACGGTTGTGGGATGACGACGGGTTTCGTGCTCGCGTCGTGGAGATGGCGCAACTGCGTGGCATCAGCCCGCGCGACGTCATCAGCGGGGCCGGCACCTCGCCCAAGTATCTCGAACCGTCGGCAGGGAGAAACACCAACATCGTGATGCGGATTGCCAAGTTTCTCGATTGCCACCCGGCCTACCTGATGTTCGGGCCGACTATTGCGACCGGGCCCGATACGCCACCGCCGCCACTACCGACGCGGACCGACAGTAGCGATTTCAAGTCTTTGTCCAGTAGAGGCGGCAGCGCCGAGCAGCGCATCGCGATCATCGCGCAGATCATTGCGTCCTATTGGATGAATGTATCGCTCGACCCGCGGGCGGCGGCCAGGATCACTGACAACTCGCTGCGGCAGATCGCGCTCTTAAGCCAGTGAGGATTATTTCAGTTTGATCCGCTGTCCCGGTAGCGGGCTCCAGTGCGTCGGGTAGAGCGGCGTGCCGTCGCGCCGAAACCAGGACTTATGATCTGCCTCACAGGAGGCGGGTTCCCACTCCCGTTCAAACCCGGGCTTCACCAAAACATCGCCAAAGGCTTTCCCCGGCGTAAACAGGATGTCGGAAATCGGATGGATGGAGCCGCCGATGGCTTCCCTGTTCAGCGTCTTGTTGGGCACTTGGCTAAACCTCCGCGTGGGGGCCGCGAGCCTGGCCGTGCTCGCGGGGCTGTGCGGTCGTCGCTCGGGGGGGGGCGACATATTTACAGGGTAAACGCGCGATTTATGGGTTCGCAAGCCCCATTAACCAAAAAATTGCCGTGGAGAAAAAACGGGTAGACGCGCGAACTGTTTCTCCATTAGCTTTGCGTAGCCCCTCTGCCTTCGGAGGCCCCTAAACATCATGGCTGCCCCCACAGCCAGCATCGACCCCGACCTCTGGGAGCAGCTCACCGAGCTCGCCCAAGGCCGGCTGCTGATCCCGCAGACCGAGGTCTGCCGAGCCTTCGGCATAACGTCGGAGACGCTGACCCAGGAAATCGAGGCGGGCCGGTTGCGCTATGTGCTGGTGGGCAGCCGCCGAAAGTTCAAGCCGGGCGACCTGGCCCATTACCTTCAGCAGCAGGAGCGCGGACCTTGCGGCGCAAATCCCTCGTCATCGAGCGACCAGGCCGGGATGGCTGGTACTGCAATTTCCAGGTCGGAGGTCGTCGATTTCGCGACCGCCTTAGCGCGGACACCCGCGAAGGTGCCGAGGCCGAAGCCGCCGCCGTCTTCGCCGCCGCCAAGGCTGGTCGAGGAGCGCCCGCCGCCACGGCGCCCGCGGCGCAGTTCACGCTCGGCGAAGCGCTCGGGCGGTATTGGGAAACCCGCGGCGCGCACGTCAGGAGCGCCGGCGACATCAGGCGACACAGTGAGACGCTGATCCACGAGCTCGGCAACGATCTGCCGCTCGACCGCCTCGGCACCCGCGACCTCGAGGATTACGTCGCCCGGCGCCGGGTGCGCAAGGCGCGCAACCAACAGACCGGCAAGCTGGAGCTGCGCGACCGCGCCAACGCCTCGATCAACCGCGAGATCGGCTTACTGCGCTCGGTGATCATCGCTGCCCGGCACTGGCGCGTCGCGGTTCCCGATATCGCTTGGCGCCGGGTCATGCTGCCCGAACCCGACAAGGCGCAGACGATCCTCAGCCCGGAAAAGGAAGCCGAGCTGTTCGACGCGTTGCGGCCGGATTACTGGCCGCTGATCGAGTTTGCGCTGATCGCCGGGGTACGACTCGAAAACGCCATCGGCCTGCGCTGGGACCAAATCGATTGGCAAGGCCGCACGATCACCTTCCGGGTCAAGTCGCGTCGGCCCGGTGGCAAGCTCTTGGTGCTGCCGCTGACCGACGGCCTGGCGCACCTCCTTGCTCGCGAGCAAGGGCGGCACCGCGAGATCGTGTTCACGTACATTTGCCGCCGCAATCGCCACGACCCGCACCACGGCGTCATGCAGCAAAAAGGTGCGCGCTACCCGTTCACGCACGACGGTTGGCGCAAGGATTGGATGACGGCGCGGGACGCGATCGGGTTGCCGGCATTGCGCTTTCACGATCTGCGCCACACCGCGGCGACCCGCACCCTGGCCGCCTGCGGCAACCTCAACGTCGTGAAGGAAATGCTCGGGCACGCCGACATCGCGACGACTGCGCGCTATGCCAATTCAGATACCGCGCAAGTGCGCGCCGCGATGGAAGCGGTGACGCGGCAGCTGCCGGCGTTGCGGCCGGTCGGAAAACCGGGCTGATGAGAAGCAAGAAGAAATTCAAATACGACTATGCCGGGGAGTTGGCTCGGCGCGGTCTCAGTTATAAAAACCACGCCAAAATCATCTGGGCCGCCGCCGGTAGCCTGATGCAGCGCGGCGAATGGACCAACTGTAGCGATCGCTACGAACAGGCCGACGCAAACCGGCGCGCGATCATCGCCGAGATCGATTTAATGTCACCAAAAACGCCACCAAGGCCGGTGTTGTGGCCAAAAACTCCAAATAATAGAGATGCTTAGGATGGCCCGGCCATATCTTCCCAAAGCAGACGCGCTACCTGACTGCGCCACGCCCCGAGCCCTTGCGGGTCAACGGGTTATAGGCATTTCGGCCGGACGGTCGCAAGAACAAAAACGGGGCGATTCGGGCTTTTCTGCCACCAAACGCCACCAAAAATGCCACCAGATTCCGGCTCTGTTCCTCGGGGCGGCGGCATGACCATCGCGATTCCCACCGTCATCGTCGGAATCGGCTTCCGCGGGGCCGCCGCCCGCACCGCCGTCTCCCTGATGCGCCCCGGCGACGAGGTGGAGCTCCTGCGCGAGCCCAACAACCCGCACGACCCGCTCGCCGTCGCCTGCCATTACCGCGGCATCCCGGTCGGCTACATTCCGCGGCAGGCGAACCAGCCGATCGCGACGGCGCTCGACGAGGGCCGCGACGTGACGTGCGTCGTGCGCGAGCCGCCCGAGGTGCGCGGCCCGGTGATCCGCAAGGAACCGAAACTTACCGTCTCGTGGGAGGGCGGCCGATGATGACGTCGCGCCTCGAGGCGTTCCTCGTCGGCCTGCTGCTCGCCGGCCTCGCGTGGGCGCTGGCGATATGATGTGCCAGGACTGCCAAGGACGCGGCTACCCGGCATTCGCGCCGGCCGGGCAAGCCATGCCATGTCAGATGTGCGGCGGCAGCGGGATCGCGTCGTGCTGCGAGGGCCCGGTTGGCACTGCCGCCGATGTGCCGGGCGAGACACGCTACCTGACGGGGAGCGAGCAACGGGTGATGCGCCGGGCGCTGGATCGGTCCACGCGGCTGGTCGAAAATATCGACACGGTGGTTCTGCACCTCCCCAGCGAGAAGCGCCTTCTGGTGCGCCAGGAGCTTTATCACGCGGTGCACACGCTGGAGGCGCAGGCAAGGGTAGCCAAGGCGGGCAGCACCCGTCAGCGGGCCCTCACGCGGCGCGCTGCGGATTTGCGCTCCGTCGCGAATCAGCTTGCATGATCGTCAGTAAAGAAACCGCGTACCGGATCTGGGCCGCTCATCGGGAAATCGAGACGGCGCGCAAGCTGCTGGCGGACATCGCAGAAGAGGTGGGCCTCGGCGAGACGCCGTTCGATCGTGACCGGCGTCGGCACTACCAGCTCGGTGTGCCATCCGGCCCCGGCGGGCATAGGCTGTTCATGCTCTCGCCGGAATTGGCCGCGCAGGTAATCCAACAGCACATTGCGGCGCAGGAAGAAGAGCTACGGGCCGCGAGCGCGGACGCGCTGGCTGAGGTTGAAGAGCGGGAACTGCGGCCGTGAGCAGCGCTTGGCTCAACCGTGCCGAGCAGTTGGGGATCGATCCGCTATGAAGGCGCGGCATTTTGTACTGCGCGTCACACGCTATGGGCCGTTGGTCCCGGCCAGGCTGCGCTGGCTCGACCATGAACCCGGCGTTCCCGAGAACCGGCTCGATCGCGGTCGGCTCAGCCTCTACCCGGCCGTCGACATCGCAGCCCAGGAAGTCGACCCCGACATTCTGCTCGACCGCTTGGGCTTCCGGCGGCGCGGCGACGCCGGATCGCTGCCGCACGAGGTATTGGCCGCCCTCGCTCGTCCGGCGCGGCTAGCGCCACGCCCCTTGGGTCACTGGGCCTACGCCGCCGCTATCAGCGAAGCAGAATACGTCTGGCGCTTCCAGGCGCTACGCCAGATCGAGGAACGCCGGCCGGACGACCCGCGGCTGAAGACGCGGCGGCGGCTCGCCGCGGCCGACGTCGAGGTGCCGGATTTCAGCCGGGAGGAGGCGCTGCTGTGACCAACCAACTCGTCGCCGAAGCCCAGGCGCTGCCCGACCTCGATGAATACGCCGGCATGAGCGCCGTGGACATCGCGCATGCGGTGATAAACTGGCCCGAGGGATCGGAGGATCAGATCCGCGCGATCTCCGCACTGCGGGCGCTGGTGCCCGACCGGCACCACAATCGCCCGCCGTTGGCCGAGGCGATCGACGATGAGCTGTCCGGCCGCCGCACTCGCGCCGACCAGCTCCTCGCGGTGGCGGCGCGGAGCGTCATCGTGGACGAGGCGTCGGCGGGTAAGGTCATCGACCTGACCCGCCAGCTAAAAGAGCTGCACGACGAGGTCGACAAGGCTCGCCTTGCACGCACCGAGCCGTACCGCGAGGCCGTGAAGCTCATCAACCACAGCTATGACGCGCTGAAGCTGAAGCTCTCGCTGGCGATCGGCGGCACCAGCGGCCGCGACGGGCTAAGCCGGATGCTGACGGCATGGGATGACAAGCAGCGCGCCGCGGTCGAGTCCGAGCGCCGCCGGCTGGCCGAGGAGGCCCGCAAGCGCGAGGAGGAAGCCGCCGCTGCCCGCGCTGCTGCCGAAGCCAAAGCCAGCGCCGGCAAGATCGATCCCGCCGCCGAACTCGAGGCGCTGAAGGCGCAGGACGAAGCCGAGCGGCTGGCGCGCCGCGCCGAAGCGATCCGCCATGAGCCGACCCGCTCGCAGCTCGGCCAGACGACCCGGCGCAAGCAGATCCGATTTGAGATACAGGATTTCGCGGCAAGGCTGCGCGACATCCTGCGCTCGCCGCGGAAAACGCAGGTTGAGCAGCTCGTCCACAAGCTCACCGAGCATGAGCTGCGCGACCTCGGGGTTGCTGCCATCGAGAACGGCGTGCAGATGATCGGCGTGCGCGCCTGGGTCGAGGATGGAGGTGTCAGTGTCAGACGCTAAGGAACTCGCAACCAAGCCGCGGCAGAACCTGGCCGAACGGTTCCACCAGGATCTCGACGCCTACACGCCGAACCTGAAGGACGCACTGCCGGCCGACATCCCGGTCGAGCGCTTCAAGCGGGTGCTGGTCACCGCCGTCTCGACTAACCCGGAATTGCTCTACGCCGACCGGCGCAGCCTGTTCAATGCGGCGATGCGGTGCGCGGTGGACGGCTTGCTGCCCGACGGCCGGCAGGCGGCGCTGGTGGTATTCCGTACCGACGTCAAACAGCGCGACCCGCAGACCGGCATCGACCACATCCGCAAGATCGACGCAGCGACCTACATGCCGATGCTCGCGGGTCTGCGCGAGCGGATGCGCAAATCTGGCGAGGTCGCGAGCGCGATCGCCGAGGCGGTGTTCGAGAAGGACCATTTCCGCTATCGACTCGGCGATGACGCGATGATCGAGCACGAGCCGCCGCCGCTGGGCGTCTCCCGCGGCCAGGTGATCGGCGCCTATGCGATCATCCGGCTGAAGAACGGCGAAGTGATTCGGGACGTGCTCGACCGCAGCATGATCGAGGCCGCCCGCAATGTATCGCGCGCGAAGAACTCGCCGATGTGGACGAATTTCTATTGGGAGGCCGCCAAGAAAACCGCATTGAGAAGGGCGGCGAAGCAGGCTCCATTTAGCTCCGAATTGCGCACGGTGCTGGACCGCGACGACGAGGAACCGGCGATCGGCCAAGGGCCGGGGCTGCTGCCGCGCCAACCGGAACCGCAACCCGAGCAATATCAGATCAGCCGCAGCGTCGAGCCGACCGGGCCCGAGTTTGCCGTAGTCGATCTCGATGGTGTCGAGAACATCTACGGCAGTGCCGGCGCCGCCGGCGAGGCGCTGCGGTTGTGTCTCGACGAAGCGGCCCGGCTCGGCCCCGAGCGGCTGGAAGGCTGGTGGGAGAGCAATCAAAGTGCGCTGCAATTCTTGAACGCCGCCGGGTACGGCGATGTCGCGCTCGGCCTGGTCGCCGCCTACGACGCGGCGAAGCAACCCGCTTCTGCACAGCGCCGTGGGCGCCCACCGCGGGCAAACGAGGGGCCGGCTCCAGAGCCGCCAAGCGAGGAACAGGCACCCCACGCGCCACCAGCGGGCGCCGACGACGATGACCCTTTCGGCCTGGCCGAGGTCGACCACCACAGGCCGGCAGAGCCGCCGCCGCCGGTAGAGCCGCAGCGCAGCGGGCTCGAGATCGCGGCGCCGTTAAAGGCCGGCAAGCGGGACTGGCGCACTTGGGCGCTGGCGATGCTCGGTCCGAAGATCCGGCGCTGCACCAGCAGCAATGACCTCGCGGACCTGCTCGGCGCCAACGAGCAAAACCTCGAAGAGGCGCGCGCCGCGCTGGCGGCGGCCGACCGCGGGGAGCTCGAGCGCATCATCACCGAGCAGTGGCAGCGGCTGCCGGATGATTCCCCGCAACGAGCTACAACATGACCGCTGGGACGATACTTACGCGCCTAGCGCTTTTGCTGCGCGCTTCCTGGTGGTCGTCCCAACGGAACGCCGCTCGCGCCGCGCAGGATGAACGCGATGACGAAGCGCGGCGACGAGCGATCATCGATGACGCCTGCGACAGAGCGTTTGGGGAGCGGCGGCGGTGATCTCAAAATCAATTTTATGGCCGGCATTATCAAGGCGGGGCCGAGCACGCCCCCAAAATTAAAGGCGGCGCCGAACGGGGTAGCATCCCCGCCCGACGCCTAACCGCAACCGAACCCTTGGAGTTCGATCATGGCTTATCGCATTCTAACAAGCGCCGCGCTGCTCGTCGCGCTCGCCGCTCCGGCACTGGCGGCTGACGAAATCCGCCCGAGCGGGCCGGCTATAGTCCTTAGCGTCAGCGGGGGAACGCTGCTTCAGTCGCCGCGCCCGTTGGCGAGCGTGTTCATCGCCAACCCCGATATCGCGAATGTCCAAACGCCAGACCAAGGCGGCAAGGACGTGCTTATCGTTTTTGGCAAAGCGCCGGGCAAAACGACCCTTTACGCCATCGATATCGACGGGCACGTGGCGCTAAACCAAACCGTCGAGGTAACGGGGCCGAAAACCGTGCGAGTGATGCGCGGCAACACATCGTATGTTTGGTCAGAGGCTCACGAACATGCACCGAACTTGGCCGACTTGCCGACAGGCTCGACGGTGACGATGCCCGTCGGGGCCGCGCCCGCGACGAATTAAAGCCCCAGCTGCAATCCGAGCGAGAGGAGGGTGCGCCATGAGCGAGCCTACCCGCCAGCAAGTGCTGCACGCGCTGCGCGAGCGTATCGCACACCTCGAAATCTACCGGGGCCGCGGGGCGATTAACGCGCGCCTCCACGAGCTGGAGTCCATGCGGGCGGCGCTGCGCGAGCTTGAGGTCCTCCGTGGTGAGCCAGAAGTTCTAGCGGTCTGTCGAGAGAAGCTGGCGGCAATGATGCTACGCCTGTCTATCCCGACCGGCCACGGAGACACCTTCGACGATCTCCTCCGTGAGCTCGAAGCGGCGCTGCGGGAACGCCCGGCTACTATATCCTAATATCACGAACTAAAGGAATTGCAGATGACTATTGGTGTCTCAAAGAGCCGTTTGGGCGATCTACGTAACCGGATGCGGCGGGGCGAAAAGCCCGTTATCCTCGAGCAGTTGACCTTTGACGATAGTCTCGTGGAAGTGGAAGCGCCGCAGTGGCGCGCTGCTCGGATCATCGCATCGCAGGAAGGAAGATGTAGAGCCCGAGCAGCAGCACCGCGACAAAGGCAAAGAACACGTTGCTTGACTGAAACGGCGCCATCGGCGGCAAGGGCAGGATCGTCAACAACCACAAAAATAAAACTACAACAAAGAGTATCTCAATAATCATGGTACGTTCCTCCGTAAAATTCGCCATACCTTTCGCGTGCCGCGGCGTCGTAGATGATGGCCGCCTCTTCTGGCGTGTCGAAGTACCCAAGATAACGCCTGCCTAACTGCGCTACCCACTTACCACTTTTATGAGCACTAACACCGCGATAGCCCGATGTGTTTGTCTTGTGAAGACCTTGGTTGCCAACCTGTTCAAAGTGCGTTGCTGCGCGAAGGTTGGCCCACCGGTTGTCGGTACGAACACCATTAATATGATCGAGCATAGCTGGCGGCTCTTCACCGGTCGCCAGCTTCCACGCAATCCGATGCGCCTTAAATGGGACTTTATCAATAACGACGACACGATAACCAAGTTTGTCAATATTGCCGGCGATTGCTCCGGCGTACATCGTATTACACCGATTGCAACTGCGAAGGTCAGCAAAGTGCTGACGCGGCCTTTTCTGCCACGTCAACTCCCCAGTCTCCGGATCATAGTCGAAGCATTGCCGCAGATAGTCCACTGACGGCAATCGCTTAATCATGCGACGATCCTCCCCGGCACGATCATTTTGCTTCATCCAACAGCATCCGCACCGTTTCGCACGGTTCTATTACCGAGAGAATTTTCCCATCGGCCAGCCACAGCACGCAATGCGCTTCGGCTGGCGATATCTTGTTGGTGTGCGGCGGCGGCGCCTTTGCGTGCATGCTGGTGATATGCGACGGCATGACGGCGACAATTCCGCCGTCGGCCCGGTGGAGCAACACCCACGAGGCCGCGGCGATCAGCAGCGCATCGATCACGAGTTCGGGAACGCCGCGGTCGGCGGCGTGAAGGCTCCACCATAGCGCCCCACGCCCTTGGTGATCCTAACGTCGTCAATCTGCCCGATAAACCCAGTGCCTTGCAGTGCGTCGTTGCCGATATGCAGCGGCCTTGTGCTGTTAAAGATTGTCGCTGCCGCAGTGCCGGAACCCTTAACGACACCATCGGCATAAAGACGGACTACATTGCTGGCATCTCGGTCGACCGCAAGGTGCGTCCAGGTGTTGGTCGGCGGCAGGTAAGCGCCAGAAACATAAACCTCCGTCGATCCGTTTGTCGTATATACAAAATCTAAGTAACCGGGAGCGGCGGCACCGTTGAACCTCACGGCCCAAGCTTGATTGGTACTTGATGAATTACGAAATTGGGAAAAAATGTATTGTTGGCCTGATATGGTCCCCGTGGACCTGATCCACGCTTCGGCCGTAAACTGCCCGGCGCCGAAGTCCCAATCCGGGTCATCGACATATTGTATGGCACCATTGCTCGCAGAATTACCCCACGCAGAACTGCCAAATTTCTGCTGCGCTGTCGTCAAGCTGGAGTTAAGCGTTGCATTCGGAACGTGAACGCGGCTCGAACTATCGGTAATCGTCGTCGAACCGTTGGCGCCCTCGCAATGTAGTAAGAGCACGACGCTGGCGAAGGATGGATCGGTGGCGGCTGCCGCGCCATACCAGAACGGGTTGATCAGCGCCGTCATCTAGTACCGATCAAGGTAACCTTGAGCCCCTTGGCTCCGGTGCCGGCCGCCGTGATGTCCACCGTGATTTCGGCATCGTCGGCGAGCGCGGTATCGGAGATCACCGCCGCGGTTGCCGCCGTCGTGCTGGTCTTCTCGGTTGCATCGATGGAGAGCGCCGTAGAGAGGATCGTCGTGCCGCTTTCCTTGATGTCCACCGTGACCAGCCCCGACGAGCTCGCCGTCGAGAGGCTCGAGCGCACCGCCGTCAATGTCATGGCAAACGGCATGCGGAAGGTCAGTTTCGCCGTTCCGGTCGTGAGGTTCGTCGTTTCGTCGGACACGGCGACCTGTATCGCCTGCTTTTTCAGATCGGCAATCGACGCGCCGCCATCAGCGATGAGCTTGCCGGTCGTGCCGCTGTAGGTCGCGACATTGCCGCTGACGGCGCTGCCCGGCCCGACGACATCGCCGCCGCCCGTGCCGTTGGCTGCCGCCGTGATGCGGCCTTTACCATCCACGGTGATGTTGGCGCGCGTGTAACTGCCGGCCGTGACCGCGGTATTGGCGAGCGTCGCGGCCTGGCTGCCGCTGCCCGGCCCCGCCGTCACATCGCCGGTAAGCTGGGTGATGCCGCCGCCGCCGCTGCTGGACGACCACGCCGGGTTGGCCCCCGCGCCGCCCGTCGCCAGCACTTGCCCCGCGGTGCCCGGCGCCAGCGCCACCCACGCCGTTGCGCTACGGTAGACGATCGAGCCCTGTGTCGTGCCCAGCGCATTGTCGAGCAGAAATGCTGGCGTCTGGTTGCGCCACAGGCTAGGCGCAGCGTCCCACATCAGGAGATCGTCGTCGGCCTGTGTGCCGAGCGCGACATCGACCTGATCGGCGATGCCGCTCGTCGTGCCGCTGCCGCCGATAAGCTGCCGGTAGACCGGCAAGCCGGTGCCGCCGGTATCGAGCGCGCCCCAATCGAAGGTGGCGGCGGATGTGTGCGGGATCATCACCGAGCCGAACCCATTGTCGGGCGCGATGAAAAAGTCGATCTCGTTATAGGCGACGCCCGGCCCCCAATCGCCGCGCCAGGTCGGCATCGGGTAGGTCATCACAATCGGCCCGAGCGTCGAGCCGTCAGAGAGCCCCATCGTGAATAGGCCGCCCTCGATGTTGATCGCGGTCGGCGTGATCGGCTCGACGGGATTATCTTCGATAAAGGTTACGCGGGTATCGACGTCGTAGAAATTGCCGTCCACCTCGGCCGGCGCGAGGTTGCTGCCCTTGCCGGTGCCCCAGGCGCCATCGGTGCGGTAGATCACGGGCATGCGCTATCCTGTCGGCGGGTCAAAGTGCGGCGCGTCCGGTTCATCCAATGGCCCGTCCGTGTCGGGGTCGAGCGGCACCCGCACAAGCTCCATGAACCCGGAACCCTCCGCGATGGTCTTCGCTAGGGTGAAGGCGCCGGCATGGCCGCGGTTTTCGAGGATCGTCTTTGGCGCGCCGGCCCGGTGGAAATAGAAGGCCGGCTTGGTCTGCCCCGGCACAATCTCGGGCAGCCCGACCAGCGGCAATTCGCCATTCGCCCCCAGGCTCTTCGGCCGCCCGGTTGTGGTATCCACAAACTTATCGACGCCGACGCCCGTGCGCCCAGGATCGAGCCAGAACTCGGCGACAGAGTAAGGCGTCGGGGCAGAAGCCCATTCGCCGAACGGCACCTGATCCCACCAGAAGAACACGGTGTTCTGATTGGCCCGCCGGTACTCCTGGCCCATCATGTCGGGCTGCTGGTGCCATGGCACATCGAACCCGAAAATACCGTCGCTCTCGGTGCCTACCGTGGTCCCCGGCAACGCCGCCGATGCCACGGTCTGGCCGTTGACCTTCAGCAGGAACGCGCCGGTCTGCGTGTTCCATTCACAATAGACGTGCCACCATTTGTTGAGCGCGCCGAACACAATGCCGTCGCTCACCATCGAGCCTTCAAAGTTGAAGTCGTAGATGGTGCTATCGACGCTGTAGACGCCGGGCTCGTTCACCATCGCCAGATCGAACCGCAGGCTCACCGGCCGCATGTCGAGCGGATCGCCCGGCGCGAAGTCTACGCTCATGTCGCCGCTGCCGTGCCCGGTCATGTCGCCCGGCGCGTGCCGCAGCCGATAGGCGACGAGGTTGCCGTCGATTAGCGTCAACTCGCGGTAAGCCGCCAGATCGAGATTGTACTTCAGCCAAACCGAGAGCGTGCCGGTCGGGCTGTTCAGCGCCGCCGTCAACCCGCCGGCATGGACGTAGGTGTCGGCCTTCCACTTCACCGCCAGGCCGCCCGCCCAGCGCACCTCGCGGATCGGCTCGGCCGGGTGCTCGGTATAGGGTTTGTCTACCGAGCCGTAGCCGATCATCCGGAAGGCGGGCCGTAGCCGGGACCAGATGGAGGCCCGTAGCCGGGACCGCCGGGAGGCCCGTAGCCGACGCCGGAAGGCGGCCCGTATTTGTATTCGACGACAACCTTGGTATCTGTCGCCGGGGCAGTAGACGCCGGCTTAAATGCTTTTTGCCGCGCCGGGTCGTAGGCCGCGATGCCGCCCGCATCGCTCGCCGCGGTGTTCGCACCGGCTGCCGGCTTTGGTTCGCGTCTGTTGAAAGTAATCTCGTCGGCCCGTTCGACGTTGATATGTTGGTCCGGGTCGTCCGGGTTCTCGATTCGGACAGGATGCGACTTGCGGCCGGTCTCTGAGTCGCGAACATTGAAGTCTGTACTGCGTAGCGCGACCGGGCTTGGCATCTCCCCCACCGTGCCCCAGCAGATCGAGCCTGGCGGCGGCTCGCCCGTGTCGGCCGGCGCCGGCAGCCGGAACCAGGAATACGGGCTCTTCTCGGTGCTGGTCGGCTTGAGCGGTAGGTGCCTCGCGTACTGGTACGATAGCCCGGCCGAGCTTGCTGCCATCTAGGCCGCCCGCGCCACGCCGGGTGCCGGCGCTTCCAGATCGATCCAGCGCGGGATCGGCATCGGCTGCACCTCGGGCGTGTAGACCGTGTTAAAACTCTGCCCGGCGACCGGGACCAGCGTCACGCATAGTCGTGTCGGGTATTGCCGCAGCGCATCAATCGGGTCGCTGACGTTATCGACAACCTGGGTCTGCGTGTCCATGCCGCCCGATAAGGTCAGGCTGACAACCGCGCTCTCTGCGTCCAGCGTCAGCAGGTCCACGCCATCGTCGTCCACCGGGAAGGTGTCGAGCGCCTGGTACACGAGATCGCCGGTCGGCAGCGCGATCTCGGCGCCGAGCATCTGTTGGTAGCCGTCCATCACATAGCCGGCATCGACATAGCTGCCCGTGCCCGCCGCCGCCGATACGGTGCCGTCATGCCCGATAGCGCAGCCAATGGTGAGATCGGCCACGATCTCGCCCGTGCCCGCGGCCGAGAGCGTGTAACCGATGATCTTGCCGTGCGCCTCACCGCCGGGGAGCCGGTAGTCGACAATATGCGCGCTCTTGCGCAGCGTTGCCGCAATGCCGAGCGCCCACGGCACCCGGCACGACACCTCCACCGCCCGCGCCCGGCGCCGTAGCTCGGTGCGGGCCAGCAACATCAAATACTGCACCGACAGGTTGCCGCGGTCGGTGTTGAGATAACTCGTGCGGCGCACGTCGCCTATCGGCATCGGCCCGAAGCTCGGGTCGGTCACCGTATCGGCGGCGCTGATGCTGATCTTGCCGACGTTCTCATCCAGGTCAGGCTCGGCGAGCAGCGGTTGGATGTCGCCATACACCGAGCACCGGATGGTCTCGGAGCGCTGGCGATCCGCGGCCCAATCGAACAACGTGAATTGCTGGATTGCGGACACCGGGAAGTCTACCGCGTAGTCGCCTTCCGCACCGTAGTAGTAATACGCGAGATTGGTGTTCGCCCGTTCGGGATCGTTTGGGTCTACGTTAACCTGCCGATACTCGACATGGTAGGTGTAGCGCTTGTAGCTCTTGTTTGCCTCGAATGCTCCCGTCGCGGCGTTGACGGTCCACCCGCCGTCAATGCTGGTACCCGGCTTCGGCCAATCGCTCATCAGCCCGTCGCCGGTCAGGCTCGAAATGATCCCTGCCTTCGGGTGCGTGTAGATCGATTTTTGAAACAAGCTGATATCGTAAACCTGCCAGGTAAGATCGATGGTGCCGCGCCCGCTCTGCGTCCACGTCAGCGAACCCTCGATGTCCACCCGCGACAGCGGCGGCTCGCTATAGGACGCCGAGAAATCGCTGTAGAGGTGATCCGCCTCGCCTATGCTGACGATGCCGTCCTCGCCTTCAAGCTCGTCGCTATGCGTCACCGCGAGCGTCGCGCGGTCGATGTGCCAGCGCGCGCCGTAAGCGTTCAGCACCGTGTCCGGGTTCTCAGCGTCGCCGGTGATCCATACCGGGTCGTAGAACGGAAGAGCCTTCAGCGTCTCGGCATAGGCGGCCTTCACCGCATCGAAGCCCGGCGGCTTTGCCGAGAACAGCAACCGCACAACCTCGCCGTCGATGCTCTCGGGGAAGGCCACCAGACGCCCGCAGAACAGCGGGTGATAGGCGGAACCGTCGTGCCAGCTAAGCCAGCACCACTGATAGCGCGTCGCTGCGAGCAGCCCGTAAAACGGATTGATCACCTCGATTTGTAGCCCGGCAAAGTCGCCCTCACTCTGCGTCACCGACAGGCTGATGATCGCCTCGTCCTCGACGGCATGCACCGTCGAGTTGTAAGCAACCGGCGCCGGTATCCAGGCGAAATGAAATGGTCCCGGCACTTAGATTTCTTCGAGGTCGAGTTGCCAGCTCGTTGCCGCGCCCCACTCGTCGCGGCTGACGGTATAAGTAACAACCCGCATGGTTAGCTGCGCCCGGTAATAAGTCCAAACACCCGACACCCGCGACGAGCCGGAAACCACGGTTCGCCCCGGCGAGCCGCCCGCGGTCAGATACCCAAGCTCGGGCACGCAATCCACCGTCAGCACCATGCCCGGCCAGACGCCATCGAATGCAGGCATCTCCTGATCGGTGCAGGAGATCGTGCTCTTGTATTTGCGCATCTGCGTGGCGCTGAGATCGAGCAGCGCGCCGTTGACGGTGCGCGCCAGGTTGCCGCTCGCATCGATCGGGTCGAGCGTCTGCGTCAGCCCGCGCGCGCTCCAGTCTGTTATGCCCGGCCCGCTGATGACGAGCAGAGTATCCGCCATCAGTTGAAGGCGCCCGGCAGCCGGCCGGCGTTCAGCATGCCGGCGCGGCGCCCCTCGCGCACCAGCCCGGCGACGATGCCCGCGTCGCCGCGCAACGCGAAGCTGCTGCCGCTCGGGAAGTGCAGGTTGACGGTCGTGCCGTCGCTGGCCCGCGCCGTCACCATGCCGCCCGCCGCGAAGCGTGGCCGCACCAGCCCGCCGCCGGCATAGCCGAACGGGTTTTGCATGCTGTTAAGTGCCGCCATGAACCGCGGTCCCCACTTGCTGACGGCGGCCGCCCGCATGACGAACTCGCCATTCGAGAGCCGCGCCAGGATGCTGTCGCTGGTGCCGCTGCCCGGCCCGCGGATCATGCCGCCCGCGGCCTGCCCCGGAATCGGAAACTCGAAAACTCGAGGGGTGTCGGCGGGCGGCAGCGTGTCGGGGCCGGCGCCGAGAAAGCGCATCAGCCACGCGGGCGGCTCCGGCCAGTTCCAATTCCCGGTCAGGATGTTTTTAAGGTCGTTGACCACGGTGCCGAGCGTCTCGATCTCGCCCGAGATCAACTTCATTTGATTTTGAATTTCCGGCCCGAACGCCTTCAGGAAACTGAACCCGACAGCATCGACCGCATCGCCGACGTCCTTCATCGCCTTCTGATAGGCCATCGCCCGGTCTATCGCGTCTTGGTCGGGGAACCGGCCTTGCTCGCGAAGCTCGTTCATCTTCTTTTGCAGGCCGCCGGCTTCGTTCGCAAGCTCTTGTAGCGCGGGCACCATCTCTCGCATGCCCTTGCCGAAAAGCTGCATGGATGCGAGGTTTGCCTCATCGATCTTGCCGGATTTCCGCAATCTCTCGAACCCGTCGATGATTGCTTGCAACGCCGCGTCGTTGCCTGCCGCGTCGTCCTTAAACCTGCGCATGTTGACGCGAAGAACGGCGAACGCATCGGCGGCGTCTTTGATTTCACGCGGCTTCTGCCCTCCCCGCAACGTTTCGACGCCAAAGTCCGGCGGCTGGTCTTTGGGATCGCCGGGACGCAGTACGGTCATCGCGCCACCGACAGCCTGGCCGGCAGCCCGCGCCGCTTGGCGCACCTCTCCAAACGCCTGCGATAATTTTATCAGCGCCTTGTTGCCGGCGCCGGCTTCCTGGCCGGTGTCCTCCAGCGTCTCGTTGACCGCCTTGATGGCGCCCGGCGAAAACCCGGTGCTTTGCGAAATCCGCCGCAGTTCCAGAATCTGGTCTTTGGTTTTGCCGATCAGGTCGATGGTGCCAAGCAGTGCGCTGCCGATGCCGGTGGCGAACCCCAGGCTCGATTTGGCGAGGCCGACAAACTCCTCATTGAGCGCGCGAGTCGCCTTAGTCGCGGCGGCCCATGCCGGCGAAGCAACCTCGCGATTGGTCGCGCGCAGTTGCTGCTGCAACCCTTTGGCCGAACGGCTGACTGCCTCGTATTCTCGCGCAAGCTGGTCGAGATTGGTCCGGTCGCCGGTCTTCAGCGCCTCGGCCCTGGCGGCCCGCATTTCCCGGCCAAGCTCTTGCAGTTTGCCCTTGAGCAACTCAAGGTCGGCGCGCGCCTTGCCGGTGTCGGCCGATATGTTGATCGTCAGGTTGTCAGGCATCGTCGCGCAATTCTTTCAGCGTTTCCTTTACCGCCTTGCCGTCGCCCTGCGCCCCGAGCGCGGCGACGTGGATCTGCTCGGCAAGCTCGCGGCGCCTTCTAGCGGCGGCAATCGTGAGGAATGCTGCGATCTGCCGGGGCGTGTAGTCCATCACGTCGCCGGCACCGTGGCCGCATGCGATGAGTTGCTCTGCCGCGGCGGCGTATTCGTAGCCGCTGCCTTGCCAGATCGGGCGTCGTCGGCGCCGAGCAGCCGGTTTAGCCTTGCGACGAAAGGGTCGACACCGCCCGGCATCGTAAGCTCGCGAATGGTGATGAGACACTCGAACACATCTTCCAGCGATAGCGACAGCGAGATATTGCTGGCGGCTTCCGGTTGGCTGGCGGCCTCCGCGATGATCGAGCCGATGGCATCGGGCGCCGTCTCGATCAACACCTCGACATCGAGCACGGGCGCGCCGTCGATCCACAACTTGCGAAGCTCAGGGAACCGCAGCAACAACTCGGCAATGTGCCGCAAGCCCAGCCCGCGGAGCTTTAGCTCTCCCGCAGCAATATCCACCGTGCGGGTCTGCGGTACGATATCGACCAGCGAAACCATTACGGTGTCGTCGCCTCGCCCATCAGGGTCAGCATCAGGTTGTCGTAGGTGAACTCGTCCATAAGGATATTCAGGGATGCGTTCTTTTCTGTCACGACTTCAAGATCCTTCGCGCGCACGCCATACCGCGACGAGAAATGCGGAAGCGTTGTAATGTCTGGCGTGAACTCGAACGTCGGCACGTTGCCGATGTCGCGATAGGCGGTGTCGCCTTCAAGCTGGATCGAAACAATGCCCTTGCCGATATAGTACATATCGACCAGCGGACTCACCGCGGCCGTGTCGGGATGCGTGACCGTGCCGAAGACGCCGGTATCGTCCACCAGCACCTCGCCGGTAATCTGTAGCTGTCCCCATTCGTCTTGAATAAGCCCAACCGCCGCCGCCGGCCGAAACATCACCTTGTTTAATTCCACGATGAGTTGCGGGCCGATATCGTTGGCCCCCTCAAACTTTACTTTGCCGATGATTTCGCTCTTGGCGAAAATGTTGAAACCGCCGGGTGTGACAGACATCGGTTTGCTCCTATTGCAATGCGTCCTCGATGGCGGCGCGGATCAGAGCCCGAGCCCGCGGCAGTTGCGCCGCCGCTGGCCCGCGCAGAAACCGCATCGCCTTGATGTGCGGCTGGCGCCGCTGGTAGGCGCGGATCGTGGCGCCGTCGCGCCGATAGGCCCGCACCTTGACCATGCCGCGGCGCTTCGTGCCGGGCCCGCCATATTCGAGCGCGCCGGCAATGGCGCCGTAATTCCGCCGCCCGTTGCGCAGCACCCGCACCCGCCCGCGTATCCAGGTCGGGCCTTCGTCGACATAGGCGTGGGTCTGCGCCCGCAATGTGCCGGTGCGCACCGGCTCGGCGGCTTCGACCTTGCGCAGAAGCTCGTTCGTCAGTTGCGTGATGACATCGCGCAACCGGGCGCGCAGCTCCTGCGGCAGTTGGTCGAGCCGCGCCAGGATGCGGCCGGTGTCGTTTTCCTCGATGCGGAACTCGATGCCGCCGCTCACGCGGCGATGTCCTCCAGCCGGAAGGCATATTGAAACGTCAGGGTGATATCGATCCGGTGCTCTTTGGCTTCCGGGTCTGGCGGCAGTACGACGCAGCCGTCATAGCGCATCCGGCCATTGGTTCCGATTGCGTCGCGCAAGGTGCTGTCGCTCAGCACCGCGGCGACGATGGCGCTGCGATAGCGCGAGAGCAGCACGCCGGCATCCGCGGTGCCGCCGGCCCGCACATAGACGCTGACGGCCGGCGACAACTCCATCCGCTGCAATTCCGAATGCCGCACCGTCCCCGGCTGGTCGAGCATTGTCTCGATGCCGTCTTGGATAATCACTGCCGGCCGCGCATTGCCGGGCACATCGAGTGCGTTGCGCACCACCGCATTGATGCCGCTCGTCGCCGCGCACAGCGCCGCCAGCCGCGACAGGATGACTTCGCGCGTATCAGCCACGGCAGAGCAAATTCACCCGGCACAGCGCGCCGCCGTAATACTTCGGCGCAACCTGCGTAATGTTCGACGGGTTGCCGTCGATCAGGATCACGTCGTCGCGGGCCGGCAGCCCGAAGGCGCCGAGCCCAGTCGGCGACACCACAACCTGGATCTCCTGCGCCTCGCCGGGCTCAAGCGACTGCGGCCCGAACGCCTTCACCGCGGCCGGGCACTCGATCTCCTCCGATACCGTCGTGCCGCCGGTCGTCGGGTCGACGGCGACATGCTGCAGCGTCACCGTCTGCCGGTAGCCGGCGATCGCCGCATCGAGCCGCGCCACGAGCACTTGCGGCGTCATACCGTCCAGATTTTGTAAGGCACCAGCAGGTCGCGGGCGCCGCCCGGCATGCTGCCGGCGCTTGCCGAAGCGTCGCCGCCATATGCCTGCGTGATGAGGTCGGGGATTGTTTCCGAGCGCAGGCTCGGGTCGCGGCCGACGGCGCCCCACCGCGCGCCCAGCCATTCGAGGCAGGCGCTCTGCACATCCGCCGGTATCGTCTCGAACCCGGCCGTGTAGTCCAGCACCACCAGCGCCGCGCCCCACGCGCTCGGCAGCGCCGTCGCATCGAGCCGGTACACCGCACCTTGCTCGGGGAACACCTCCAGCAACGTCGGGTCGAGTGCCTCGCCGTCTTCCGCGACAGCCACCAGCGGCACGCCGCCATCGTCCACGACGATCGGATATTGCCGCACCACCAGCGGCTCGCCGTACCAACCGCAGGCATTGCGCAACTGGTCGCGGTAGGTCTGCACCGCAAAAATGCGGTCGCAGTAATTGTTGATCGCCACCGAGACGGAATCGATCTGCGCAGCGAGCGCCGCGTCCTTCGAGGTATCGGCCGGCTTGATGCCGAGCGCCGCCTTTGCCTGATCGACGCTGACGAGCGCCAAGCTCTCGGCCGGCGTCACCACCCGCCAGATGCGGTAGCCCCAAGCGCTCATCGCAATTTCGCCAGCACCGGGTAGAGGTCGCAAGCCAGCACCGAGCCGTCGCCGAGCCGCAGCGTCAGCAGCCCCTCGCTGTCCACGTCGAGCGACTGCGGCGACGGTCCGGGCTGTCCCGGCCAGCCGCGCTCGCCTTGCGGGCCAGCCGGCCCCGGTTGGCCCGCTTTGCCGCGGCGGGCCATGATCTGCCAGCCGTCGCCGGGACACGCCCCAGGAGCGTCGTGGAGCGCGACGAACGACGAGCCGTCGCACATCACTACATCGAGTGCTTCATACGCACTGGCGGGCTTCCAGGCGCCCCGGAAGGCGGGCGTGTGACCATCGGCGCCGCGCTCGGCAAGGCACAGCCAATCCTCATGCGGCGGCGCCTCGGCGGTGTCGCGCGCGGCGCACCACGTCGCGCCGGCATGCGTCACCAGCGCGCCGTCGTAATGCACGCCGCGTTGCCACGGAGCAGGCGTTGTGAGCCGCCCTGGCGGCCCAGGAATGCCTTGTTCGCCTGGTGGGCCTGCGGCGCCCTCGCCCGGCTCTCCACGCTCCCCGCGCTCGCCCGGCGGCCCCGGCGGTCCGCTCAGCGCCGCGACCTGCAACGCCGCCTCGGCACGCCACGCCCGCAGCGCCTCGATCTCCTGTCGCGCCTCGGCCAGCATCGCCGACATCTGCAACCGCAATTCCCGCTCCAGCGTGCCGACGACCGAGCCGAGCTCGGCCGCCAGCGGGTCACGCGGCAAGGCGACGGTGTTCGTCATACGCAGCGCGGAACGAAGCGAGCTTGCTTGCATCGGCATTATCAGGTGGCGGTGTATCCTGCGGTGGCGGCGGTGTCGCCGGTTGCGGCGAGGGCGGCTGCATGTCGCTGCCATAGCTCAGCGGGACGACCTGTTGCTGCACTCGCGGTTCAGCCCCGTGCCCGCCCGGCACCGCCGGCAGATCCTCTTGCGCCCGCGCCTCGTCGGGGCTGTAGATGCCGCTGATGACGCCGCGTGCCAATCCCTCGATGCGCTCGCGGTAGGCCGAGCGCAGCAACGCGCGGGTGTCCAGTTCGAGGTATTCGTCGGGCACGCCGCGAAGTCGGAACAGCAGCCCGAATGCCTCCTCGATGTGGTTCAGCGTGAAGCCGAGCCCGGTCGCAATCCACTGCTGCATCAGAAGCTCGGTGCTCGAAAAGGTCGTGCTGCCGATGCCGAGGATTTGCAGCGGTATGCGCAGTGCCAGCGCAATCGCCTCATCGCTCATCTTCAGCGTCTCGACCAGTTGCGCATCCACCGCGGTCGTCTGGATCGGCTGCGCCTTCAGCCCGTGCGTCGCGAACATCGTGTTGCCGGCATTCGCGCCCGACGA
>Ga0207686_10000339_pt1 | contig 33642 bp, 28 predicted proteins | sample KBSM24metaG_FD_184396 | JGI IMG/M metagenome (GOLD analysis project Ga0207686, IMG submission 184396) | Miscanthus rhizosphere microbial communities from Kellogg Biological Station, Michigan, USA - KBS M2-4 metaG (SPAdes) (version 2) | ecosystem: Host-associated > Plants > Roots > Rhizosphere >...
CAGAAGTACGCGCCTGGAAATCCGCACATCATCCCCTGCAGCCAGAATGATTCGCGCAGACCTTCCAAAACGTTCGCGCCGGGTCGATTGAATCCATAGAACGGAATGGAAAGGTCCTTCCAGAACTTCGAACGATCGGCCAGCACGTTCGCGCGAATCTCGTCGAACACAGTCATCGGCAAGCCGCCTGGATTAGTTTCGCTCTTCACCATCACCGGCGTTATGGCGCCGATCAAAACCGCTTTGCTAACGCGGCTGCTGCCGTGACGTCCGATGTAACGCGCCACCTCACCACCGCCGGTTGAATGGCCCACATGAATCGCATCTTTAAGATCGAGAGCTTCAGCGAGCTCGGCGAGATCGTCCGCGTAGGTGTCCAGATCGTTGCCGCTCCATGGCTGACCTGAGCGTCCATGCCCCCGCCGGTCATGCGCGATGCAACGATATCCGTTCGAAGCCAGAAAGAACATTTGATCTTCGAAAGCATCCGCTGACAGCGGCCAGCCATGACTAAAGACAACCGGTTGACCAGTGCCCCAGTCCTTGTAATAGATTTGACTCCCGTCCCTGGTGTTAATGATAGACATACAGAACCTCCTTCTTTAGTAGCGTCCAAAACATGAGCTTAGGTTTCGTCACTTAATTGCTCAGTAACCGTCGACTTCAATAACAGCCTTGGCAAATTCCTGCGGCGCTTCCTGAGGCAGGTTATGTCCGATGCCGCCCTTGATCGTCCGGTGCGAATACTTGCCCAAAAATTTCTTCGCATACGAACTGGGATCAGGATGTGGTGCGCCATTGGCGTCGCCCTCCATGGTGATCGTGGGCACGGTAATGACCGGGGCGTCAGCTAGTCGTTTCTCCAGGCCATCATATTTCACTTCGCCCTCAGCCAGTCCGAGACGCCAACGATAATTGTGGATAACGATCGCGACATGATCGGGATTCTCGAATGACGCTGCACTCCGATCGAACGTCGGATCGTCGAAGTTCCATTTCGGCGAAGCAGTCTGCCAGATGAGCTTCGCAAAGTCGTGCCGGTATTTGTCGTAGCCTGCTCGTCCGCGTTCGGTGGCAAAGTAATATTGGTACCACCATTGGAGTTCAGCCTGCGGCGGCAACGGAACCTTGCCTGATGATTGACTGCCGATCAGATAGCCGCTCACCGACACCATGGCCTTGCATCGCTCCGGCCAAAGCGCCGCGATTATGTTGGCCGTCCGCGCGCCCCAGTCAAATCCAGCAACTATGGCCTTGTCGATCTTAAGCGCATCCATCAGCGCGATGGTATCGAGAGCCACTGCTGAGGGTTGGCCATTTCGGAACGTGTCGTTTGAAAGAAAACGTGTCGACCCGTAGCCACGTAGATACGGAACGATGACACGAAAGCCCTTCGATGCCAGCAAAGGCGCAACGTCAACGAAAGCGTTAATGTCATAAGGCCAGCCGTGCAGGAGAACTACTGGAGTACCGTTCACCGGACCGACTTCGACGTGCCCGACATTCAAGAGTCCCGCCTGGACCTGTTTCACCGGCCCAAGTGAAGTGCCCGACAGCGGGCCTTTGATTCTTTTTGATGTGGCGCCTGCATTACGGCTTGCCGTGAGTTGCGTGGCGGCAACGGTCAAGGCTGCGGCGCCCATAAACTGACGGCGATCGTATTTACTTTTTTCGTCCATCTTCTTACCAAAGCCCTCACTCTAAAAGGTTATCTCAGGCGGCGTCGCCCTTCCCTTGTCGTCTCTTAAATACCTAAGTGAATTTGTCAGCGCCCCGGCTTTCTACTTGAGCGCTGAGAAACTGGTCGCATCCATGAAGTAGCTGTCGATATGGTCTACCAATGGTCCCTGAGTCTCTGAGTCGGCTTTCACCTTTTTCCATTCCGGATCGGACTGGAACGCAGCCCAATTCTTCCGGGCCTCCGCGCGGCTTGGATGCTCCAGGATGTAGACAAAGAGGTTCTGCGAATACGGTGCGTCTTCGGGACGCCAAAAGCCAATGCTCTTCATGTTGTGTCGCCTGAAAATAGCGTCGGTGTGATCGCCAAACCGAGCGATTAGAGCATCCATCTTGCCCTCATTAACGTGATACATGCGCAGCTCGTAGACATGTTGCGATGTTTTCGATCCGCCGAGATTGCCGAAACCGAGAGTCACCGCGACTCCACCAATGAACGATAGAAGAGACAATGTCTTGATACCCCTTAGCTTTGCCGCAGCGATCTTCATTGTTGCTATTCCGATGCTCATGGTCTCCATAAGTATTCTCACGTTCCCGCTTTCGCTCGTATCTGCGGTTTCATTGTTCCCTCAAAACGCTTAACGCCCTAGTTGACCAACGTGATAGCCCAGGCGGTTCTCCACATCACCGCGCTGATGAAATCCCTGATCCATCAACTTCTTGATTCTCGCTTGTGCGGCCGGCCGCATGATCGAGGCAAGACACACATCCCACTCCGGTGCGATTTCGTAGTCAGGCGGCAAGCTGGCCACGTCGGCAAAGCGCTTGGTCTCGCTGAGCGCCCGCTTGTCGAACGATGCGATGCGGGTTGCTAACGCATCGACAAACTCATCAAGGTCAGCATCCGGGAATGAGCGATTGACGTAGCCGTATCGCTCGGCCAGATCGCCAGGGATATCGTCGGCCCCCAGAAGCACCTCGAGTGCGCGACCTCTTCCCATCAAACGGGGTAACCGGGCCATTGGACCACCGCCGGGCACGATGCCGGCGCCAACTTCAAAGTGCGACAAGATCGCTTTTTCACGGCTGGCGAAACGCATATCGCAGGCCAGGGCCAACTCGCTTCCGACGCCGGTCGCGCGTCCACGAATTGACGCGATCGACACCACCGGAGCACGACTAAGGCGTACCAGCATGTCGGGCAAAGGTTGCAGCCCTATCGGCCCCGGTGGTAAGCGAGTTGTGTTCTCGATTGGCGCCACGAAGTCGTAATGAGTCAGAAAGAATCCTTCGACGGCGCTGTCAAAGACAACTACCTTGAGGTCCTCGTCCTTTTCGATCGCCGTGATGACCTCATCGAGTTGCGGAATGGTGTCTGGACCGAAAATGTTGAGCGGCGGATGATCAATGGTTACCCGCCAATAGTTGGCATCGCGCCGGGTAAGATGTATTTGCTTCCTCATCTGAGTTTCGGTTTGCATTTTTACCTCCATGAAGGTTCAGCCGTTTGTTCGAAGCCACTCACTGCACTCAGCCTTTGAAGGGTGTGTGTGCAAGGATCTCCACTTTTTCGACCTGCGGGGGATTCGCGAACAATTCGTCGGCCCGCGCCGTCAACGCCTTCGCAATCTCGCCAGTCAAATGGGCATCGCGGCCCGCTTCATTTACAAAGGTGTCAAAGATGCCGAACCGTCCCGGCCCGATCTTGATCGCATACCATTTCAAGGTCGCTTGTTCATTCAGCGCGAGTGGCTGAGCTGACTTTAGAAATGCCTCGGCATCAGCCTCCTTGCCTACGCGTGCTTCGAGCGTGACTAACAATCCAATCGCTTCCATTGAGTTATCCTCCTTTTCTGTCTCATCTACTCGATGCGCAGGGTTTGCTCCATTGAGTAGCATTGATCCCAGACGTACACATCGAACCCGCCGAGTTTGGTTGACCACTTGGGTGTGAGCGTGTTGACGCATTGCGCCGCGACACGATCAATGTAGTGATCGAAGAACGCCCAGGGATTGTTCTTATCCAGCGGGTTCAATCCCTCGCCGGGTTTCGTTGTAGCCAACGCGGTGGCAGCGGCCTGCTTCACGTCATTGTTGAACTCAGCTTGAGTGTCCACGTCCGCGTGCGTGCCGGTGCGCGCCACGTGGCCGCCGACAAAAGTGTCCCAGTCCATCTTTCGAATCTCTTCGACCTGCGCGAAATAACCGGGGATGTCCTGGGCCAGTGCGAATCGGCGCCAGGGCATCCAACCGGGAAACACTATGTCAACGACCATAAGCACACGCTGCGCCGGCGCGTAGATGAAAATGTTTCCGGGCTCATGGGCATTGCCGTGGTATGAAAGATCGAGTACTTGCTTGCCAACGCGCAGTGTGTAGTTGTTGGCGAAGGTAACGGTGGGCAGTGGCCGATTCGGATCCGCATCGCGCTTCAGCAGCCGCAGAGTTTCTTCATGCGCGATGATGATTGGATGACCACCCAGAGCTTTCGTCCCCCCGATGTGGTCGGCGTGTGAATGGCTATAGATCAAGTGCGTGATCGGCTTGTCGCCCGCCACTTCAGCAATCGCCTTCGGAATAAACGCTGCCAGGTTCTGAGGCGCATCGATCACCACCACACCGCGATCGTAAACCAGAAACATCGACTGGATTGCGTTATCAGTGATCATGTAAAGACCGCTTCCCAGATCCTGCAGGCGATAGCCCTTGGCCGGGTCGATTGGTAGTCCTTGTGATGAAGACGGCACATCCAGGTACTTGCCAATCCTCACTCCAATCGGCGCAATCGACGGCATGTTTGGATATGGTTCTCCTGCCGCTCCCGGCTCCGAAGTCGGATCGGCGGACTGCCCGCGAATACCAACAGTGCTCGCGCAAACGATGGCAATGACAAAGCCGGCAAGCAAGAGTTTCTGGATGCGGCTCGCGGTCATAGCCTTAGCACCAAAAAAGCAGCGCCGTTTGATTTCTTCGAACATTTTGTCTTCCTCCACTTCGAGATAAGTCATGCTGATTCATTAACCGATTTGATCCGATTAATTGAACTGGTGCGGAGTACACCATGAGAGGAGAGAGGAATCTATTAGACGAAGGTATCGATCGATACCAAGGTATTACGTCGGATTTACTGAGAGTCGACGTGCGCGCCAAAAGCCGTTTACCGCGCGCCCAATTCACCCTGTCTGCAGCCGACGCCCGACGCCAAATAATGTGGACATTTTGATCCGCTTGGGCGCATCCTCAGCGCGTGGAGCCTCGACCGGATAAGAGTGCAAGCGAGAACGATCTCATCGCGCGACTCAAACGCGCTGAGGAAGCACTGCGAACCCGCGAGCTTAACTTTCAACTGGTCGTCGACAGCATTCCGGCGCCGGTCGCTGTCACCTCACCGTCCGGTGAAGTCGAGGGCGTCAATCAGCCCACCCTCGAATATTTCGGCAAGACCTTCGAGGAGTTGAAAGGTTGGAAGGCCACCGACGTCGTTCATCCGGATGACCTGCAACACACCATCGCCGCGTTGATGAAGGCACACGAAACTGGCCAGGCGTACAACGTTGAGAGCCGCCATCGTCGCGCTGATGGAATCTATCGCTGGTTCAACGTTCTCGGCTTGCCCTTCCGCGATACTGAAGGAGAAATCCTTTACTGGTTTCACTTGCTAATCGACATCGACGCACGCAAGCGGGCCGAGGCCCAGCTCGCCGGCGAGAAGCGACTGCTGGAGATGGTGGCCTCGAGTTGCCCACTCACCGACGTTCTTACTGCTTTGAGCAAGTTTGTAGAAGACACGTCCTCTGATTGTTACTGCGGCGTTTACTTGATCGATTGGAGTGGCTCGAAATTCCGGATCGGCGCCGTTCCGAGCCTGCCGGCGACCTTCAACGATCCGGTTGACGGACTGACCGTGTCTCCGCAGGTCGGCCCGTGCGGCGTAGCAGCGCTTACGAAGACACAGGTGATCGCGACAGATTTGGAAATAGATCCACTCTGGCAGTCATCTGCAATTCGACCACTTGCACTCGCTCACGGAATACGATCGCATTGGTCCACGCCAATTTACGATCGAGAGGGGCGAGTGTTGGGAACCTTTGCGATCTTTCACCGCGAACCAGCCAGCCCGACGCAAATTCAGCAGGATCTCATCGCGCAGGTTACCCACATTGCCAGCATAGCTATCGAGCGGGCATTGAGCGAAGCGGCCCTGAAGCGAAGTGAAGCGTTCCTGGCTGAAGCACAACATCTGAGTCGCATCGGCAGCTTTGCCTGGCGCCTAGCTAAGAACGAAATTACCTGGTCCGAGCAGCTCTATCGCATCTTCGAGTTTGATCCTCACGTGACCATTACGCTCGAACTGATCGGATCGCGAGTTCATCCGGAAGACCTCCCGTTGTTACGTGACATGATCGAACGAGCGAGTAGCGCTGCCGGCGACTTTCAATACGAACATCGCCTGCTAATGCCGGATCATTCGGTCAAGTATCTACATATGATTGCTCATGGAACGCGGAACGATGAGGGTGAGCTGGAGTACATCGGCGCGTGCCAGGACGTGACGCAGCGACAGTCTTCGGAAGAAGCACTCGCCAAGGCGCGCTCGGAGCTGGCACACGTCGCGCGAGTGATGAGCCTGGGAGCATTCACGGCGTCGATCGCGCACGAAGTTAACCAACCATTATCCGGCATCATCACCAACGCCAACACCTGTCTGCGAATGCTGGCCGCCGACCCGCCCAACGTCGACGGCGCGCGCGAAACCGCGCGGCGCACTATTCGCGACGGCGACCGCGCCACCGCAGTAATCACACGGTTGCGCGCTCTCTTTAGCAAGAAAGACGCCACCATCGAATCGGTGGATCTGAATGAGGCCACCCGAGAGGTGATTGCGCTTTCGCTAAGTGAACTGCAAAGGAACCGGGTGATTTTGCGATCTGACCTTGCCGATAACCTCCCGCCGGTCGCAGGTGATCGGGTGCAGCTTCAGCAGGTCATTCTGAACCTGGTCCGAAACGCATCAGACGCGATGAGCGGAATCGATGATCGTCCGAGGCTGCTACTGATCCGGACTGAACCAGACGAAGGAGGACACGTGCGCCTGAGCGTGCAGGATGCGGGCGTTGGTTTCGATCCTCAAGTTATGGACAGACTTTTCGACTCGTTCTACACCACCAAGGATGACGGCATGGGAATCGGACTTTCCGTTAGTCGCTCGATCATTGCCAGCCATCGTGGGCGTCTCTGGGCCACGCCTAACGAGGGTCCGGGAGCCACGTTTTCATTCTCAATTCCTTTTGCACCCGACGTTTGATTTGCCGATCTCGATAACAAACCGATACCAAAGTACTATAGACGCTCACAAATAGAGTGGCGCATGCTGATGCCCGGCCATTAGAAATTCACGGTCGTAGTGTTGCCGGGCGCGAGCATGAGGACTTTATGACAGGAAAGCGTTTGCTTGTATCAGTAGTCGACGACGATGAGTCCGTCCGCGAGTCGCTACCCGACCTGTTGCGAGAGTTCGGCTTTGAAGTCCGCGCATTCTCGTCGGCGGAAGAATTCCTCACGTCCGATTGCGTCGATCAAACAAAATGCCTGATTCTCGACATCGGTATGCCGGGGATGACTGGACCGGAGCTTCAACAGGAATTGAAGAATCGCCGGCATGAGATACCGATTATCTTCATCACCGCTCACAGAGACGAGACTATTAGCTCCCGATTGCTCGAACAGGGCGCGACGGCGTGCCTGTTTAAGCCCTTCAGCGATACGGCGCTGAGTGACGCGGTCAATGCTGCACTTGAGTAAGCTGAGATATCCGACACCTCTTGTTCGGGAAAGGGGATATATGAGTTCAGCGAGCGCAAAGAGTTCTGAATCCGGTTCGCCGAAATCGAGCCAAATCCCCATCGTCTTTGTTGTTGACGACGACATCTCCGTTCGGGAATCACTGGAAGCGCTGATCCGTTTTGTCGGGTGGCAACCAGAAACTTTTGCATCGGCCGAAGAATTTCTTGCTCGCTCACGGCCGCTGGCTCCGAGTTGCCTGGTGCTGGATGTTTCTCTTCCGGAGCTCAACGGTCTTGAACTGCAAAAGCTAATCGCACCTGAGCGGATCGACATGCCAATTATCTTCATCACTGGCCATGGTGATATCCCAATGACTGTCCAGGCGATGAAAGCTGGAGCTGTCGAGTTTCTGACGAAGCCAATCGACGACGATGCGTTGTTGAGTGCCATTCGGCACGCGATCGAACGCAGTTCGGCGGCACTTGACCGCGAGGCCGAAGTAGAAGAGCTCCGAACCAGTTACACATCACTGACTCCTCGCGAACGTGAAGTGATGAAGTTAATAGTCACCGGCATGTTGAATAAACAGGTTGGTTTGCAGCTGGGAATTAGTGAGATCACCGTCAAGGCGCACCGAGGCAAGATGATGCAAAAAATGAAAGCCGACTCTCTCGCCGATCTGGTGAAGATAGCCGTGAGACTCGGCCTCGCGCCGACAAGGAATCCCTGGCACGTCGTACGAGAGCCCTGACTTCATATTTACCGGGAGACTCGACTCGTCATTTGGACATAGTCGTCACCAAGGAATACGGTCATCCGCTGACGGACTACAACAACGACGCCGCAAACACGTTCGCCGACGTGGAGCGCTTGTTCCGATGGCTCGAGACTCGCGTACCGCCGGAATCCCTCTCGAAATCGACGTGCGGGCTAACACCAAATTGAGCCGCGCCTAACGTAAGTGCGATCATGTGAAGAGTGTCCAGTGTGGCGAGCCATTTATTGCCAGGGCCGCATTTTCTTTCAGACCACATCATTGGCTCGTCTTCCTACTACTGAATGTGGTTGCTCTGCTTTTGCTCGCAATGAAAGAGTTCGATGAAATAACAGCAGGATTCCGACTGCAGACCAGAATAGATCGCGGGCTTTGCGTACTATTGCCAGCGTAACCCCGGTGGTTTGCGTGAAGGAAAGAATCATGGAAACACTGCCAGTGCCGAATTCGTCGACACCCATCCGCAGCGGGACGAATTTGAATGCGATGTTAATTACGCGATTAACTGACTCAAGAATAAACGCCGTCAGAAAGCTTGGTGGGTGAGCCACGCTGATAAACATGAGCGTCACGTACACCTCGGTGACTCCGGCCAAATGGAAACAGGCTTCGAGGAAAAGGATCGGAATGAATCGTGACCGATTGTGCCTGGCAAACTCGTAAACACGGTCTTCCAATGAGCACGCTTTCTCCATTGCCGTCCAATTGAGCCCTCGTCGGCGAATCAATTTGACGAGTCCCGCCACAACTCTCAATTCCGTTCGCAAGAAAAAGAAACCCACACCCACGATAAGGACAATAAGGCAGAGAGTGACTAAGGTGATGACCCTCAGACCCTTTGGCAGTGTGAAATCCAGCAACAGGGCGACGGCGCCTGAGAAAACGAAGACACCAACCGAGAAGCTATAAAAAATATTTTCAATGGTGATCGCGGAAAGACCCGACATCAGGGGCACCCGTTCACGGATGAGAAGCGGCTTGGCTGGTTCGGCAATCGCCGCACTCGCAAACGGAACAAGATTGCCAATCGCGTCGCCCATCACGCGAGCCCTAAAAGCATCCCGGAAGTGAAGTTTTCCGGTCTTGTCCATGCAGAGTATCCAGGCAAAGGATCGGGCCACCTGGCGAACGGTAGAAATACCGATGATGATTAGAAAGCCCATTCCCAATAGTCTGATCTGACCGACAATGGCGTGAAGACCGGACTTCCTGACGAAATATGCAAAGAGAGCGGCCCCCAGGACAAAGCCAATCACGCCGACAGGGCTAATCTTCCAGTTAGTGAATCTGTCTTTAACTTTCTTCATCCCGATAACTTTAAGCGGCTCTCGCAGATCAGATCACGACACTTTTCAAATCGTCAAAAATGCATATGCATTCCGACTCGGTAGCTCACCGCCACCCAGAACGAAGCCCAGGCGAAACCACTAATCAGATTTAGCAAGCTATATTTTTTAGCCGGCACGCCCGCGGTCGCACAGACCAAAGGAATTGTGATTCGCAATCCGGCGGCAAACCTCGACAACAATACGGCCACCGTACTGTGCCGCAGAACGAACTTGCGCACCTTGGGGTACCATTTTTTCAGTCGCTTGGATTTGTTGATTGCGCGTTGAGCCCTCTGATGCGCCGCATAAAAGTAAATCTGATCCCCGGCTGAACCGCCGATAGCAGCCGCCAGAACCGTCAAGCGCCAATCCAGATATCCAGCCCCGCAGAGCGCGCCGGCGGTTATTAGAACTGCTTCGCCCTCCCAGAAAGCCGCGAACAGAATCGCAAAATATCCCCAGCGCGAAAGAAGTCTGACGGCCAGGTTCTTATCTACCGATCCAGACAGATCGTCAGCGCCAAGCGTCGCAATCAGCGAAAGATTTATCAATAAGCCGTATACGATTCGCACGATGGTCAATTAGTCAGCCGGCCTTCTCTGACTGGGCGACCAACTCTCCTTCTGGCGCTGAGGCCCCGACTTTGTTTTCGAGAGGCGCGAGGCCGGCAGCAATTTCCAACACGACCTTGAGCACGCGCTCAACGTCTGCAGTTCTCAGTCGTGAATAAACCGGGAGCTGTAACGCTTCGGTGGTTTGCTCGGCTTGCGGGCAATCCGCCGCAAATTGTTCAAAGAGCGGCAGGGCAGAGCAGACATCTACGTGTGTAGTTTCGAAATCGACGCCGCGTCGAATGGCGCGACGCCTGGCACGGCGTGGGTCAGAGACATAAATGCAGTACTGATAATAGACGTGTTCGACTTCAGGAATCACATGCGGTGTTTCGATCGAGGCACTCTCGGCCAGGCCACGAGTGTAAATCTCGGCGTGTGTTCGCGAGCGCTGATTGAATTCATCGAGCTTCTCGAGCGCTCGTAGTCCTATTATCGCCTGGGCGTTCGAGAAGCGACGACGATACGCGCGCGGAAACCGGTCCAACGGTCGAATGCTCTCCCAAAAATACTTCGACAGATCGTGATCACTGACGAGAGAAGCCGCGGCGCCAATTGGATGTCCCCACCACGCAAATCCTTTGGGACTCACCAGTGATCTAGCCGCAACACCAGTGGCGAAGCGCTTGATTAACTCACTCGCAGTCTGTGGACGTTCAGCTTCAGCTAGCGCGCGCACCCGTGCGCCGATCGTCGAATCGTTGGTTAATGTCATGCCGCCACCGTAGGTATTGATTCCCTTCAGCATTTGAAAACTGAAGAAGGCGGCAGTGCCGAAGGTTCCCACGCGGCGACCAAGATATCGCGCGCCGGCGGCCTGTGCGCAGTCTTCGATGACGATAAGATTGTGCTTCCCGGCCACACGCATTATTTCACTCATGCGGCACGGTTGCCCGTAAAGGTGAGTGGGGACAATCGCTCTGGTGCGTTCAGTGATAGCAGCTTCGATCTGCGCCGGATCGAGATTGAAATCTTGCGCGTTGACGTCTACGAACACTGGCGTGAGCCCCGCGCGTCTGGCGATTTCCGGGACGACCCAAAACGTCAACGCAGGAAAGATTATTTCGCTTCCCGGCGGAAGATCGAGTGCGCGCAGGATGTAATAGAAAGCCATCCGGCCAAACGACGCGGTGACAGCGTGGTCCATGTCATGAAATTCGGCAAAGCGATTCTCGAATTCCTTTATGGCCGGACCCTCGATGGCTTCGCCGCGTCGAAACGCTGCGACGATTTCCTTTTCGTCACCCGGTATCGTCCGTACTCCGTAACGAGCAATGGCGCGCATCATGCGGTCGTGACCTTTCTTTCTTCGAGCCAGGGCCGATCGAAATGCTCTTGCCAGCGCCATGACCACTCATCCACTGTCTTCAATAACGGAAGATGAGCGTATCTATGCAGGCCCGCAAAATTCAGAATGTTAGAGGGACGCAGGAAGAAACGCGAATAACACATTCCCAGCATCAAACGCGCCCGCCGACGGGTCAGCGCGGGATGTCGAAAGTTCAATGTATAGCCGTCGAAGTTCTGCCAGTCATCGTCATTAATCAGAGATTCGAGTTGCTTGAATTGGGGAGTGCCAGGATAAGGAGTCAGAATCTTGAAATTCGCGAGAGTCGAATCCAAATCGACCGCAAAACGGATCAACTCTTCGATACTCGCCTCCGTGTCCTGAAGAAAACCAATCACGTAAAACGCCGTCGTAGTGATTCCCAGTTTCCAACACAGCTTGATCATGCGGCGCATGTGCTCGTAAGGAATAAAACGCCGGGCTACCTTTTTGAGGACAAGGGGATCGGGTGATTCGACGCCGAAGTTGATCGCCCGCAAACCCGAAGCATGCATTTCTCGAATCAGTTCCTCGTCCAGATCATCCATCCGCGTTTCGCATTCGTAAGTGAGCTTCAACCCGCGCGCACGAATGCCCTCGGCGATGCGCAGACACCGGTCGCGATCGAGTGTGTAAAGCGGATCGCGAATCACCAGGTGGAACCGATCATAGAGTTTGGATAGGTTCACCAGTTCGTCGAGCACATTCCCATCAGAGCGCGCGCGGAACTTAGCCGTGATGCGGTGCGGGCAGTAGGTGCATTTCTCGGGACAACTGCGGCTGCTCAGCATGGGCAGCGCCCGCGTCAGACCAAATGTCTTGCGGTTTGTATATCCGAAACCGCGCGGCTTCACGACGTCCCAGCGCGGAAACGGCAGCGAATCGAGATCGTCGATGGCCGGACTCGAGATCAAACCGTGTGGGTCTTCACCGGCGGCGATTCGGCGTACCGCAGCTTCGGGCTCGCCGCTGATTATGAAATCACCAAACTGTTCGAACAACTGTGGCAAATGAGTTGCCGGCGTTCCCACGAACCCAACCTTTACTCCTCGCTTCCGAAGATCGCTGGCCCATGCGCGCTCGTGCCGATAGTCGACCAGCGACGTCAAGACGATTGCCAGGTCGCCGGCGACCGGTTCATCGCCGCGAGTAACGATTACTTCATGGCCCTCGCCGGCGAAGATCGATGCCAGATATCCGATTTGAATGCTCGGCAGGTTCTGCAGCACGCGCCGCACATTCTTTTCAAATCGCGTGGTAAATGAATGGCCCTGAAAACGAGAGCCGTATCCGCCGGCGACGGTGTCTTTGTTGACATATCCGCCGCGGCCTTTCAGATCAGCAAGAATTATTCGTGACACGATCATTCCCCTTGAAAAAAACCATCTGTCTAATGCGGTGACGCTGGTGAAACATCGAAATCACCGGCGAATTCCCGGGACGAGTGAAAACGATGCTTCGCCGGCGATAAGATCGCCGGATCAATCAGCGCAGTGTGTTATTAGGTTTTTATGAAAGGATTGACGGGGGACCGCGTTTACGAACGTTAGCGAGAATCGCCAGACGATCGGCCACTCTTTGGATGGCTCGAGCAGAGCGTTGCGGAATCGTCGGCGCATGAAACAGAGTCTCTGCGACCAGGCCCAGGTCAGAGAAGTGCGATGAGATGAGAGACGAACTCCGGTGGCGTTTCCGTATTGATCTCTGACCCGGGGAATCGCTCGTATTAAATAACTCGTCCAGCTCGGAAGCGTAGGGTGCGTTATCGCTGACCTCGGCGAAATTACCTTCGCCCTCGTTGAGCAAAACCACCGCATTGTTTCGATCCGCACTTCCAACCCAGATGAGGTCGACGTCACCGTCGCGGTCAATATCAGTAGCGACGAGGCTGCCGGCATTATCACTCGGGGTACTGAAGCTAAGTTCCTTACCGGGCCGATTGCCGTGCTTAATACCTATCTTCTTGTCGAAGCCATTCGATTCAAGCGTTACGAGGTTGGTTTTGTGGGTGTCGGATCCAAACGGGATCACCGCGGTCAACTGCGAATGAGGTTCATGCGCGTGATGGATCGAGGAGTGCGCGCGCGGAACGCACGAAAGTACAAACAACGCGATCAGCATCCTGGCGGCTGCTTTCGTCAACTTGATTCGTGCCTGCACGGTGAGCGAATTCTACCATAAATACCTATCCTGCTTTCGTCCGGCAGCGATCGCCAGGGCCGCAATTGGCTGTTGCCCAACCCCCTTGGAACGCCATTCGGCGAAGTATGGGTAAGAGGCGCACAAACTTAAGATCCACTGCACGATTGGCATTCAACCGAAGAGAGCCTTGATCTGCTTGCCAGACACCGCGGACCGACTCGAATACGCTGAGCATTCTGTCGCTGGCATCAAGAAAAAGTTGCGAAGAGTGCACCGTGTGGGGAGCCAATATATTTCCTCAAAAGAGAAGGCCACCATCGCGGTGGCCTTCGAGTTTTCCGGCACTCTGGTAGACGAACCTATACGGCCCGCGCTTAGACTCTTCTATTTCGGCTTGATCACGATGACCGAGTCGACGAGACCGTTACTGTCAGCTTCAGTGGCAGGGTTGGTTGGGTCGTTCAATCCTATTCCATCTACCAGGAACTTGTAGGTGTACTTGCCAGGTGCTAAATCAACGTGACAGACCCATCCGTCAGCCTGTTTCGCACAGTAGTTCTTCGTCTGGATCCAATCGTTGAACGATCCGTAGATGGCCACTGCCTCCGCGTCCGTGTGCCCCGGCAAAGTAAAAGTCGTATTGCCGGTGAGACTGGGCGCTGGCGGTGGCATCTTTTTGACCAGCACGTCTCCCTGCCCCGCGTTTAGAGTGAGGCTAACGTTTCCTTTTTCATCCCTGACGAAGGCGAGGTGCAGATCCGGAATCTCACTGTCACGGAACTCGGAGTTGGATTCGGCGATCACCGGGCGCTGTCTTAGGGATGAAGGCTTGACCCACAAAGAACCATCTTTAACGCTTACATAGATGACAAAATCGTGAGCGAACTTCGGATCCAATTGGTATCTGCCAACATACTGACGCAAGAGAGCCGGAGGCACTTTGACTTGAGTTGTCGCGATCGCTTTGCTCGGAATCAACGAGCGCGCTGAGAGCGTTCTGTCCCGCTCCGAAATCTTCGGCTCAGGTTTGATACCAACGAGCGCTATCAAGTGACTCGCCAGCGTCCCGCGCCAATTCAGCAAACCATGATTGCCGTTAAACTCGGTGTAGTGGACCGAGTATCCTTTGCTGGTAAGCGTGTCTCGCAAATTGCGGTTAGCCATAAGCAAAGGAGGCTGAGGCAAAGGATCGCGTTGCGGAAGGAAACGCCACCACCAGGTCCCTTCCAACAGTCCGGCTTCGAATGAGAAACGCAAAGGCAGACGCGGGCTGGCGGCGAACTGGCGATTCAGCCATTCCCATTCCTTTTCATCATCGGGCTTCCAGCGGAAATCGCCCGATTGAGAAAGCACGTTGCCGAAAACCTCGGGATGGCGGAGGCCGACGAAAGCGGCCTCCAACCCGCCCAGGCTAGTGCCGCCGGTGATCGTCTGATCGGGGCGGTCGGTTGCGTGATAGTTGGCGCGCGCCCAGGGAACAATCTCCTGAGCCAAAAAGTCGGCGTACGCTGGATTGCAGGACAATTCACGCCAGCGATTAGGATTATCAACCATCACCGCGACGAGTGGTGGTATCACACCGGCTGCGATCAAGTTATCGAGAGTAGTGGCGACGTGCGCCGCGTTGACATACAGCCCACCGTCAGATAGCACCAGCAATCCATAGGGCTTCTGGTCGGCACTGTAGCCGTGCGGGGTGTAAATCCAAATTGGGCGTTCATTGCCGAGGAGTTTGCTCGTGAACTTGTCACGCTGCACTCGTCCAGTAGGAACTCTAGGCTGGACGACGTTCCACACCTGCGGCTCGGCCGAAGGCATCTGGAGAGCGGAAAAGGTACTTACCTCGTACGGATTGAGCTCGTCGTTCCGCTCGACGTACTGAAGCGGATTCAGCGGGTCGTTCCGTAGCACGTTGGCGAACCGGGCTGGGCCTCCCCACTCCTTTGGATCGGGAAGGTTAGTCGCGAGTTGATATATAAAGCGCGCGCCCTTCTGAAACTGGAATGTCTTGAACCACAAGTCAGTGTCGAGCAGCCGCACCATCGGCTTATTAACTTCGCCGACGCGAAAGACGAAAACGTTCTTCGTCTCTTCCCTGGCTCGCCAAAGCATCGTCACGAGCATGTCGCGATCGTTCCCGGGCACGGGCTCAAGTATTGGCGCACCGCGCGCCTCGATCTCTTTCCAAAAATTATCGAGGGCCTCGCGGTCACCTGATTTGATTCGATCTCGCAGAGCCGACAGCCGAGGACTTAATGGCCGGTCGTTAACATTTCGTTCGCTTTGCTGTTTGGTGAACGCGCTCCGGGTATCGACTTCGTCACGTCTTCCGAAAGCTGAGGCGTAAACTAAACTCGCACTCAGCGTCAGCGCTGTAAACACACGTATGACGATCTTCGGCGCAATGCATAGATGCATGGTCCGTCCTCCTTCAGTACTCAGTTAGTGGCGTTGTCTATTGTTTTCTGCGACCCACCAGGAACGCGCACATCAAAACGGCGATGGCGGCCAACTGCCATAAGACACCGAACAGGTTATGGTGCGGAAGGTTTACCGCAACCAGAGCGAAGCCACCGGCAAGACAGGCGATGGCAATGTAAAGTCCCATTCTTATAGGCTTCATATTAAAAGGGAGGCCCCGCTTGATTTCACAGCAACTCATCTTGATTTGGTCGAAGTCCCCGAAGCTCTGTTTGGCTGCAAGTTGTGCTTCGTCCGGCGTCATTCCTTCTTCAATATTGGCTTGCGTCCGCATCTGAACGTGGAAACGCAATTCCGCCTCGACCTCGTCCGCGATTTCGTCCGCGTGTTGCCAGGCGTGAATGAAATCTACTGTGGCTTTGACTCGGGACATGGTTTTTCGTCCTCAGCTCGCGCGCAGCGCCTTCATGGTCGCGCCGGCGAGCCGCTCCCAATTCCGTTCCTCGAGGGTTAGTTGCTTGCGCCCGGCGCGCGTGAGCTTGTAGAACTTCGCGCGTTGATTGTTTTCAGAAGTATCCCACTCCGATTGTACCCATCCGCGGTGTTCGAGACGGTAGAGTCCTGGGTACAGCGAACCTTCCTCAATCTTCAGTTCGTCGCCGGAGATTTGGGCAATTCGCTGACCGATCCCATAACCATGCAGAGCGCCCAGCGAAAGCGCTTTCAGTATCAACATGTCCAGCGTCCCTTGGAGCAAGCCGGCCTTTGATTTAGCCAATGACTACCACCTCCTAGATAATCTAGGGCCACCTTAGCATGGACTACCCAGACTGTCTAGGGCAGTGGGGGCAGTCTCACCTTGCCGCTGAAAAACTTCAAAGACCAATTCATGTCTGCGTAGAGAAAGTTGCGAAGAGTGTCCAGGGTGGGGAGCCATTCTATTCAATGGATATGAAACAGGCGATCATCCGATCGCCCGTTTCGTTTTAGGGTGCGGGCTTGAGCTTAAGGCTCAAGCCTCACCGTGGCGCCAGCGCGGTATGCAACGAGGCCATGGACGCTTCACCGGTTCTGAAACCGATCCGCTTACGATTGAAAACCTTCATTTCGCCGGCGCGCTAATGCTGAAGGTCCGTTTCACAGGCGCCGCCGCGTAGTAGTTTGAATCACCCGCCTGGAAAGCTGTGATGGTGCAGGAACCGGCATCCGTAAGGTGGACCGTCGTGCCGGCGATTGTGCAATTACCTGACGCCTTAAAGCTCACCGCCAGATCCGAAGAAGCCCTGGCGCTTACGGTGAAGTCAGCATCGCCAAGTTTCTTCGTCGGCAATTCGCCAAAGGTGATCGTTTGCCCGGCCGGATTGATCGTGAAGTTGCTCGAGCTTTTGCTGTCCAGATAGTTGGCGTTGCCTGCAAGCGAGGCGCTCGCTGTGGCCTGACCCGCGTTGATGTTATTGGCGAACTCGACCGTTAGCCGGTCGTCCAATCCGGGGCCGGTCACTCTTGCTACACAATCCTCCCAGGGCAAACCCGTGTATTGACGAGCATAGTCCGCACACACCACACTAGTCGTCGTTACGGCTTTGAAGATCGTGAACGCGTGCGACACGGGAGCCGGAGACTCATGATATGGATCACCGCCTTGCAGCGCGGTGATCGTGCACTTACCCGCACTCGTAAGGTGAACCATATTGCCGCTCACCGTGCATGTGCCGGACGCCTGGAAACTCACCGACAAACCTGATGACGACGTTGCGCTAACAGTGAAATCTGCCTCGCCATAAACCTTGTCAGGAAGTTCGCTGAAGCTGATTGCCGCGCCACAGCCTCCCAAATGGATTGAAACATTGTCGTAGTTGACCGTGGCGAAGTCCTGAATGCCGTCACTATTGAAGTCTCCAATCGCGACCGAACGAGGCTGATCGCCGGTGCTAATATTCGCGGGATCATTAAAGGCACCCTGGCCATTCCCTAAACGGATTGACACACTGTCTCCATCCTGGTTGGCGGTCGCAAAATCCTGATTACCGTCGTTGTTAAAGTCGCCAATCACGACTGAGCGAGGACTATCGCCAACGTTATGCTCGGGCGCGGTGTTGACCCTTAGCACCACCTGCTTGACGGGCAAGGCGGCGAACGCGCCCGCGCCATCTCCCAAGCGGATCGAGACGTTGTGCGAAAGATAATTGGCGGTCGCAAAATCCTGCTTGCCGTCGTTATTGAAGTCTCCGATCGCGATCGACACAGGAGTGTTGCCGACATCGATATTCGTCGTACGCCTGAATCCGCCCGACCCATCTCCGAAACGGATGCAGACGTCGTTTGAGGAATAGCTGGCGGTCGCAAGATCCTGGTTGCCGTCGCGGTCGAAGTCTCCAATCGCGACTGAAACACTATAGCCATTCACATCGACGGTCGTGTTGCCATCGAATGCGCCCAAGCCATCTCCGAAACGGACTGCGACACCGGATATGAATTCACAGACTGCGGCTAAGTCCTGTTTCCCATCGTTGTTGAAATCTCCAACTGCGACTGACGTCGGATAATCGCCTACGACGACATCGCTGGTCGTCGCGCGGAATCCGCCCAAGCCATCTCCTAAGCGGATCGAGACACTATTTGAGTTGAAATTGGTCGCCGCAAAATCCTGGTTGCCATCATTATTGAAATCTCCGATCGCGATTGAGGTAGGCCAATCGGATAGAATGACCTCCGTCGCCCGACTGAATCCCCCCAAGCCATCGCCTAATTGGATCGACACACTGTGTGACAGATCGCTGCCAATGGCCAGGTCTTGCTTGCCATCATTATTAAAGTCTCCCACCGCGACTGAGATAGGAGTATTACTCCCGGGCCCATCAGCAGTCGGGGTGAAACCTGGACCTGCCGCGCAGCTTTTGCCTTGCTGCACTATCAGCTTAAAGGTACTGATGCTGGGGACGCCTCTTATCTCAGCGTGGACGGTTACGCTGTAGATACCCGCCGGATGTGCGTTCGTGACGCGCACGACGCCCGTGGTGAGATCGGCCGTCAACATTCCCTGAAAGTTTGTCGAGATTGACACGTTGATGGCGGTTGCGCCGCTCGGCGGGACGTCCGGCGTTACTGTCGAATCGCCACTCAGACCAACGGTCATATCCGGGTACCTGGCGAACTCCGGCGACGTCGATGGCGTGGTTGCGTGGGCCGTCTGCTCAGACGGGAAAGGCTGTATCAGCAGGATTGCCGCCCAGAGCAGACACCCGACGGTTTGACGGGCAAAAAGCGCCCGGGGCAGCCCACAGCTAATTATCGAAAGCCTTTGAGCGGTGTTGATTTTCCCTGTGTTAGTCATGATTGATTCTCCTTTGGGTCTGGTTACTTTCATGCTAGATTTCGCGCCACGACCATTGCGTAAACGTGAACCTGTCGCGAACGCAGCATGGGACAGATGCGGCGGGAAAATCTTCAAAGAACCGCTCAAACGTTTTCAAAAAACTTCTCAAACGACGCTGATTGCTTGGTTATTGGGCGCGACATGCAGAATCAGAATCGGTTTTATGAGTTCGCGAACTTTCGTATTGATGTCGCGAAAAACCGGTTACTGAAGGATGGCGAACCGCTGGCGGTCACGCCCAAGGCGATTGAAATACTCCTGTTTCTCGCTCAGAACAGCGGCCGGGTGGTGGAAAAGGACGAATTGATGGCGGCCATCTGGCCGGACACGGTCGTCGAAGAATCAAATTTGACGCAGACCATTTACGTGCTGCGCAAGGTGCTCGGACAGGACGCGAGCGGCGACGGATTTATCCAGACCGTGCCGAAACGCGGTTATCGCTTCGTGCACGAACTACGAGCTGTGGCCGATGAAAGAGATCGCGCGGTTCCGCAGCGGACCACCTCGCCCGCGCTCATCGGTCAGCCCGAGCTGAAGGGTGTAGCGCCGGCCCTAACACCGCAAGCGTCGCCGGACCGTTTGCTTAAATCGCGAAGCCGACTGGCGTTGCAGTTCATCCTGCCAGTCACTGCCGGCGTGTTGGTGACCTTCCTCTTCTTCTTTTATTGGAATCACAAAGGCAGCTCGAATCAAAACAGACGGGCGATACATGCAATTGCCGTTCTGCCTTTTCAATCGATTGGAGTGCCTGAGAGTGACAGTTACCTGGGCCTGGGCCTGGCAGACGCTTTGATTAGCCGGCTGGGTAATCTCAAACACATCGAGGTCCGCCCCACCAGCGCGGTTCGCGCATACGACGCACCTCCGGCAGATCTCAAAGCGGTGGGCCAGCAGCTTAAAGTCGATGCCGTGCTGGAAGGAAATGTTCAGCGAGTCGGAGATCGTATCCGGGTTACGGTGCAGTTAGTGAACGTCACCAATGGCGCGCAGTTGTGGTCACGGCAATTTGATGAGCAACTGACAGACATGCTCGGCGTGGAAGACGCCATCTCGACCAAAGTCGCCGGTTCGCTGGCAACTGAACTCACGGCCGAGGAACAGACGCAGTTGGCGAAACGCTATACAACCAACCCCGAAGCCTACCAGGCATATCTGAAGGCACGTTATTACTACAGCAAGGGAACGGCCGAGGGCTGGCAGCGCACGCTTCAGTATTTCAACGAAGCGATCGAGAAAGATCCTGACTTTGCGTTGGCGCATGCCGGCCTGGCTGACGCGTACCAGCGAATGGCCAGCGTTTACCTGCCGGCCGCCGAGGCCGAACCGCTGGCGAGATCGGCAGCGTTGCAGGCTTTGCAGCTCGACGACACACTGCACGAAGCTCACCTGCAACTCGGCCTGGTGAAGCTTTATTACGACTGGGATTGGCGGGCCAGTGATATGCAGTTCTCGCGGGCCATCGAATTGAATCCGAATTATGTCGAGGGACACTCGTGGCGCGGGCTCTACTTAATGTGCATGGGACGATTCGACGAAGCGATCGCGGAAACGAAACACGCAGAGCAACTCGATCCGGTTTCGCTGCAAGCGCGGACGCTGGTTGGTTGGGCCTATTACCATGCGCGCCGATTTGACGAGGCTATCAAAATACATCAGGCGACTTTGGACATGGATCCCGGTTTTGAATGGGGTCATCAATCCTTAGGATGGGCATATGTTCAGAAAGGTCGATACAAAGAGGCAATCGAAGAATTAAAGAGGGCCCTGGAACTCCAGGATTCATCCTTTAATCTAGCCGGTTTAGGTTACGCCTATGCGATGGCGGGAAATCGAAGTGAAGCGCAGAAGTCCTTCGAGGATTTAGTCGATCGATCGAAACGGGAACATGTGCCGCTGTATCTGATCGCAATTCTCTATGGAGCACTCGGGCAAAAACACGAGGCGCTGGCTTGCCTCGAAGAGGCGTATAAGACCAGAGCCGGACAGTTAATCTATCTCAAGATCGATCCGAGGCTGGACGTCCTGCGGTCAGAGCCCGGTTTTAAGAACCTGTTACAGCGAATGAATTTTTGATTAGCTCACGGACTTTGCGGAATCGAAACTCACCTCTCGAGTCCGAGGCGCTCAGCTCATCGGCACGATCGTGAGGGGCAGGCCGTTCAGTCGTGCTTAATTGACGCGCGCATAAATCGCAGGGGTGACGTTGATGCCAAAGACGAATTTAAAGGTCATCTCAGGCAAAGCGAAAAGCAATGTCGAAGATGACATCGACGCTTTGTTCCGTCTGCCATTGTCGGATTTCATTGGCGCGCGTAAGACGCTGGGCGCGAAATTGAAGAAGGAAGGACGTGGGGAGGAAGCGGCCCGCGTGAACGCGCTCGGCAAGCCGTCGGTCTCGGCATGGACCGTTAATCAACTCTATTGGCAGCACCGTGATTCATTCGATCAGCTGATCGCCACCGGCCAACGGCTGCGGCAGACGCAGACAAAGGGTCGCACCGGCAAGCCCGTCGATTTGCGCGCCGCTTTCGATGAGCGGCGCGAGTTGCTCGCGCACCTGTCAGACCTGGCCGCAGCATTGATGAGCGACGCCGGTCATAATCCGGCCTTGGATACTCTGCGACGGATTGCTACGACGCTGGAAGCGATGTCCGCGTACGCCTCTCTGCCGGAAGGCGTATCAGCGGGACGTTTGACTAAGGACATCGATCCGCCGGGTTTCGATTCGCTCGCTGGATTTGCAATGTCGGCCGTAACGACCCGGCGCAGCGAAGAACCGGCGCGCGTCAGTCAGGCAAATAAATCATCACGCGCCCAGACGAAGACGCCGCCGCGCGTAGCAGTCGTCGATGCCGGAAGACTGAAGCAGGAGCGGCAGGCAAAACTAGCCGCGGCCAAACTCTGGCTGCAGCAGGCAAAAAGGTCTTTGGCTGCCGCGCACTCGCGCGCGAAGAGTCTGGAAACCGCGCAGCGGAAAGCCGAAGCCGAAACGAAGGAGTCTGAGAAGCATCGACGCGAAGCAGAACGACGCTACAAAGAAGCGAGCGCCGCCGTGGAAGCGTCGGCCCGCCGCTCACAAAAAATCACGGCCGAGTTGGAGCAAGCGCGCGAAGCTCTGCACGAAGCTACACGTAGCGCGGAGGAAGCGTCGGCAGAATTGGAAGAGCTGTTTCGAGATTCCTAGTCTGTCTGGAGTGCGCCGTCGCCGCTTCGCTCTGCCGGCGCACTCCAAACTTCTTACGGACCAGGTGTGCTCGAGGTGGCGGGCTTCGCGAACGGAATTTTCTCTTTTCGCATGGCCGCGTGGTAGAGGAACGATGCCAGCACGATCGCGTTCTGCTGCAAGTCGGCTTCGCGCACGCGCTCGAACATGTCAACGTTCGTGTGGTGCATGCGCACGTCGTAATCGGAATATTCCTGCACCACGTTAAAGCCCGGAATGCCGACCCGCGTGAAACTCAGATGGTCCGTCGCTCCGATGCCGGGCAGAACGTTGCGTCGCATTCCCAAGTCTCGCCAGGGCTCCAGCCACGCATCGAAGATTGCTTTCGCGGCTTCATTGTTCTCCATGTAGAAACCGTAAATCGGACCCGTGCCCGGATCGATGTTGAGATACACAGACATCTTTTCGCGTTCGGACTTCTTGTCATCGCCTTTCAAATAGCGCTCAACATATTTTGTCGAACCGAGCAGACCCTCTTCTTCGCCGCTCCAAATTGCGACCCGAATCGTGCGTTTGGGCTGGGCTCCAATCGTCTTCAGAATGCGCAACGCTTCCATCGCTACCGCCGCGCCATCGGCGTTGTCGCTCGCGCCGGTGCCGGAATGCCACGAGTCCAGATGCGCGCCGAGCATGACTACTTCATCTTTCAACGCCGGATCGGTACCGGGCAACTCAGCCAAAACGTTGTAGCTGTTCTTGTCCTGATCATAAAACCTGGTTTGCAGATTGACTCGTAACTTTACGGGCACGCCGAGCTGAATCATCCGCGCGATTAGATTGTAGTGTTCGGCGGCGAGCACGATGCTGGGCTGCGCGTTCGCACCGTTGTCACGTCCGAGCACGAACATCGTTCCGTGCATCCCCATGCTGGTGCGCAGAACGACTCCCGGTCCTTCCTGTCGCAACATCTGGGTCAATGCCTGCCCGTTTGCGCGCGTCGCCTGATCGACCGGATGACGAGGTTGGCCGATCGGCACGTCACCCTGGGCCGTCGTCGGCTGTGGGCGATCCTTGTCTTCGAAGACCGTTTGAATCGGCTGGCTCATGACAATCGCGCCTTTGATTTTGCTGCGCAACGGTTCGAGTTCGGCGGCTGTCTTACCGCCGAGCATCAAAGGCGTCCCGACAATTTCTCCAGCCGTCGATGTTGACCACGCTTCGGCGTATCCGAGCAACGGCATGTAACGCGGCTCGATCATTTCAATCGTCTGCTTCTCGAGCGTCCAGCCACGCCCGAATTCCCATGGCTCGAGCCGCGCATTGGGCACGTTCCATTCCTTCAATTTATCGCGCGCATATTCCGCTGCCGCTTTTTGCGCCGGCGTGCCGGTCAACCGCGGGCCAATCACTTCGGTAAAGTGCGTGAATGTCTCATAAACTTTGGAACGCTTGAGACCTTCGTCGCGAATCCGGGCGTTGATCGCAGAATCAACCGGCTCTTGCGCGGTCGCGACGATCGGAAACAGGCCCAACCAAATTGCGAATCCCGCTGACAGCAGCTTTCGCATATGAATCCTCCAGAAGATGGTAAGTACACAAACGTTTAGTTTGCGAAAAGTGCAGGAGTAGCTACTCAATGAACCGAACGGGCGAACTGACAGTTGCGTTACGTCACGGCCCTGATGATGCGATTGATCACGACCAGGGCGCCGAGGTGGTTCGAATTATGATCGGCGAGCACCAGAGCCTCGCGGAAAATCGTCTGACCGGTGCCGTGCGGGAGTTTCGCAAACAAGTCCGTGGCCGGATCGCGCAGCAGATCCTCAAAGGCCTCTAAATCATTTTGAAATTTCTCTGCGGTTTCGTTCCACAGCTCGGGCGAACCGGTCTTGTCCTTATCGGGCCAATAACCTTTCGGCCACTTCGGCGAAACATGATCGGGGTTGCGCGAAAATTCCAGAATGTCCCATTGCGCAATGCGCATGTGTTCCAGCACCTGCCAGGCGGTGTAGGGAAGACCATCGATCAGATCTCCGCATTTTTCCACCGGAAAGTCTCTGACAAATTCATCGAAGCTGATGTGCGCATTGCCGCCGTCGAGCAGCGAGATCAGTTGTTCACGCATCGCCTGGTCGTTCGTGGTTTGATTCATGGTGTCAGTGGTTCAAGTCTTTCTGTTTATTCGGTACGCATCATACCGGCAGACGGCGGAGTAGTCACAGAACTTGCACGTCTTTCGGCCGAGCGACGGCTTGACGCGAAAGTGACCGGCGCGCATGCCGTCGATGAATTGCCAGACCCGGGTCGCGACGTCGCGGCGAATGCTCTGCCATTCAAGGTCATCGAATTGGCTCCAGCGGCTCCTGACACTCGTGCAGTCCGCCAGCGCGGTCCGGTATAAACCCTGGTTCAGCCGCGCGCCCTTGCCGCGCAGAGTGTAATATCCACCGCCGCCTAACTCGAAGCTCGGAAGGAACAATTGTTCCAGCGCCGCCAGGTAAATCGGGATCTGCACTTGCCGGCCGCTTCTGATGTCGTCCAGCGTCGGGCCTTTGGACAATTTATAGTCATAGGCAATCGCCAGCTCTTCGTTGGCATTAACATCGACGCGATCGATTTGACCTTGAATCAACGCCGTCTCTTTCGTTGTCGCTCGTTCCAGCTTAAGAAATTGTCTGGTCGATTGCGGATCGCTCGCTTCCGAGGTGCGACCGAAAGCCAGTTCGAAGTAACCCGGCAGCACGCGCCCCTCGGTCTTTTCCTGTAGACGAATTTCGTAAAGCAGGACTTGATCGAGAATCAGCTTGCGGATTTCGCAGTCAATTTTCCAGATTCGTTCGTTGAGCGGCGGCACCTTGTCTTCGTGCTCTTTGAAAACGGCATCAGCGGTCTTCGTTAACTCGTCGCGCAGGACTTTGCGGTCACGCGCGGGCAGGTAATCGCCGCGATGCTTTTCGAGAAAACGACGCAGAATGTCGTGCAACAACTTGCCGGCGTCGATGGCCTGCAGATCGAGCGCCGCTTCGCTACGCGGCTCGATGCGCAGGACGCGATTACCGAAAAATCTGAAGGCGCAGTTTCCGTATGTGCTCAGCCGGCTGGCACTGTAGACATGACCTGGCCCGAAATGATCGGCGAGCATCTGCCGCAGATCAGCGTTCGTAATTTCACCGTCGTAAGCGCTGAACCAGTTGCCGTGCCGCGCATGTTCAATCCCGATTCGTTGGCGCGCGGAAGCCGAAATATGACCTTCGCTTTCAGCCATCGATAAGACCTGGCCGGCGATCGGCTGCGGCACTTTCGCGTGCTCTTCACGATGACCGCTCGTTTCTGCTTGTCGCACCAAAAGTGCGCCCAACTCAGCGCGGCTCGATGCATCGAACAGATTCTGAGCGTCGATGTCACCGCGAATTTGTTTTACTTCAATGGTTGCGGGGGCCATCGCGCGTCGCAATTCTTCGATGTAGTACGAAGCGACGGTTTCGGCGCCGTCGTTCAAAGCCAGCGGCCGGGTCAGATATAAACGCTCGGTGGCGCGGCAAGCGGCCTGGTAAAAGTAATGCTCTTCCTTCAGCAGCGTATCGGTGGATATATCTTCGAGAAAGATGCCGTGCTTTTGCAGCCGCACTCTTTCTTCATGTGGATAAAGCCAGTCGCGCGAAGTGCGCAAAGGAAATCCGCCTTCAATCATTCCCGCGACGAAGACGGCGCGGAAAGCGAGCCCGCGAACGTTCGTGGCTTCCAGCACGCGCAGCCCGTTCCGATTCGGCGCGCCCACCGAAAGCGTCTGCGATTTCAAACAGCGCTCGACTTCATCGATGAAAACCGGCAGAAGTACTCGTGTTGCTGGCCCATCCGTCAGGGAGGGCTCGGTGGTCGTCCGCGCTGACGGTCGGGCCGCCGACACAACCTGGCTCGCGTATTCAAAGCTGCGGACGGCGGCGGAAATCGCGCGGCGCAAACTCTCGCGGCCGCGGACATCGAGGGTGGCTTGAGCAATGTCGTGCGCGCCGGCCTTTTGTTCGAAAGGAAGATTGACCTGCTTTGAGAACTGCAATTGGTCCAACAGACCCATCAGCGTACGCGGCAAATCGGCAAGCGGGCATTCCTCGGGCATCGCCGAAAGCAACTGCTGAAAATGCCGCATGATGAGAATTGCCCAGGCGATGGCCGCCGGAGCCACCGGAGCGGGCCGCGTCCTTCGGTCCATCACCACTTCGTCGCTTTCCTGCACCGCTTCGTCTTCGGCGGTGGCTGCCGGATCGTCGGCTTCGGTCCCTGAAATCAGTGACTGCGCGTCGTCAGCAGAAGGAAACATTCTGATTAGCTTGCGGGCCCGATCAATCCAGGCGTTGACATGTAACTCGCTGCCGACGTAGGCAATCACATTCTCGAGATCGTCAGGCTTCCAACGGCCGATGCCGAGGGCCGCGCGCAGCTTGTCATTCGCCGTAGATTGTTTGCCCGATTCGTCGAGCAACGATGAGTACTTCTGATCGAATTGCCGCGCGAGTTGATCGAGACTCTCGTCCGAGGCGCGAAAATAACCCGTCTTGATCAGGTGCGCGATTTCACTGGCTTTGGGATTCGCAGTCTCTTCATGTGCGGTGCGCAATAGTTGAAATAATTTTCCGCACGCGCGAATAGCTGGAATGTCAGCCGCTTCGACGCGGCGTTCGAGATTGCAGGGAATCCCTTCGTCAGCAAACACGCGCACGATGGTATCGGCGTAGGCAGCGCGCTCGCGCACCACCAGGACGGTGTCCGACAGTTGGTAATTGTCGATGAGCACGAGTCGCTTGATCTCTTTGGCGATGGATCGAATCTCGAGTTCGCGGTCTGAGCACTCGCACAGCGTGCACCGCAAATTGTTGGTTTGCGGCTGCTCGTCTTTAGGACTCGCCGTTTGCGAGTTAGCGGCTTGCGCTACGTTGAATAACTTCGCCGTCAGTCGAGGCCCTTCGAGCGGCCGGCTTTTCTCAATCTCAAACGGCGCGATTGATTGCAAGTGCTCGATCGTCGAAGCAAACGGCTGAAAGATGTGCGGGTTCTGCTCATCGTGATTTAAGTTCACAATCACGTCGGGAATGCGCGGGATTAAGCATTTCAGAATCTCGCCCTGCACCGGTGTGAAATCAAAGAACCCGTCGAGCACCAGCAGTTCGATTTGATCGATCCAGGGAACCGAAACGGTCTGCCCATCGATCGCGCCCCCCATCGAGTGCAGTGCGCGCAACTGGTCCGCGTCTTCGTCCGTCAAGCCATACCGATCCAACGCCGCCAAATAACGTTCGTAGATGAGGGCGACCTCGCGGTCAAAATCGATCTGGGACTTTGGAGTGTGGAGTGTGGAGTTTGGACTTTGGAGTGTGGAGCGTGGAGCTCGGAGTTTGGCGTCTGGCCTCTGCACTTTGGATTCTGGACTTTGGAGTTTGGAATCTGGACTTTGGTTTTCGTTGGCCTGCAACTCGCGATCTTGAATCGCCAGGGCAAACTCTTCCGCAGTTTTCCCCGCGCGTTGAAGCTCGCCAATCAACGACGCGATGGTATTGACGCAGCCATCCCGGTTCGCCAGAGGCTTAATCGCCTGGAGCCTTCCCGAACTGCTGAGTTGTTTGATGATTTGCGAGATTAGACTCTTGCGCAACGGCAGTTCTTCACGATCGATGGGGACTCGGGTCAGAAGCGCGGCCGTGTTAGAACCGCGAGCGGTAGCGACCGGATCAAGAAGTCCCACTGGGTTTCTGAAGATTGCTCCTGATCCGGTCGCTACCGCTCGCGGTTCTGAGACGATCGCTTCCGACAGGATGCGTCTGACGAACCCACGGAAAAGATAGACCGGAAACTCGCCCCAGACACCGCGAGCCGTATTTCCGTCGAGCAGCTTCTCAGTCACCAGATCGAGGAGCGGATGTGAAGCAGCAATGTAGAGCAGACGATCAGCTTGTCCGCGGGCGAGGTATTCCGCGCAGCGCGCGAGCAGACGCTCGCGGTTGTTGCCGAGCACGGGACTTAGCCAAATCTCTCTTGCCACAGTTATTTGTCGCCGGCGCGAGCGGTTCGTGATCGCAGGAGCGGCAAAGAATCGTCGTCGTCGTCGTCCTCAATTTCCATTGCCGGCGCCACCAGTTCCGGAAATAGTCCGCCTTCGTCGAGGCTCAGCGGGCGAGCCAGTTTGTCGATCGGCTCAGGCGATTCGATTTCATCTCCGTGAATGGCGTTGCGCTCCTTGAACTTGCGCGCCGTCACCAGCACGCGCGCTTCCAGTGAACCGACGCCCTTGTTGTAGGACTCGAGCGCGCGATCCAGGTTCTTGCCAATGTCTGAAAAGTGCGAGAGAAAGGTGCGCAGACGATCGTAAAGTTCCTTGCCCAGCTTGCCTACTTCATCGGCATTCGCCGCGCGCTGTTCCTGTTGCCATCCATACGAAATTGCTTTCAGCAGGGCAATCAAAGTAGTCGGCGTGGCAATGATGACCTTTTGATTGATGCCGTCTTCGATCAACTTCGGATCCTGCTCGAGCGCTGCGCTGTAGAAACTTTCGCCCGGCAAAAACAGGAGCACGAATTCCGGCGTCGGCTGCACCGCTTCCCAATACGACTTCCGGCTCAAGGCGACAATGTGTGTCCGCACCAGCCGCGCATGCTCTTTCAAACGCTCTAATCTGATGGCGTCATCGGCCGTGGAAATCGATTCATAGAACGCTTCGAACGGGACTTTGGCGTCGACTACGATGGTGCGATTGCCGGGCAGGCGCACGATCACGTCGGGGCGAAGGCGGCCGTCCTCGTTCGCGATCGTTTCCTGTTCACTGAAGTCGCAATATTGGACCATGCCCGCCAGTTCGACGACGCGCCGCAACTGAATCTCGCCCCAGCGACCGCGCACGTGCGGCGTGCGCAGGGCCTTGACCAGATTTCCGGTCTCGGCCTGCAACTGTTGCTGCGAAGAGGCGAGCGTCTTGACCTGTTCGATCAATCCGGAATACGCGCCGGCGCGCAGACGCTCCATCGCTTCGATCTTGCCGTCGACTTTTTCCAGCGAGTCCTTCAACGGCTTGACCAGTTGATCGATGGCTTGCTGCTTTTGTTCCAGATCGCCCTTCGCGTTCGCCTGGAATTTTTCGAGTGTCGCATGCGCCAGATTAAGAAATTCCTGATTGTTGTCTTTCAAGGCGTCGCGGGAAAGTGCCTTGAACTTTTCAGCCAACTCATCAGTGACTCGTTTGAACGATTCGTTTCGTTCGTGCGCCGCGCGGCGCTCGCCCTCGACTTCGGCCTGCAAACGCGCGTTCTGCTGACGCAGGTCATTGCTTTCGACTGTTTCCGCATCGTAAGTCTGTTGCAGTTTCTGCAGTTCGCGATCTTTTGCCACTGCGCGTTCGTTGAGGGCCGCGACTTCGGTAGCGCTTGCGGCGCGCCCGTCATCGAACGCGCGGTGAGATTTCGCCTTCAGCGCCAGCCAGGCGACGATGCCGCCAACCAGCGCGCCCAGGATCAGTGTGAAAACCGGAATCAATTGCTCCATTATTTGCCAGTTTATCAAAGGTGTTTCGGAAATGAAACAGCGTCGCAGAGACGGGCAGTGGTTTAATCTGCGCCCAGTTCCAATCGGTCAGTCGGATCAATTCTCTGATTTACGGTCGTCGCCGATCAGTTGCGTAGTTCGTTCGGTGACACTCGGTAAACCAACCGGAACCTCTCCCGACAGTTCGGCTGTGGCTGAGGTTGACAATTCATCTCGGCCCTTCGGGCGCGCCAGTTCTTTCGGCGACGCAATCCCGTCTCGCAGCGCCGCCAACACGCCGTAGGCGGCGGTGGCGGTTCCTCCAATCAAAAGAAACGAAGCCAGCGGACTCAGGAACTTCGGCACGTCGAAGGCTCTACCGGTTGCCAGCAACACCAACCCAATTAAGAGAATCAGGCAGCCCCAGATCATCCAACTGACCATGCGCCGTAGAATCAGCTTGTCGCGTCCAACCTTGTCCGGCTTCTGTTCGTCGTCCCGACCGCTGTCTGCCAGCACGAGACTACTGATCGGCGCCAGATTGAGACCGCATTTGCGGCAGAACTTTTGATCGAAGTCGCTTTCGTTACCGCACTTGGGACAATGCATACGGGTTTGAACAGCGCAAGTTGTTGACTTGCGATCCTTGGCTAATTAACAGCAACGCACAAATTGACAATTTGCCGCTACGAACCAAAGCACGCCACCATTCGTTCGTAAACCTTCCGCGTGACGCGCACGTCATTCAAATTGTATTCACGAATCTCGGCGAGTTTGCCGGCCTGGTATAACTCGAAGACGCGACTGCCTTCCACCTCGGAGGTCTTGCTCGACTCAATTCCCAGCGCCCACGCGAGGTCGTCGAGCGCGACGCGATTTCGGCTGCCGAGCCACCACCCGCGCATCGTGTCGTAAACACCCTGCACATTGAACTCGCTCAGATCGACGAACGGCTTGACGGAAATGTTATTCACAAGACAGCGCTGAAAGATGAACGGCAAATCGAAATTTATGATGTTGTGGCCGACCAGCAAATCGCATTCAGAATCAAAGTCAGCCATCAACGCGAGAAACCCTTTCAGCGTTTCGGCTTCTTCCTGCTCACGGCCGTTCGCGTCGATGCCGAACGCATGTTCGCTCTGTTTACTTGTCAGGCCGTCGACGGGAAACCCCGGCACCGGACCAACGTGCACGGCGATCGAAAGGATTCGTCCTGAGGTCGCGTTCAATGAACCCAGTTGGTACACACGCTCTTCTTCTGCGGCGATGTCTTCCATGTAACGCTGTTGTTGCTCCAGCCGCATGTAACCGAGTTTCAAATCCTTTTCGAGTTTCGGTCCGACTCGATCGCGATAGCCGGGCAGAGCGAGTGTTTCGATGTCGAGGGTAAAGGCGCGCGGCAGCAAAGGATCGCAGCCGAGATATTCTCGATATTGTTCGATGGTAATCGGCCGGTACTCGGAAACGACAAACTGCGAACGATCCTGAAACGATTCCAGTTTTCCGGTGACGCCCCACAAGCCGGGCCGCAAATCTTCGCGACCTTCGAGGACCTCAGCCCAAATCTTCAAAGGCAGACTGCCCGTCGAGTTGCGGGCGCTCGCGTCGCGGAAAGGCTTTCCCTGTTGGGTCCGCCGCTCGCGGACAGACGTGACTGCGACCATCAACCATACTTCTTCGGAGAATGGGAGTTCAGGGATGGGGATGTTGCCTTTCATATTTTGGAGTGCACGCCGGCTTGACGGCGCTTTGCTTTCACCGGCTGCGGTCCGATTGGCGCCGCATTAGAAAGCGGCGTCAAGCCGCCGCACTCCGAAAGTAAATCGAATTCGCATTCTAAGGTATTATTCTTCTCGTCGCTATGGATTTACACGACTCGCATGATTTATCCGGCTGCTAACCTGTAACCCTGCTGTCGCAGTGCCGTCTAGGGAATAGGTAGATGAAAATTCACAGCATTAATCCGGTCTTCGCCGTGGCTGATGTCGGTGCAACGATTCGCTGGTATGAGCAGGAATTGGGATTTGCCGGCGATCCGTTTCCCGCGCACGAACCTTACGTCTTTGGCATCATGCGGCGGGACGGCATCGAGATCATGCTGCAGCGCGTCGCGGATTATCAGAAACCCGACTTGTATGATTTGCGAGATGGCGGTGGAGTTTGGGACGTGTATTTGCGGATTACCGGATTGCAGCAGTTGTACGATCGCGTGAAAGATCGCCTCGAATTGAAAAAGCCCTTGCGCCGCCAGCCGTACGGACTTTCTGAATTTGAAGTAAGAGATCTGAATGGCTACGTCCTCGTTTTCAGCGAGTTAATCGATTGAGCAAGCGCGGAAAAATCTTCGAGCTGCGCAACTTCGCCACGTGGGTGGGCGTCGCCGCGGCGTATTTCATCGGCGCGAAGATCGGATTGTCGCTCGCGTTCGTGAACGTAAGCGTCTCGCCGGTGTGGCCACCGGCCGGCATCGCGATCGCCGTGCTGCTTTGGTTTGGTTATCGCGCCACCCCGGGGGTCGTGCTCGGCGCATTGCTGGCCAATTATTTGTTGACCGACGTGGCGCTGCTGCCGTCAATCGCAATTGCGATCGGCAACACGCTCGAAGGTCTGACCGCGGTTTACTTGCTGCGCCGCTTCACCGAATCTCGCAACCCATTCAATCGCGCCTTCGACGTGCTGAAATTCGTGGTCTTCGCCGCGCTGATCAGCACCGCGGTGGCCGCTACCGTGGGCAATTTGTCTTTGTGCATTTCCGGCCACGAAAACTGGGCGGACTTTCGCCGGCTGTGGGTGACATGGTGGTCCGGCGACGGAGTGGGCGCACTGCTGGTAACGCCGCTAATCCTCAGCTGGTTGGAGAGACCGGTGGAACGCTGGCGCGGGTGGCTGTGGATTGAATTCACGACTCTGTTCGTGGTGATGTCGTTGCTCTGTCTCACAATTTATACAGACGCGCTGCATCAAATCGGAGGCATACGGCCCTGGGGTCACATCACGATTCCGCTTTTGCTTTGGGCCGCCTTTCGGTTTGGGCCGCGCGGCGTGTCGACGGCAATGATCCCGCTGAGTGTGATCGCGATTTGGGGAACGATTCACAACGTGGGCGCTTTCGCCAGTTATCCGCGCAACGAAGGCTTGCTGTTCTTGCAAGCGTATGTCGCCGATCTCGCCATTACGACGCTGTCGCTGGCGGCGATTGTCACTGAACGCAAGATTGCCGGACTGCACCTGGCCGGTAGTCTTTCAGTGACGCGCATTCTGGCTGAGTCGCCGGCGCTGGTCGACGCAGTGCCGCGCATCATCCAGCGAATCTGCAATACCTTCGAATGGGAAGTCGGTTCAATGTGGCGACTCGACGAGCAGGCCGATGTGCTGCGCTGCTTCAAAGTCTGGCCCGCGCGAACGGGCAGCCGCTTCGAAACGATGACCAGAGAGTTGGTCTTTGCTCGCGGCGTTGGTTTGCCCGGCCGCGTCTGGGCCGGGTCGCGGCCGGCATGGATTCACGACGTGGCGGCGGACGAAAACTTTC
>Ga0207686_10000341_pt1 | contig 33576 bp, 28 predicted proteins | sample KBSM24metaG_FD_184396 | JGI IMG/M metagenome (GOLD analysis project Ga0207686, IMG submission 184396) | Miscanthus rhizosphere microbial communities from Kellogg Biological Station, Michigan, USA - KBS M2-4 metaG (SPAdes) (version 2) | ecosystem: Host-associated > Plants > Roots > Rhizosphere >...
GGCGGGCGGCGCGGCGGGCTGGCATTTCCTGACCGGCGATGATGCGAACGTAAAGCGCCTGACCGATGCGGTGGGCTTCCGCTACACCTGGGATGAGCAGACGAAGCAGTTCGCGCATGCCAGCGGAATCATGATTGCGACGCCGGAAGGAAAACTCGCGCGCTACTTTTACGGCATCGATTATCCGGCGAAGGATCTGCGGCTCGGACTGGTCGAAGCTTCAGCGAACAAGATTGGGTCGCCAGTCGACACGTTAATGCTCTATTGCTATCACTACGATCCCTCGACTGGAAAGTACGGTGTGGTGATTATGAACGTGATCAGGCTGGCCGGCCTCATCACCATAGTTTTGATTGTTGGTTTATTGCTCTTGTTGAGAAAGATCAGTCGTAAGCGAATGTTAGTGTCAGCACCGGTAGCGACCGGATTATAAGGTTACGTATGCGTCAGTCCCGTGGCTAAGGCTCCGGGCAATGACACGAAATTAATAATGCAATCCTGGCTTCCATTTCCGGAAAGTGCTTCGACGCTGTCGGGCGAAGTTGACGCGCTCTATTTCTATCTCTGGGGGGTGACGGCTTTCTTTACGCTGCTGATTTATGCAGTGGTGATCTATTTTGTAATTCGTTATCGCCGGCGCAATCCATTCGAGATACCGCGACCCATCGAAGGATCGACCAAACTCGAAACGCTCTGGTCAGTGATCCCTCTGCTGATCGCCATGACCATCTTCGTCTGGGGCGCCAAGATTTATTTTGCGCAATACCGCCCGGCCCAAAATGCGCTGGAAGTGTACGTCGTCGGCAAGCAATGGATGTGGAAGTTTCAGCACGCCACCGGGCAACGCGAAATCAACGAACTGCACGTGCCGCTGGGCCAGCGGGTCAAGTTGATCATGACAACTGAAGACGTCATTCACGACGTTTTCATTCCCGCGTTCCGCGTCAAGACAGACGTCGTGCCCGGCAAGTACACGACCGAATGGTTCCAGGCCACCAAGCCGGGACGCTACAACTTTTTCTGCGCCGAATATTGCGGCATGAACCATTCCGGGATGCGCGGTTACATCGTCGTAATGGAACCGACCGAATATGAAAACTGGTTGAGCGGTAATGCGTCCGGCGCGTCGCCGGCGGCCGCGGGCCGCGGCATGTACGAGTCGCTCGGTTGCGTCTCGTGTCACGGCGCCAACGCCGAAGGAGGACGCGGGCCGGCCTTGATGGGCGTCTACGGCAGCAAGGTCGTCCTGAACGGAGGGCAGAGCGTTACCGCCGATGAAGGCTATCTGCGTGAATCGATTTTGAATCCGCAGGCGAAAGTGGTGACCGGCTTTGGACCAATCATGCCGTCGTTTCAGGGCCAAATCAGCGAAGAACAATTGTTGCAGGTGGTGGCGTATTTGAAATCGCTTTCGACGGCAAAGCCCGAAAGCGCGACGGCCAAACCGCCGCCGCCTTCGGCCCAACCAAGTGCGCAACCGAAATCATCGCCCAGCCCGAAGCGATGAGATTTGAAAACTGATTGCGGCTTTGCCGCCGCAGTGCGGTAAGCCTTCGGCTTATCGTTAAGATGAGATTCATTGTTTTTGCTGAGGCTACGCCTCAGCCGGAGGCATAGCCTCCAAACCTTTTTGAAATCGATGGACGGTGAGGCAAGCCTTACCGCACTGTGCTTGTGGCAAAGCCACAACGTTAAGCGAGAGCTTAGGTAATAATTCTCAAATGGAAGAATTTGTAATACCAAAACCGCCGCGCTCGAATTATCTGAACGCCGAGTTCGGTCTCAAGTCGTGGCTGCTGACCAGGGACCACAAGCGCATCGCGCTGCTCTATCTGGGCGCGGTCAGCTTCTTTTTCTTCATCGGCAGCCTGTACGCGATGGCGATTCGTCTCGAACTGCTGACGCCGCAGGGCGATTTAATGCAGTCGAGCACTTACAACAAGACCTTCACCCAACACGGGATCATCATGGTGTTCTTCTTCCTGATCCCGTCGATTCCGGCGACCCTCGGGAATTTTTTGCTGCCGATGATGATTGGCGCGAAGGATCTCGCCTTCCCGCGTATCAATCTCCTGAGCTGGTACATCTACATCATCGGCGGCGTGATTACGATTTACGCCTTGCTCGCCGGCGGCGTGGACACCGGCTGGACGTTCTATGTGCCATACAGCACTACGTTTTCGAATTCGTACGTGATTGCCACCGGCGTCGGAATTTTCATCAACGGTTTTTCTTCGATCCTGACGGGTCTGAATTTCATAGTCACGATTCACACCATGCGCGCGCCCGGCATGACGTGGTATCGGCTACCGCTGTTCGTTTGGTCACATTATGCGACCAGCTTAATCATGATTCTGGGCACGCCAGTCGTTGCGATTACGCTGCTGCTGGTCGTGCTCGAACGGGCGGCCCATATCGGCATCTTCGATCCGGCCGCGGGCGGAGACCCGGTTCTCTTCCAGCACTTGTTCTGGTTCTACTCACATCCGGCCGTTTACATCATGGTGCTGCCCGCCATGGGTGTGGTCAGTGAATTGATTGCGAACTTTTCGCGCAAGAATATTTTCGGCTACAAGTTCGTCGCGTATTCGAGTCTGGCGATCGCGGTGCTCGGGTTCCTCGTTTGGGGTCACCACCTTTTCGTGGCCAGCCAGTCGGTGTATGCCGGCATGATTTTTTCTTTCTTGAGTTTCGCCGTCGCCATACCTTCAGCGATCAAAACATTCAATTGGACGGCCACGCTCTTCAAAGGATCGATTTCGTATGACACGCCGATGCTCTATGCGCTCGGCTTCATCGGTCTGTTTACGATTGGCGGCATGACCGGATTGTTCCTGGCTTCGTTGGGAACCGACATTCACGTCAGCGACACGTATTTCATCGTCGCGCATTTCCACTACATCATGGTCGGCGGGACGCTGCTTGCCTATCTCGGCGGCCTTCACTATTGGTGGCCCAAGATTAGCGGGCGCATGTACCCGGAAGGCTGGGGACGTTTTTCGGCGCTGGTCGTATTCGTGGGATTCAATCTCACGTTCGCGCCCCAGTTCGTGCTGGGATACATGGGTATGCCGCGCCGCTATCACACATATCCGGTCGAACTGCCGTCGTGGCAAGTGCTGCACGTGCTGTCGACCGCGGGCGCATCGATACTCGGCGTGGGTTTGATGATTCCGCTGATCTACCTGGCCTGGTCACTGCGTTATGGGCGAATCGCGCAAGCCAATCCGTGGGATTTGCCGGGCCTTGAATGGCAGACCGCGTCGCCGCCGCCCACAGAGAATTTTTTGGTCACGCCAGTCGTGACGCACGAAGCCTATGAATTTGCGCCGCCGGAACATAAAGAAGTGGTTGGAAAATTTGAAAAGCAGGCGCCGGCTGAGACATGAGGTCAGTACCATCCGCGTGAGCGGATGGACAAGCGCCGGCCAAAATCGGGGAGAAACAGCATTGAAAAATGCAAATTGCAAATTGCAGACAGCCGCCGCATGACGAATAGCAGTTGCTCGCGGCAAATTTGAATTTTCAATTTTCAATTTCCATCTATGCCTGAAGGAATAGCCACAACCCAACCACACGCGGGGCACCATCCCGCGCTACAGCACCATTTCGAAAACATGGAGCAGCAGCGCGAGGCGGGCACGCTCGGCATGTGGGTGTTTCTGGTCACCGAAATCATGTTTTTTGGCGGCATGTTCCTCGCCTACACGCTCTATCGCGCCCAGTATCCGGCGGCCTTCGTCAGCGCCAGTAATCACCTCGACATAACTCTCGGCGCCGTCAACACCGGCGTGCTGATTATCAGCAGCTTCACGATGGCCATGGCCGTGTGGAGCACGCAGGTGGGCCGTAACCGAATTACGATCATCTGCCTGATTCTGACGATGATTTTGGGCGCAACTTTCCTCGGCATTAAAGCGGTCGAGTATCACGACAAATACAATGACCATCTGATTCCGGGGCGTTTGGTCCCGAGCCGTCCCTTCGCGCCGGAAGTCGCGCAGCCGGGTGACACCGACAAGCACAAGCTGCACCTGATCGAAGGCGCGAACGTTCGCAACGTCGAGTTGTTCTACTGGATTTATTTCGCCATGACCGGCATGCACGCGCTGCACATGATCATCGGACTGGGGATCATGACCGTAATTCTGATCGCGGCCTGGCGCGGCAAGTTCAGTCCTGAATACCACGCGCCGGTTGAAATCTCCGGCTTGTACTGGCACTTCGTGGACATCATTTGGATATTTCTATTTCCGTTGCTCTATTTGCTGGGACGACATTTGGAACATCACTGAAGACTGTTTAGAGGCGGGCACTGCTCGCCCCTGGCCGTCGGGCGGTAGCCCGACTCTAAACGACGAACGATGAGTGAGCACATAGTTCAACCGCGAATTTATATCGGCATCTTCCTGTCGTTGATGGTGGGAACGGCGTTGACTGTACTCGCCGCGTTTTATGATTTTCCGGGTCCGCTGAACGCCGTCGTCGCGCTGACGATTGCCGTCGTCAAGGCCACGCTCGTGGTCCTCTTCTTCATGCACGTGCGCTACAGTGGACGTCTGGTTTGGCTGGTGATTGTGGCCGCGCTGCTGTGGTTGGCGATAATGTTTGCGATCACTTTCAGCGACTACTGGACGAGAACCTGGTTGCCGCCGCTCCTCGGTTAAAGATCACTCCGACGCTACATACAGTCGTCGCTCACGCACATTAATTACCTTCTGACAATGTTCGCATCTGAGTTGCAGCGTTGCGTCTGAAGTGCGGATGGTGCCGCCGCAATTGGGGCACGGTTCTTTGACTTCGGCAGTCACGAACAGGTCGCGCAACATGAACAGCGGAATAATCAAGCCAGCTACCAGGAGCGGAATTCCAAATATTAATCCCAGGCTCGTTCCCTGCCCCACCGTCAGGCTGATGATTAGGCCGGCAATAAAAAGAATCAACCCCACCGCGACGCTGAATGAAAATCCGTAAGCGCTGTCAAAGGTGCGACGCGGCTTTGTCATCTGTGTAGTTGGTTCTGACATGATTGTCCCCTGATCTATCGCTTTAATTACTCTTTCAAACGAACGGTTGTCAAACGCGAATCGTGTCAGAAGCCCGGCCGCAACGATCGAGAGGCTAAAGGTCAGAGATCAGAGGCTGGAGAAACAATAAGCAGTTCAAAACGCCAGGGCCTAAATCCGAGGGCCTAATCTCTGACCTCTAATCTCTGACCTCTCGACGGTCGGCTTCTGACAGGGCGATTTTCCTGCTAACCTTTCCGTTTTCATTCAAGGAAGAATTGCAGTCTATACAAGCTATGAACAACGAAACACCCTTTGAGAAGTTTTTGAGTCAACAAAACGAAGAGTCGTGGTCAGCAGCCCTGGCGACGCTGCTGAGATCAATTCATGAAGTCGATCGCAACGCAACGCAGATTTGGTTTGCCTTTTTTCCGCTGTCACTATTTCAGGCGCTGGCCGCCGCGGAAAACCGTGAGCAGCTGGCGCAACAGCTCCTGCTCCAGGGCGATTACGATCTGAAGGATCAAATCGATAGTTCGCATCGCTTCCTTTACGGCCATCGCTTCTGGCCGCAGGTTAAGCAAGCCATCGAGGCTAACGCCGATTCATTCGCGGAAAACAATCGCGCCGGACTGGCCGATCAAATCCTCGAGGTCGCCCGCGCCGTCTCGCAACAAACCAAGACCGAAGAGTCTTTGTTGGTTGGCATTACCGCAGTGGGCTTCATGACACTGCGCCAAACCGGACTGGCAAGTTTCAAGTCGGCTGCAGGCGCGGTGACCGTCAACCGGAAGCTCGCCAAAAAATCGCCGGAGGACATCCTGCGCGCGCGCGCGAAGGACGACTCGCGCGGGCTGTTCGGCTTTCTCAAAACAATCAACAACGAATGGACGGTCACCTGGGACGAAACCGATGCCGGGGCCCGATACAAACTGCGCGAAGGTCAGGATCTCGCCTGGGGCGCGGCCGACGATCAATCGCGAGACTGGCGAGCCATCGATCCGCGCCGCTCCGAGGGACCGATTCCGGTCGAATGCCGGGCCGCTTCCTGTGGCACGTGCTGGGTGGGCGTGCTGGGCGGCGCGCCGAAACTTTCGGACGTCGGCGCGCGCGAAGGCAAGAAGATGAAAGAGTTCGGTTACATCGACACGGCTGAACCAAAACCGCTGATTCGACTCGCCTGTCAGGCCCAGGCCAACGGCGCTGTTTCGATCGTCATTCCGCCGTGGAACGGACAGTTCGGAAAATTTCTGCGCTCGTTACGCCAGGACACTGAGGCTGCGGTACCGGAACAAACCTCTGCGTCGGCAGCTTCGGCGAATGAGACGGTTAACTAATCAGTCAAGCTCATATTCCATTTGTCATTTGAGATTTTTCATTTGCTATTTTGGACGGGCGAAACGGGTGCGTGTCGTGCAACCGTCACTCGGCTCAGAAGACTCACGCAATTAATGACCAATGATAAATGTCAAATGACAAATGGAAAACAATAAGCTCTTCGCCGCTGCTGCTCATTCTCGGCGCCGCCATTCTCTGGAGCACCGGCGGGCTTTTCATCAAAGCCACGCATCTTTCGGCCTTCGAACTTTCGTTTGGCCGGTCACTGCTCGCCGCCATCACCATTGCGATTCTCACTCGCGGTGAAGGCTTCGGCATCAACAAGATCACCGCGATCACTTCGATCCTTTATGCGGCCCTGCTGATTCTGTTTGTGGCCGCCACGAAGCTGACGACTGCCGCGAATGCGATCTTTCTGCAATACACTGCGCCGGTGTACGTGCTGATTCTCGAACCGCTCTTCTACAAAGAGAAGTTTCGCCTGCGTGACCTGGCCACTGTCGCCGCGTGCGTCGCCGGCATGTCGCTTTTCTTCGTCGGCAAGCTGCGCCCCGAGGATGTCAGCGGCAACCTGCTGGCCCTGGCGTCGGGACTTTGCTTTGCGCTTTTTTTCCTGCTGATGCGCCATGCGAAGGCGCGTGACGTTAATCGGGCCTCAGCCACAATTTACGGCAATCTGATCTCAGTGTTGATTTGCGCGCCGGCGTTTTTTGGGGCCGTGCGCCGCGGAATCGGCGGCGTAGATCTCGCATGCATTGCCTATCTCGGCATCGTGCAACTGGGGCTCGCCTATCTGCTCTTCACCTCAGCAATGGCGCGTGGGGTGCGCTCGATCGATGCCAGCATCATCGGCTACATCGAGCCGGTGCTGAATCCGGTTTGGGTTTTTCTTTTTATCGGCGAGCGTCCGTCTGGTTGGGCATTGGTTGGCGGCGCGGTCATCATCGCCTCGGTCATAGTTCACCTGATCATCGAGACGCGCTCGAAAGCGGCAAACCGAATCACCGCCGATCTCACGGCTCACGAGTGATTCGCGTTTACTGTTTCTTCATCCAATACATCATGTACATTTTGTAGCGCGAGTTCGTGCCCGCCGAGACATCAATGTAACGCGGCGAGATAAACTCAGCGTGTGGTTCGAAAGTCAGCGCGTTGCGAGGCATTGGCTGAATCTGTCCGCCATTGACCGACGTCTTATAGGTCTTGACCGGCTGGCCGTTCGCCTTAACGACCACGGCAACCTCACCGCTCAATTTTGTAAGATCGGCCAGCGTCAGCCAATGGTTTTTCGGCAATGACGGCACGCTGATCTGCCGGTGCTGATGGAATTCCCAATCGGAGACTGAGGGAATTACCGGATCAGTGCGCGAAGCGATCTCTTTACCGTTATTCATCACGTGCAACGTGACGCGCGCGTCTTTCCCCGGCATTTCGCGCAGGCTCATCCACCAGTTGAAGGTGACTTCGCCGTTGGGATCGTCAGGTACCACCGAGAAGAATGCGAAATCAGGGAAAGGACCGCCGCGCACGAATTTCTTTCCGGGATTGAACGGATCGCTGTTCGTTTCGTCGCGCAAGGTAAAAGGCATCGAGGTGATTGCCTGCCCATCGACGACGATGGACATCACAAAGCTGCCCGTGCGGCCGACGCGCACGTTTCCCGGGTTGCCGCTTTCCGGCCGCAAGCGTCCGAACGCGGGAAACTCCATCGCTTCATAACGCAGCGGCAGTGTATCCACCACCGCCCCACCCTGTTCCGTGACGACGAGTTTGGCGCTCCGAATGCTCGCCGGCGGAAAGACGACTTGCAAATCTTCCACCAGAAATCCGCCCTGACCTTCGTAGTAACGCAGGTTCATCAGCGATTGATATTCGATTGCCGGTTTGTAAGTTTGCGCGACGGCAGCGATCGTTGCGGTCATAACGATAGCTGCGATTAATAACCTCTTGAGCATGGGACGATCTCCTCCAGGTTTCGCGAAAGATACCACCGAACAGTGATTGCGCCGGAACTCTTCGTTCGTACTCTTGTGAGCCTTCAGTTTTTAATCCGCAGTGTCGATGTCAACCTGAAAGCCGGCAAGGTCGATCTTTCTCCCGCTGCGTTGTTATCCCGTGGTGTTGGCCATGATCACATGAGAAACAACTTCGCCGGTCGCAGAATTGATGATCATCAGATCGGCGGCATCGACTATTCCATTCGCGTTATAGTCGGCGAGGACTTCAACTCGCACACCACCGGGCCCCTGCATATCATATGAAGCGGACTCACTCTGATTGATGATCACCGGCGCAGTCGCGCCTTGCGATTGAACCATGTGCCCGGCAGACGCCTTCCGTGTTGCAGTTCATCGGACCGTATCTCATCCAGACAAACCGCGTCCGAACGATGGCGGCATCTTCAAACGCTTCCGAAGATAAAGTTATGCGTAGGACCTGGCCGATCCCGAGAGTGACCACGCCGGTGTCGGCCCGAAACCGTCTCCGTTGTTGGGCTGAAGCAGTCGGCGCCAGCGTCGATAACGAGAGCAGAATGATTACTGTGATTGCTGCCAAAGCTCTGGTTTTAATTCTCATGTCTTCTCCTTACTTGCTCAGATAAACTGCCAGTTTCGAGTCGTCCGATTCAGACTTCGCCAGAATGCGCACGGTGGCGACGTGCTGATTCGTGTTCACGTCGAGCAGTTTATAGACGCCCGGGTCATGCGTTTCCTCGTTGAAATCAACGACCTGAACGTGACCGTCGTCGAAAGTCACTTCCGCAAAATTCAATTTGGTCTTGCCGCTCATGTCCAGATAGAGCGCGCTGCCGGATGCATCGACACCGTAATTCGTATCGACCCAGTCCTCTTCACGCGCGATCGTCTCGGTGTCGGTCCAGACAATTCTTTCGCGCGGCGGCAAAGGAACAAACACCGGTCGCCATCTCAGCGCCGGCAAATAAACCAAAGGGCGATGGACGACGACTGTGTGGCGAGCGTTGCGCACCACGACGTTTGCGGGTAAGGCCCGATGGATCGGATGCCCCGTACGCACTGCCAGGCGAGTGCGAACAATTGGATGCGGATGATGAACAACTACCGGCCCGCGGCGTTGCCCCGACGCCAGGCCCGCGCCAACAGTCATAATAAGGATCGTCAGACTCAAGTAACCTGTTGCTTTCTTCATTTCTTTCTCCCGATCAAATTGAGTTGCCGTCTGCGCGGCAAGATGGAGTTAACGAGCGGCTTATGCCAATTCTTAGTTGAGGCTTTGCCAGTCGTCTTCCATCTCTTTGATCTTGTCCCCGTCCCACTTCTTCACTTTGTGGAGTCCGTACGCGAAGACAGTGCCGGGAGAAAAGGTAATCTTCTCTGAGCCGGTCCAGCTTCCGTCGCCCTTGGCCGTAACCGACAGGCCGGTGGCCGAGGTGCCCGACACCTCAAGTCCGGCGGATGTATTGAACCGCTCCGCGAGATCGCCGGACATCACCACCCAGGTCGATGAGCACACGCGCGCATCGTTGCCTTCGTCTTTCATCGAGTTGCGCACCTGGGCAGCGTCGTTGTTGAGGACCTGCTGCAAGGTTGACTGCTCAATGTTGAACCTCATGAGCTTGAGATGGGCCTCGACGGCTTTTTCGTGAGTGAATGTAGCCGTGCCGCCGGCCACGAAGTAATAATCGACATAGGCTTCGACGTCTGATTTTTTTTCGCGTGACCAGTCGATTTCGACGGGCGCCTGCTTCTTGATCTTGCCGCTGAGCAGGTCATATTTGATATGACCATCCACGGCCAGATAATTCGCTTCGGTTAAAGGCGCTTTCTTTTCCCCATTGGCGCCCACTTCAACCGCGGGTGCATTGCGCCGAAAGTAACGGTTTCCGTCAGATGCTTTAAAGTAGCTGTCCTTGATCTCGATCATAGTTCTCCCCCTTGCGCGGCCAACTTAATATTGTCTGGTTCAGACTTGGCCGGCTCATTCGTCACATAGTGATCGAAGCGCGGAAAATGTATCAGCGCCGGAAATCGATTTTCACTTTTGTTGTTCTTTGGACTTTCCGGCGCGTAGAATCCTCATCGTCATGGCAACCAGCGCCACCCCATTGGCGGACAGCCAGCTGGCCAACAGCATTGCCCAAGGCAATCGGACAGCGGAGGGCGCGCTCTATGAAAAGTACTCGAATCGAATCCTTTATCTCGCCCTGAGTGAGCGCTGTTCGCGTGACGAGGCCGAAGACGTACGCGCCGAAACATTTCTCAGAGTCATCCAGTCTTTGCGAGACGGCAAACTTCAGAAGCCTGATTCACTGGCTTCGTTTATCGTGGGCATCGCTTTGAATGTGCTGCGCGAGCACCGGCGCCAACGGAGCGGTACGGATGCCCTGACCGAGCGGCAAAACGAAATAGACGGCGGCCAGTCACCTGAAGAGACCATAGTTGATAAAGAGGAGGCCCGGCTCATCATCGCTTGCGCCGCGCAACTCAAGTCCCGCGACCGCGATTTTCTGCGCATGTATTTCTATGAAGAATTACCGAAAGCGGAAATTGCGCGCGCATTGGGGATTAAGGAAGAGCGCCTGCGGCTGATCAAGTCGCGCGCGCTAAAACGATTTCAGCAGATTTATGCGCGGCTGCGAAATGGTTGATACATAACGTCCAGCGCCGACACTATTGGATGAGGGAATGACGCATCAGGAAATAATCGACCGCGAAATAGTTGAGCAATACGTGCTGGACCAGCTGTCCGCCGGCGATCGTCGCATTTTTCAGGAACACTTTTTCGAATGCGATGACTGCTTTCAGCAGGCGCACAACCTGTCCGAGAACGTGACCCGGGTGCGCTACGCCGCCGCCCAGGACGCGCTCGCTGCCGAGGAACGGCGAAAGGCCGCGGCGTCCTTCTCCTGGCTGCGGCCGGTGTTGGCATTCTCGGTAGGCGCGTGCATTTTGCTGGCCGCCCTGGCGTTGGCGCTCTTTCTCGGCAACCGTCGCTTGCAAGTAAGACTCGCCGGTGAAGAAGAAGCCCTCAGATCGCAGCAGCGCGCGCAGACGGAAAGCGATAATTCAAAGCGTGACGCCGAGCAGAAGTTGCAGGCGGCCGAAGCGGAACGCGCCAGACTTCAGCAGCAGTTGGACGAACTCAATCGCGGCAAACCGTCGCCGCGGCCCGATGAGAATTTAGTCGCGCAGACCAACCTCCCCTCGGTGACTCTCGAATCGAACAGGGATTCAGGCAGCGCCGCACAGCTCACCATTCCCACCGGAACCAAAACGATTTCCTTGCTGATTCCGGTGGAACCTGGCAATCGATTTCAGAGCTTCAGCGTTGAAGTGCTCAGGAGCAAAGCGCCGGTCGCGACCGTCAATGGGGCGCGGCCAAATCAATCAGGCTCGCTCTCAATCAGAGTTTCGGCCGCGCAACTTGAATCGGGTGATTATCGAGTCAGACTCTACGGCGTCGACAAGCTGCAAAGAGAGTTGTTGGCGGAATTCGATCTGCACGTGTTAAAGAAATGACTTATGCGCAAGTGTTACGGAGTGACATCCCGGCGGGCAAACAATTGAATGACACCGCGAAGCCGCGGACCGGTTTTCAAAAAGCGAATGCGCATCATACGCACAACCTATTTCAAATATCGAACGGCATGCATGATCCTCATTGCTGTCGCTCTTAGTGTCTCGCCAACGTCGTTCGCCCAAACGAATACAGGTTCGCCCTCCGTCTCGCCGACGCCTTCACCTGCAACCCCGGTCAACGCGCGCATCGATCAACTCATCACGGAATGCCGCGAACTAATGATGAAGGGGACCTTCGAAGGCATCGCGCAAAAGGGTGAAGAGGCGTTGAGACTCAGCCGCGAAACCGGCGACAAACTGAGACAAGCTCGGTCGCTGATGTACGTAGCCCTGGGCAAGTTTCATGCGGGCCAGACCGAAGAAGCGATCGAGCCCTTCAAACAATCGGCCGCCCTCGCCGGGGAAGCCGGTGATAAATCGCTGCAGACACGCGCCCTGAATGCCGCTGGAGTGTTACTCGAGGAAGCCGGCCAACTTGACGACGCGCTGTATTTCTTCAATCAATCCCTGAACCTGGCGCAGGAGTTGAAAGATCGGCCGAACGAGGCGACCGCCCTGCGCAATATCGGGCGGATTCATATATCAAACCGCGAATATGAGCAGGCGGACGAGTTCATGCAACGATCGCTCGCAATGTCCCGCGAGCTACAAGATCCGCTGCTGGAGCACAGCGCCCTGAGCGCCCTCGCATCCCTTGAAAACTCCCGCGGCAACTTTGCGCAGGCGCTGATTTACGAAACCCAAGCGCACCACATCGAAGGTGGTAGGATTTCTCCCAGCGCGAAATATCAACTGCTCACCGTCGAGGCAATCACCCTTTACGACCTCGGTGATTTTGAGAAATGCGGCGAGGTCCTGAAACGCGCGCTCGAATTTGCGCGCACCCAGAAAATCGCACCCGCTGAAGCCACCGTGTTGGGCAATTTGGCTGACCTCCAACTCAAGTCAGGCCAGTACCGTGACGCGCTGATTTCTGCATCGCAAGCCCTGGATCTGTTGCGGCGTGTGGGTGGCGATCCGGCTCACGAAGCCGCAGTGCTCTATACGCTGGCGCAGGCAGAGCGGCAAACCGGCAAACCGGATGAAGCGCTCGCAAACCTGAGGCAGGCCATAACTCTGCTTGAACGCGCCCGTCTCGCCACTGTTCCGACTGAGGCTGCCCGGGCGCAACTGGTTTCAAAGAATACTCCCATCTTCGCCGCGACCGTCGCGCTACTGCTCGACCGCGGAGAAATAGCCCAGGCCCTGACTGTTTCAGAGTCATATCACGGGCGCGCGTTCCTCGATTCGCTGGTTGAATCGCATGCAGATTTGCGCCAGGTACTGCCGCAAGAGTTGCTCAAACAGGAGCACGACATACTCGATCGGATCTCGAACATTCAGCGCGCGCTTTGGCAGGAAGGAGTTTCGCCGAATCGCGAACAACTCTTGAAAAAAGATCTAGCTGACGCCGAGGATGCGCGCGAGAGTTTTCAACTTCAGGTTCGTCATTCAAATCCGCAATATGCCAACTTGAAATACCTCGCGCCGCTGTCCGTGCAACGGATTCAACGCGAAGTGCTGCAACCGGGCACAGCTTTGATCGAATATTTCGTCGGCGAGGACAAGTCGTTCGCCTGGCTGATTTCGAACGAGAAAGTTTCGTCCGCCGTGCTGCCCTCTGCGAAGGAGCTGCAGGAGCAAATCACTGACTACCGCAAGCTGATCGGCGAAAGATCCACTGCCGGCCCGAAACGATCGGACAACGGCTTTGCAGCTCGAAGTCATCAGCTTTATCACCTCCTGATTCAGCCCTTCGAACACGATCTCTCGTCCACGCGAAATCTCATCATCGTTCCTGACCGGGCCCTGGCCTACCTGCCGTTCGAGACGTTGCTCGCAGATGCCGGCGCCAGGACAAAGAGCTTTGAATCTGGTTTCCTGCTGGAACGCTTCGCCATTGTTTATGCGCCCTCGGCGTCAGCGCTGGCGGCCATCAGAACTGAGGATTCTGCGCCGGCCGCGCGCGGACTGCTCGCCTTTGGCGACCCCGTCTATTACGACACTGAAGAGCCGGGTAAAGGGTCGAACCCTTCCGCGAATCCGATCACCCGCGCATACCGGGAACGTGGCCTCGATTTACGACGGCTTCCCTACACGCGCATGGAAATCAATGACATTGGCAGTCTCTTTCCATCGGCAGAACGCAAGATCTTCCTCGGCGCCGACGCAAACGAAAAGAATGTGAAGAGCGAGAAGTTAGATGCCTTTCGCTACGTCCATTTCGCCACTCACGGAATCGTGGATGAAGAGAAGCCGGCGAGGTCAGGCGTAATTTTGTCGCTCAAGGGAAATGAAAAAGAGGACGGCGTGTTGCAGGTGACTGAGATTATGCGTCTGAAACTGAATGCCGATCTGGTCACGCTGTCAGCCTGCCGCACCGGATTAGGCCGAGTTGTCGGAGGCGAAGGTGTTTTGGGATTGACCAGGGCGTTTATCTACGCCGGCTCGCATAGCGTGGTGGCGAGCCTTTGGAATGTAAACGACACGGCGACTGCCGAGTTGATGAAATCGTTTTATGCGAATCTCAAAAAAGGCGAGCCCAAAGATGAAGCCTTAAGGCAAGCGAAGCTGACCCTGCTAAAAGGCAAACAGACAACCTGGCGCCATCCTTATTACTGGGCCCCTTTCGTTTTGGTGGGAGCGAACAACTGATTAATGGGCCAGGAGTGTCAGAACCGAGCGCGGTAGCGACCGGATCAAGGTGCCAGTTGAATCAGACCGGCGACATCGCCTCGCTTTACCGATTGTTGCTCACCGGTCTGTAGATTCTTAACGGCGACTTCACCCCGCGCGCGTTCATCGTCGCCGATGATAGCTACAAATGGAATGCCGCGCGCTGAAGCATACTTGAATTGTTTGCCCATTTTGTCGGCTTCGGGATAAAGGTCGACACGCAGACCGTTGTTTCTCAACTCAGTCGCCAGACTGATCGATTCCGCGATTGAGTCTTCATTCCAAATTGTGACCATGACATCGGCCGGCGAAGAGATCAATTCGCCCGGAAACATCTCACGCTCGGTCATCACCACGATGATTCGTTCAAGGCCAAGCGAGAAGCCGCACGCCGGCACCTGTCTACCGAGAAACATGCCAACCAGGTTGTCGTAACGCCCGCCGCCGCCGAGGCTGCCCGCGAGATCCGCAACGCTAATCTCGATGATGGCTCCCGTGTAATATGCGAGGCCGCGCGCCAGCGTCGGATCCAGCTTGATGCGCCGAGCGGCGCCGCTGGCCTTCGCGAATTGCAATATCTGTCGCAGTTCATCAACGCCCTTTGCGCCGGTTTCGTGCGGACCGACAAACTCAACCAGCCGACCCTGCACATCAGCGTTATAGGCCGCGCGGCCATCGCTGGGCTCGTTGAAATCAATCAAGTTCGCCGCATGTTCCGCGCCGGCTAATCCCTCGAAAAAGCGCATCAGCTTCACGGCTGATTCGTCGACTATGCCGCGCTGACTCAGTTCGCGGGCCACGCCTTCCGGGCCGGCCTTGTCCATCTTGTCCAGCGAGATCAAGGCATCATCATGCCGTTCGCGGGGTACGCCGGCCTGATCAAGAATGCCCGTCAGCACCTGCCGGTGATTCAGACGAATCGTAAAGTCTTTGAAGCCGAGAGCGACGAGCGCATCACTAGCCGCCGAAATCAATTCAGCCTCAACCAACGCCGAATTCGATCCCAATACATCGACATCGCATTGATAGAACTCGCGAAAGCGGCCGCGGGCCGGACGATCCGCGCGCCATACCGGTTGAATTTGATATCGCTTGAAGAATTTCGGTAGTTCGTTTTGATATTGGGCGACGACGCGCGCCAGCGGGACAGTCAGATCGTAACGGAGCGCGAGATCGGCTTCACCAGTCTTTTCATGCTCGCCGCGCTTGAGGATTTTGAAGATGAGTTGGTTCCCTTCCTCACCGTACTTGCCCATCAAGGTCTCGATATTTTCGACTGCCGGAGTTTCAAGCGGCTCGAAACCATAGCGCTCGTAGACTGATTTGATGACGCCGATGACGTACTCGCGCTTGCGCACGTCGGCCGGCAAAAAGTCGCGCATGCCCCGCGCGGGCTGTGTTTTCGGTGAAGGCATGAGTCGGCAATGATATCAGACCAGTCGCAGATTTGGAGTGCGCCGGCAGAGCGCAGCGGCGACGGCGCTTTGGATCAGACAGGAGTCGAGAAGTGGCTGGTCTCAATCCGATCTTTGGTAGACGATCAGACAAGGCAGGTCCCAAGCCATCCAAAGCGCCGTCGCCGCTGCGCTCTGCCGGCGCACTCCAGATGGTCTGCTTGAATCTTTGTAACTTTCACGGTATAAGCTTCGTCAATTCAGTCAAACGTTCGCGCGCCCTTCGTCGCAAGGGCAACTGAAACCACAAATCGATTTTGAATAGGAGTCCACAAATGATCCGTCGTCAGTTTGCCGCTCTACTTCTGCTTTTTACTCTGGTCGTGCCCTACACTGCGTTTGCGCAACAGCCGCAACAAGAAGATCCGATGATCGCCAGGATCAAGGACGAAGGTATGAATCACTCGCAGGTGATGCAGACGCTTTCGTACCTGACTGATGTGATTGGCCCACGGCTCACCGCTTCGCCGGGCATGAAGCGCTCTAACGAATGGACGCGCGACACGCTGACGAAGTGGGGCTTGCAAAACGCGCATCTCGAGGCATGGGGACCTTTTGGTCGGGGCTGGTCGCTGAAGCGATTCTCGGCGCAGGTCAGTTCGCCGATGGACATTCCGCTAATCGCCTATCCCAAAGCCTGGTCGCCAGGCGTGAAGGTCGCTCCGGAGATGCCGGCGGCGCCGGCAAACGGCCGCCGGAACGCAACGCTCAGCACCGCGCCGCCACCGGTCAGCAACACGGTAACCACTGACGTGGTTTTCATGGATGCCAGGACCGAAGCGGACCTCGATAAATATAAAGGACAATTGAAGGGCAAGATCGTTCTGCTTTCACAACCGGTAGAAGTGAAGGCGATGTTTGAAGCGCCCGGCAGACGACAGGATGAGAAGAGTTTGTTGACCCTGGCGAATGCCTTACCGCCGGGAGCGGGTGGCGGCTTTGGTGGCGGTGGCGGCGGTGGTCGCGGACCGAATGGTCCGCAAATGAGCCCGCAAGAACGCGCGCAGCAACAGTTTCAGCAGGCAGTTTTCACAGCGAAGCGCTGGAACATGCTGCTTGATGAAGGCGCGGCCGTGGCAGTTGATGTGAGTCCTCGCGGCAGCGGCGGAACGTTGTTCGTTCAATCCGCTACGGTGGCTCCGCCGATTCCGAAAACGATCGAGGACATGCGGCCTGGAACCTTGCCTCGCATGTCGCCTTACGATCCGAAATCGGAAAGCAAGATGATTCCGCAAATCACGGTAGCGCCCGAACACTACAACCGCATGATCCGCATGATTCAGCAGGGCGAGAAACTGAAGATGACGGTGGACCTGGCGGTTGAATATCAGGATGCCGACAACATGGGTTACAACACCATCGCTGAGATTCCCGGCACTGATCTCAAGGATGAGATCGTGATGCTCGGCGGTCACATGGATTCATGGCACTCCGGCACCGGCGCGACCGACAATGGCGCGGGCGTCGCCGTCGCCATGGAAGCCGTGCGCATCCTGCAAACGCTCGGCCTCAAGCCGCGCCGCACGATTCGCATCGCGCTGTGGACCGGTGAAGAGCAAGGCCTGCTCGGTTCGCAGGCATACGTCAAGGCCCACTTTGGAACTCTCGAGGGCGGTCCGCAGTTTGGCGGAGGTGGCGGCGGTGGCAATGCGAACGCAACGCCTGCGAAATTAACGACGATGCCCGACTACGAGAAGTTTTCCGGTTACTTCAATCTGGACAACGGCACCGGGAAAATTCGCGGTGTGTACTTGCAAGGCAATGCGGGAGTGCGCGACCTGTTCGCCCGCTGGTTGCTGCCTTTCCGGGATCTGGGCGCCAGTACGATAACGATCTCGAACACCGGCGGCACCGATCACCAGTCGTTCGACCGTATCGGGCTGCCGGGATTTCAATTCATCCAGGACGAGATCGAATACGACACCCGCACGCACCATTCGAACCAGGACTTGTTCGATCGGATTCAGGCGGACGATATGAAGCAGGCGGTGACGATCATGGCAGCGTTTGTTTACAACACCGCGATGTATGGTGAAAAGCTGCCGCGCAAACCCGCACCGGGAGCGCGCGCGACCACCACGACTACGAACAACCAGTAGCGATTCGCCAACGGGAAAAAAGGTGAGCGTCAGTGGCGCTCACCTTTTTGTTTGGATTTGAGATTGAAGGACGGCGCCCTTCACCCTTTAATGACCGCCACGTCCAGCCAATACTTTCTTAGCTTGTCGCGATTGGTCGCGCGATAGGCGGCATAGTCTCGCACAATTCCCTGATCAGGCCGGGCGAAAAGTATGAAGGCTTCCAGTAAGCCAGCCTCATTCAACTTCACCAAAGTTTCGAGCGAAGGCTCGAGCGTCTTTACTCTTCCCGACTTCACATCTCTCGCGCACGCTTCGGCTACCATGCGCAGGGCCGCGGCTTCTTCCTTCAGGCTGTGGCGGTAGGCCGGTTCATTCGGATAATTCTTCGCAAAATCATTGGTCTGCCACGCCGCTCTGGTAATGCTGTACATCAGCCATTCGTTCGATCCGTCTTTGCTGTCGAGCGCCCGCGGATCGGGGGAGACGTTAATCGTAGTCTTGTTTCCCTGCGTCGTCGCTGAGGTAGGAGGTTCGATGTGCGGATGTCCGACCTGGATCTTGTGTCGCTGACTCCATTGCATGAGGCCGACGTACGCGCGTTGACCGCTGTAGGGTTCGGCGACGATCGCGTCAACAAACTTAACCAGCGCTTCGCTGGTCTTGCCCTGCGCATCGAGAGCGTCGCCCCAATAGCGGTAGGCAGTCTCGGTGTCGGGATTGATCTCAATCGCTTTCGCGAACCACACACCGGCGGCGTCGAAGTGTTGACTGCGAAACTGCGGATCAGTCGAATTCATCGCCTTCTTGAACTCAGAGTCGCCGGCATATAAAGCCGCCGAGTAGAGATGCGGATCGGCTTCGAGCGCGCGCTTGTAGGCGGCGATTGCCTTATCCATGTCGCCGCGCATGAACGCGGCCTCGCCTTCGCGAATCGCGGCTTCGGCAGTTTGAATTCTGGAAAATGGGACCTGGGTGCTGTCCGGGTTCTCCAACGCTTCCAGCGCCATACTGGTAAGGTTGCTGTCATCGCCGAGCGAACGGGACTTGCGCAAAATCGACAGCGCGCGCTGGCGCATCTGCGTGCGCTTGTTGGGATCTTTTTCATCGGTCGAATTCGCATATAAAGCAAATCCAAGTCGGGATAGCACCACCGGATCATTCGGATATGCCAGCGCGACTTTTTCCAACAACGGCAGCGCCGCCACCAGGTTCTGCGACTCGTAGACTTCGATCGCATGCTGACGCTCGGCCGGATTCTGGGTTTGCGCAGTGGCCGAAACCGCAAGCGCGATCACGAATCCGATGGCGAGCCGGATTCTTTTTGAAGTTAAGGTAGAATTAATCATGTGCGACGGACTCCGTAACTTAAGATCAACCACCCGTAAGGCGGTTGGCATCGGGTGGGGTCAGTCTATTGGCAACTTCTTAACAGTGTCAACGTGGTGTTAGAGTCGCAGTGAGGATCAAAGTTCCGCGTGGCTCATCTGCTGGAAATCAGGAATCTCCATACTTACTTTCAGACTCGCGAGGGATTGGTCTGCGCAGTCGATGGGGTGAGTCTTTATCTCGATCCCGGAGAGTTGTTGGGATTGGTCGGTGAAAGCGGCTGCGGTAAATCGATCACGGCGCTGTCGATTATGCGGCTGATAGCGCCGCCCGGAAAGATCGTCGCGGGCGAGATTCTTTTCGATGGACAGGATTTGTTGAAGCTCTCGAATGCCGAGATGCGCGCGGCCCGCGGCAACGATGTCGCGATGATCTTTCAGGACCCGATGACTTCGCTCAATCCGGTTTTTACCGTCGGCGAGCAGATTGCGGAAGCGCTGCGACTGCATCGCAAGCTTTCACGGTCAGCGGCGCGCGCGGGGGCGATCGACGCGATGCGCGAAGTTGCCATTCCGGATGCCGAGTTGCGCGCCCGGGATTATCCGCACCAACTCTCGGGCGGCATGCGTCAGCGCGTGATGATTGCGATGGCCCTGGCCTGTGATCCGAAACTTCTGATTGCCGACGAGCCGACGACTGCGCTCGACGTGACGATTCAGGCGCAGATTCTGGAATTGCTGAACAATTTGCGCCGGACGCGCGAGTTGGGGGTGCTGCTCATCACACACGATCTCGGCGTCGTGGCTGAGGTCGCCGATCGCGTTGCGGTGATGTACACGGGGCAGATCGTCGAAGCCTCACCGGTGGCTGATCTGTTCGCGCAGCCCAAGCATCCGTACACCGAGGGCCTTTTGAGGTCGGTGCCGAAATTGACCGAGGCCACAGTTGCCAAACAACTCCGTCTGCAGACGATCGAGGGAACGGTGCCGCGGCTGACCGCGTTGCCGCCCGGTTGCCATTTCGAACCGCGCTGTCCGTACCGAATGCCGCGCTGTCGCGAGCAGGAAATTCCCCTGTACCCGGTGGCGGACGGTGTGGCGGCCCGTTGCGTGCTGTTCGATCCGGCAACCGCTGCGGCTCTGCCGCACACCAGTGCGGAAAGGCTGCGCCTTTCCGGTTCGTTAAATAATGAAACTGAGGCGTAGCCTCCTTTCTTTTTATTAACCTGACGGTAAGGCAAGCCTTACCGCACTGCGGAGCGGCGAGCCGCAGAATTCCTGATGGGTGATCCTGACGCAAATAACAACCGCATGCTGGTCCGCGTGCGCGAACTCTACAAGCACTTCCCGGTCGAAGGCAGCAGCGACGTCTGGCGCGCAGTCGACGGAGTCTCATTCGATATCAAAGCCGGCGAGACGCTCGGGCTTGTCGGCGAATCAGGCTGCGGCAAATCGACGACCGGTCGTTGCCTTCTCAGATTGATCGAGCCTACTCGTGGTGAAGTCGAATTCGAAGGCCGCGCCGTGACGTCGATGGGTAAGCGCGAGTTGCGCGAGTTGCGCCGCGAGATGCAGATCGTCTTTCAGGATCCAAATGCGTCTTTGAATCCGCGCATGAAGATCGGCGACATCATCGCCGAGCCATTGGTCATTCATAAAATCGGCAGCCAGGCGGAACGGCGCGAACGCGTCGCGTGGCTGCTCGGGAAGGTTGGGCTCGACGCCGATTACATGAAGCGTTACAGCCACGAATTCTCGGGTGGCCAGTTGCAGCGCATCGGCGTCGCGCGCGCGCTGGCCTTGAATCCGAAACTGATCGTCGCTGACGAACCGGTTTCGGCGCTCGATGTTTCGGTGCAGGCGCAAGTCGTCAACCTGCTTCAGGATTTGCAGCAGGAATTCGGACTGACTTATCTATTCATTTCGCACGGGCTGGCGGTGGTCGAACACATCTCGACGCGCGTGGCGGTCATGTATCTGGGACGCATAGTTGAAATTGCCGACGCGAAAGACCTTTATCTGAATCCGCTGCATCCGTACACGGTGGCCTTGCTCTCGGCAATTCCGGTTCCCGATCCGACCCAAAAGCGCGATCGGATCATTTTGAAAGGCGACGTGCCAACGGCGCGCAACCCGCCTTCAGGTTGTCGTTTCCGCACCCGTTGCCCGCTGGCCATTGACGATTGTGCGCGGATTGATCCAGAGTTGCGCGAAGTTGCGCCGGGCCACAGCGTTGCGTGTATTCGCGTTGCAGGATACGATGCGGCCCCGAGCACCGAGTCAGTTCATCAAGCTGAAACAAATGGAGCTTGAAATCGTAAACAGACAACGACCGAGGCTTTATTCTAAAGTTCCGCTGTTCGCGATCGCGAACAGCTATCTCAGGAGGACAAATTGAAATGAGCGATCCCAATCAGGAGTTCCACGCCCCGCCCCCGCCGCCAACTCCAGAAGCGCCTGCCGGGGAAACCATGAGCACGCCCGCAACGCTTACCGGGATCTTCTTTGAGCCCAGCCGCGTCTTTGCAGTCTTTCGCTATCGTCCCAAGTTTCTCATAGCCGCGATCGTCTTGTTCGTGCTTACCGCCGGAGTTACCGCGGTGGTGTACATGCGCGTCGATATGGGCCAATACATTCGCGACAAGATGGAACGCTCGCAGCGCAATCAAAACGCCACCCCCGAACAGAAAGAAATCGGCGTCAAGGTCGGCAAGATCATTGGCGCAGTCGGGATCCCGATTTCCGTCCCGATTACGATCGCCGCCGGCGCGGCGCTCTATCTGCTTGGCGTTCTGGCGTTCGGAGGCGCGATCACTTACAAGCAATCATTAGCCGTCTGGGTCTATTCGTCTCTGCCGCCTGCCGTTTTTGGATCGCTGGTGGCCGTGCTGGTCTTGTTTCTGAAAGCCGCGGACACGATAGATCCGGAACACCTGCTGGTGACAAATCCCGGCGCGTTCCTCGGTCCGGACTCATCGCCCGTGATGGTCGCACTCTTAAGCCAGTTCGATCTGCTGCGATTCTATGGTTTGTTCCTGGCCGCCCTGGGTTTGAAGAAGGTGGCCAAAATGTCGTCGGGCGCAGCGTGGGGGGTGGTGCTTACTTTCTTTATTCTGCGAGCCGTGCTGGCGATCGCGAATGCCGCGATTTTCGGAGGCTGAGTAATTTATCTCGGGGAGGCAGGCAGGCGGCCTGCCTCCAGGGAATTATTCGTAGCGTAGCGATTCGATCGGATCCAACCCGGCGGCTTTCCATGCCGGCCACAATCCAAAGATCATGCCGATGCCGACGCTGGCAAAGAAGCCCATTGCCGGGGCCCACAGCGGCACATACGAAGGCATAATTAATTTCACCAGCAGCGTTAGCAACCAGCCGACCAAGAGGCCGACCAGGCCGCCGAAACCGGTGAGCGTCATCGCCTCAATCAAAAACTGCCACATGATATCTTTGCGCCGCGCGCCGATGGCCTTGCGCACTCCAATCTCGCGCGTCCGTTCGGTCACCGACACGAGCATGATATTCATCACGCCGATGCCGCCCACCATCAGACCGACTGAGGAAATCACGATCATGCCGATGGCGATGCCGGCGGTGATCGAGTGAAATGAGCTAATCAACGATTCGGTGGTTTCAATGCCGAAGTTGTCCGGCTTGCCAAACGGGACATTGCGACGGACGCGAAGTCGATCAGTGACCTGATCCATTGCTTCCTGCATCATTCCCGGTCTAGCCACGGCCAGCAGGTAGATATCCTCCGAGCCCGGCTTCAGTTTACGGGCGACGTTATAGGGCAGATAGATGACGTTGTTCTGATCGTCGCTGCCGCCGCTGAAGAGAAACTGCTCGCGCTTCTGCAGCACCCCGACCACGCGATAGTCCTCGGTATCTATCTTCAGCGTTTGCCCGACCGGGTCGCCGAATTTAAAGAAATCGTCAGCCACCTTCGATCCGACGACGCAAACATTCTGGTTCGTGTCGTTTTCGAATTGCGAGAAGAAGCGCCCTTCGGCGATCACCTGAGTGCCCGCCTTTTCGAAATCCGGCAGGGTGCCTTGCAGCGCGACATTCGCGGACGTCTTGCCGCCGCCGCTGACCTGGATTTTTTTGCCGAAGAAATTGCTGCCAATGTCGATGAACGGCACCGCGGTCTCGACGGCCGGCAACCTTGCCAGATCGATTGCGTCATCGTAAGTCAGTCCTTTGCGCATGCGCTCTTCACGCGAAAGCCGGCCCACGTGAATTCCCGGATTGAACTTGCTGATGTACATCGAGCGCGTTCCGAACGATTCGACCTCGCGGGTCACCGCCGTATCAAAGCCGGCGATAATTGAAGCGATGAGCATTACCGTCACCACGCCGATAATCACGCCGACCACCGTCAGAAAAGAACGGAGCTTGTTGCCGCGCAGAGTGGCGAGGGCCATCCAAAGATTTTCGAGAATGTCGGAGCGGAACAGCTTCATAGGAAAGACCTCAATGCAGTTGAAAATTGCAAAATGAAAATTGCAAATTGCAAATTTGAGCGATAAGGCCTCCGTCCATGAGGGCACTCGGAGCGCAATTTGAAATCTTCATTTTTCATTTTTCAATTTCAGTTTTCAGTGCGCAGGGCTTCAATCGGATCCAGGCGCGCGGCTTTCCACGCCGGGAACAATCCTGCGAGCACGCCAAATCCACCGGCCACCCCAATCGAGATGGCCACGGCTGCGACAGACAAATAGGTCTGGAGAAAGATCTGCGTCATGATCTTCCCGACGATCCAGGCGAGGAATACACCGATTATCCCCCCAATGGTCGCCAGGGTGACGGCCTCCAACAAAAACTGTTTCATGATGTCGACGCGGCGCGCGCCCAGCGACTTGCGCAGACCAATCTCCTTGGTGCGTTCGGTCACGGACACCAGCATGATGTTCATGATGACGATCGCGCCTACCATCAAAGCAATACTCGGCACCGCAATCGCGACAATAAAAAATGTGCCGAAAATTCGATCACGCACCCCGAGAATCGCGTCGGGCGTGACAATCCCAAAATTGTCCTTCTCACCCGGGGCGAGTTTTCGCCGCGCGCGCATCAGGTACCGCGCTTCATCCACGGCGTCGTTAAAGGTTTCGTCGGTATGCGACGTGGCGGTGAAGTACAGACTTCGCTGCCGCATCAGCGGGCCGAAATCAATTTGATAAGTCTTCAGCGGAATTACCACGAAACTGTCTTGCGGCACGCCGAAAACGGTCCCCTTAACCGCTTCGACGCCGACCACGCGATACGGCAACCCGCGGATGTCGATCTCGCCGTTGATGACATTGCCGGCCGGAAATAGTTTGGTCGCGACGTCGGCGCCGATATAGGCAACGCGCGTCCCACCCTCAGCTTCAGTGTCGCTGAAGAAACGGCCGTTCTCGATGTTTCGGTTGTCGATGTCCGCCGTGTTCGCGGTCGCCGCGCTGACGTTGACGTCTTCCAGGACCTGATCGCCGCGTTTTATCTGCGAGAAGGTGCCGCGCGCCTTCGCCCCGATTTTGCCGATCAAAGTGGCACGCTCTTTCAGATACTCATAGTCGTCGAGCGTCAGTTCCTTGTTGCGCCGTTGGGCGGCGGCGATCGTGTCCGTGTCCTTGAAATCTTCGAACGGGTTGAAGCGCTGAATAGAGAACGATTTCGCGCCGATGCCGGCGATCTTCTCGTCGATATATTTGTTAAAGCCCTGGATGAGCGAGACGACCGTGACGAAAGCGGTGACACCGACGATCATCCCCAACAGAGTGAGAGTGGAACGCAGCTTGTGCGCCCAAATAGCGGCCACGGCGACTCTTAGGATTTCGATTAACTTCACTGAGATTAATTATACGGGTGAGGAGCGGTTTTAGTTACCGCGCAGCTTTCTGTACGGCGGGGCTGGTCCTCGCCCGACCGATCATTGACCGGGGCGGCAGCGACCAGCCTTATTCCCACCTGAGCGATTCGATTGGATCGAGCCGTGCCGCTTTCCATGCCGGCCATAATCCAAAAATGATTCCGACCGCGCCTGATATGCCGATGCCCACGGCAATCGCCCAGGGCGGCACGTAGGCCGGTAAAGGAGAATACTTGTTCGTCAGAAAGCTAAAGAACTCGCCGACAGCCAATCCAATCAAGCCGCCGATGGCCGTAAGGACCACCGCTTCGATCAGGAATTGTGAAAGGATGTTGATGCGCGTCGCGCCGACCGCTTTACGCAATCCTATTTCCTTCGTACGCTCGGTCACCGACACCAGCATGATGTTCATCACACCGATGCCGCCAATCATCAGCGCCACGAATGAAATTGCCGTCAGCACCAGATACGTGGCCCCGGTCAACTGGTTGTAAACATCCAGCAGCGCATCCTGCGACGAGATGCCGAAGTTGTTCGGCGCTCCCGGCGGCACGCGACGCTGTTTGCGCAACACGTCCGTCATTTCGTCGATCGCCTGTTTCACGTACGCGCGCGACACCGGCCGCACGATGATGGCCGAGATAATCGTCGGGAACTCGATGTCCGGATAGTACTTCTCGAAGGTGGTGATCGGGATATAGATGGAGTTGTCCCGCGACTGTCCGAGAATTTGACCCAGCGGCTCCATGACGCCCACGACATGAAATTGATGCCCGGAGATTTTTATATCTTTGTCCAGGGGATCTTCGTTGCTCGGGAATAGCGCTTTCACCAAATCGAGGCCCAGGACGCAGACGTTGTTGCGCGCTTCGACGTCGATGTCGGTGATGTACCGCCCGCGGTCGACGTAACTCGAAGTAGTGAACTCGTGATAAGGCGTCACGCCGATCAGAATGGGCGTATCGCTTTGCTTGTCGCCGTAACGAACCGTCTCGTTGACTTTCCGATAGAATGGCGACACCCCGACGATGGAAGGCGACTCGCGGCGAACCGCGTCCGCATCTTCAAGCGTCAACTCCTTACGATGGATCTCCTCCGAAGTCGGTTGATGGCCGATGCTGGGATCGAACTTTGTCGCCCAGATCGTGTTTGAGCCGAGCGATTCAATCTGCGCCGCAAACGACTTGTTCAGACCCTGGATGATCGAAACCATGAAGACCACCGTAACGACGCCCACGCTGACGCCGAGGATCGTCAGTGACGAACGCAGTTTGTTGCTGCGCACGGTGTCGAGCGCCATGAAAGCGGATTCGCGGATGTCGATGAAGTTCATTTCGAAACTGCCACAGAGACACAGAGGCACAGAGAAGCCCAAACAACAAACGAACTTTTGATGGATTTCTGTTTCATCGCTCTGTGTCTCTGTGCCTCTGTGGCTTATTCTGCTCTCAAAGCTTCAATTGGATCCAAACGCGCCGCGCGCCACGCCGGCCACAGGCCGCTGATCACGCCGACGATTGATGAAACACTCACGCCCAACACCGCCGACCAAATGCTGAAAAGCAAAGGGAAACCGATCGCCAAGGCGATCAGCCAGGCGGTGCCGAATCCGGTCAACACTCCGAAGGCGCCACCGATGGCCGTGACCATCACGGCTTCAATCAGAAATTGCGTGAGGATGTCTTTGCGTCGCGCGCCGACTGCCTTGCGAATACCGATCTCTTTGGTGCGCTCGGTCACGGAAACGAGCATGATATTCATCACGACAATGCCGCCGACAACCAGCGAGATCGCGGCGACCCCGATGGTTACCAGATAAATATTCGAAGTCGCGGACGAATACAGATTCAGAAACACGTCCTGAGTCTCCAGCGCAAAGCCATCGTCACCATCGTCGTTGAAAATCTTGCCGCGACGATTGCGCATGATCGACCGCACCTGGTCCTCAGCATTTTCCAGTTGCTGCGCGTTCTGCGTCTGGATGAAAACCACGAGGACGCCGCTGGGACTGAATGCCTGACCGCTGAAGTCGATTCCGAAACGCTTCTTGTAAGTGGCAAACGGAATGTAGACGCGATTGTCACGCGAGATGCCGAGAATCTTGCCCAGCGGCTGGAGCACGCCGACGACCAAATAACGATGGCCACCGACCCAGATGTCCTGATTGACCGCGCGATCCGCCGGATCACCGGGAAAGAGATTCGTGACGATGTCGGATCCGACGACACAAACGTCAGCACCCGCGGCGCCTTCACTTTCCGTCCAGACCCGGCCGGTGTCGATCGCAACGCCGTCGATATCGAACATGTGATTCGGAGCCATCCCGCGAACCTGCGTCGCTTCGATCTTTTGATCGCCACGCTTGGCGGGCTGTACTGAATTGACCGCGACGCCGGTTCGCCAGCACGCGTTGCACAGACGCGCGATCGCATCGGCGTCGTCAGGAGTGACGGCCTTGCGCTTGTTGAATTTGATGAAGTCTTCGCGGGAAGTAATGACCTGCGGCCGCTTCGAAACGGTAAAAACGGTTGAGCCCTGCGAAGAGAAAGTCTGCGCGACTGTCTGGTCCAGCCCCTTGATGATGGTGACGACCGCGATGACCGCAGTAACGCCGACGATGATGCCGATCAGCGTCAGCGCCGTGCGCAGTTTGTTCTGCCGAAGGCTGCCGAGGGCCACGAAAAATGCGTCCCAAATTGCGGTAATGCGAAGAATGCGAAACGAGCGCAGGCGTCGTAGAGGTGAGACTGTCTGGCCAGGCGCTAAACCAGCTGAGGTATTGGTTGGGGATAAGCTGCCGGGGGACATCGCAGCGTCCTACTTAATTTGCTCGTCTTTTTCGATCAATCCGTCGCGGATCGAAATCACGCGACGCGCGCGAGCAGCAATGTCGTGTTCGTGCGTGACGAGGATGATAGTGTTGCCCTCTTCGTGCAGTTTCTCGAAGAGGTTCATGATTTCGTAACTGGTCGCCGTGTCGAGCGCGCCTGTCGGTTCGTCCGCCAGAAGGATCGACGGATTGTTTACGAGCGCGCGTGCGATCGCGACGCGTTGTCGCTGGCCGCCGGAAAGTTCATTCGGACGATGCGTCATGCGCTCGACGAGGTCTACTTCACTTAACGCCTGCATGGCCATCTCGTGACGCTTCGCGCCGGGAATGCCGCCATAAATCAGCGGCAGCTCGACGTTGTGCAGGGCGGTCGCACGCGCCAGCAGATTGAACGTCTGAAAGACGAAACCAACTTCCTGGTTGCGAATCCGAGCGAGTTCGTCGTCGTCCATCTCAGAAACATTTTTACCGTTGAGCCAGTATTCGCCCTGCGAAGGCGTGTCGAGACATCCGATCAAATTCATCAACGTCGACTTGCCGGAACCGGACGGGCCAATGATGGCGACGTATTCGCCGCGCTGCACTTCGAAAGACACGCCATGCAACGCGTGGACTTTCTCCGCACCCATGTCGTAGGTCTTCCAGATTTCTTTCATCGCAATCAGCACCTGGGCCTTGCCGTTCGATGAAACTTCGGGCTTGGGCAAAGTGCTCGCCTGCGTTCTTTCGCTCGCCTGCGTTCTTTCGATAGTCGCTTCAGTCATTGGTATTGGCTCTTGCTCCCTCTTCCCTTTAGGAGAGGGTTGGGGTCAGGATTCGCGCCGGAAAGAAATCGTCTACTGCCGGGCCGGCGCCCTAACCGTCTCCCCGAGGGAGATGGATCAACACATTAGCTACCGCCGCCGGCGTTTGCATTCGCCGCCGCGCGTGTCTGCTTCTTCACTTTGTCGCCGACCTTGAGCGTCTTGAGCACGCGACTCGGACCGGTAATTACCTCGGTGCCGGCGTTGAGCCCGCTGGTGATTTCAATATCAGATTCGCCGGTGATACCGGTAACCACTTCGAGGAATTTCACCTTGCCATCCTTATCGAGGATGTAAACGCCCTTCTGCTCCTTCGGCTTGTCACCGGCCGGTGTCGGCGCGCTGCTGGCGATTGATGCGCCCGGCGAAGGCGCCGGTGGCGCTTTCTCGACGATGGCCTGGAGCGGCACGGCAATCACGTTGGTCTTGGTCTTGGTCGTAATCGTCGCGGTCGCGCTCATGCCCGGACGAAGTTTTAGTTTCGTTTCGTCAGACAGGTCGTCCAGCTGCATGGTCACTTTGAATTCCTTGGCCTCTTGAACGTTCACGCGAGTATTAAGACCACCGGTGGTGTCTGATTTACCCACGGCCAATGGATTCTTCTGCGTGATCGTAGCCGTCAACTCTTTCTCACCCAGGGCATCTACTTTTACTTTTGCCTTCTGTCCGACATCGACGCTGGCGATTTCGGTTTCATCGACGTTCACTTCAATGTTGATGGTCGTCATATCAGCGATAGTCATCAACGGCGTTGACGAAAGTTGTGATACGGCGAACTCGCCCACGCGCGTGGGGATGTCGGCGACGACGCCGTTCAGCGGCGAATACTGGGTGGCCTTCTCACGTTGGCTTGATTGCCCGCGCAGAAAAGCCTGCTGTTGGCTGGCGCGCATCTCGCTGGACTTAATGCCTGTTTGCGCCTCCTTGATTGCGGCCTTCTGTTGATTGGCTCGCTCGGTCGCCTCCTTGACGGCGAGCTTTTGCGATTCCAGATTCGCCTTGGCCGTTTCGAGAGCAACCTTGGCCGTGTCGTAGCGATCCTTGGCAGTATCGTATTCAAAACGTGAGGCGACCCCCTTTTCAATCAGCTCGGAGACCCGCTTTAGTTCCCTTTGCCCCGCATTCACATCGATCATCGCGCGATCGACGGCGGTCTGTTGAGCAATCACCTGTTGCCGGGCCGAAGCTACGGCTGCCTCGCTCACCGCGAGTCCTTGCTGTGCGGACGCCACCGCATTTCGCGCATTGGTCACCTCGTTGAGCGAAGCCTGCGTCGCCGCCCACTGCGCTTCCTGACTTGACTGCAACTGCGTCGGGTCGACGCGGACCAGAGCCTGGTTCTTCTTAACGACGTCGCCCGGATTCACATAGATTTCAAGTATGCGACCCGGCACTTCGCTGGTCAGCTTGATGTATTGAATCGGCCGGACTTCACCGGACGCGGTTACCGTCGATTTCAGTTCAGGGCGCACGTCAATTTTGACGGTGGTTACTTCCGGCTCGTCCTTGCGCGTGGCGATGACGCTGATAACGACTATCAGCAGCAAAACGACGAGCGCCGACACACCAATAATTATTTTCTTTTTTCTACTCAGGGCCATTGAGGTTCAATTCCTTAATTAAATTCGCCGGGTTGTGTTTCTTAGATGCCAGCCGACGCGATAAGTTCAGCTTGAGTTGGTTTTACGAAGATTTTCCGTGGCTGGTTTCAAAGAAAACACTTCGGGAACAAGGTAATTATAGAGGAGAGTCCTTTTGCTGGCGAACGGAGCGGCATTGCCCGCGCGCGATCGCTTTGCGGACCTGGCGCCGGGTATGACCCGGTTCTCGGTTAAGGCAATCTCACTCAAAGTCGCTAAGTCACACGGAAAAGCGCAAAGTGAGTTCTGGCGCGGGCTGTGGTTTCGCGTTAAGATGTTCCGTTTAGAGGAGTCAGTCAGCCGCGATCCAATATGATGGTTTGCGACAAATGTAGCACGCGCAATCCGGACACCTCGCGATTCTGCGAAGTTTGCGGGGCTTCGCTTTGGCTCGCAGGTCGATCGAGCGGCAGCCTGGACAAGGGTAACGGCAACGGCTCGAACGGAAATTCTCATCAGTCGTCACCGAGTCTGGCCACCACCGGCGCGCATCTTTCGGCCGAGCACGTGTCGCTCTCAAATTATCAGCCCGCCAAAGTGCACGCGACGTTAATTATTGAGCGCGGCGTTTCGGCCGGGAAGAAATTCTCGCTCAGCAGCTCGGAATCCAACATCGGCCGCTGGGACGCCGATGGTGGCGTGTTTCCCGATGTCGATTTAGATTCGGACGACCCTGAGGCCAAGGTGTCGCGGCGTCACGCGCGCATCGTAGCGCGCGACGGGAATTATTTGATCGAAGATCTGGGCTCGACCAACGGCACCTTTGTTAATCGTGGCCGCCGCCTGGCGCCCGGTGATCGACAGCCGTTAAAAGACGGCGACGAAATTATTGTCGGGAAAACGTTCCTGCGGTTTAGGGTAACGAAATAGGCAAAGACTTCTTGGTGGCAACTCTGCCCGACCTCATCGATTAAGAATATGGCCGAATGTCATCAATGTGGCGCGTTAACCGGTGACGAAAAGTTCTGCGGCGTTTGCGGCACGCGACTACAGCGCGATACCGCCGCGGTCCCTTTTGGCGATTCGCTAACACCGCCACCGCCCGCCGCATCGTCCCAAACATCCGCAGCGAACAGCCACGACCGTCACACCTCGATGGCGGCGCAACGCGGTACCGGCGAACTCGTCGAAGAAAATGAACCAGCCGGAACGGGCGCGCCACCGACCGGCGGCTCACGCCGCAGCAAGCCCAAGGCCCTGGAAGCCGGCAAAGTTCTTAATCACCGCTACGAAGTCGTACGCCGTATCGGCGGCGGCGGCATGGGTGCAGTCTATCTCGCGAAGGATCGAAATCTGGGCGATGCGCCCCGCGCCGTCAAAGAGATGATCGAATCGCACCTCGACGACGCGCAACACGAAAAAGCCATCGCGGATTTCAAACGAGAGTCGCTGCTCCTGACCGAACTCGAACATCCGTCGATCCCGACGGTCTACGATTATTTCTACGACGAAGACTCAGAGCGCTTTTATTTGGTGATGAAGTTTATCCCGGGCAGCGACCTCGCCTCGCGTTTGCGCGCATCGCCCGGCGGCACGATCGATGAGTTGACCGTGACCGAGTGGGGCGTGCAAGTCGCCGACGTCCTTTACTATCTGCACACTCGCCCCCAACCGATCATCTACCGCGATCTCAAACCGGCGAATTTGATGTTCGACAGCAACCTGAGCCGGATCATGCTGATCGATTTCGGCATCGCGCGATGGGTCAACAAGAAAGAAAAAGGCGTCACGGCGGTCGGCACGATGGGCTATGCGCCACCCGAGTTATTCAGCGGCCAGGCCGACCCGCGCGTCGACATTTATAGCCTGGGCGCTACGATGTTCCATCTGCTGACCGGATCGGATCCGCAGGACAATCCTTTGTTGATCTTTGATTTCACGAAGAACCCGCGGCCGCGGCAAATCAATCCGCAGCTGACTTCGGAGATCGAGCAAGTGCTGGTTCGGTCCGTCGAATACAAGCCCGAGCATCGTTTTTCGTCGTGCGCCGAAATGCGAGACGCGCTGGCAACACACTTGAATAAGTTGCGTTCCGGGCAGGTCAGTTACGGCGCGCCCGCCGAACAACTCGGCGGCGAAACGCTGGCCGTGGCGATTGTGTTCTGCGGTTTCTGCGGAGGGCGCATCGCGGCCGACGATGTTTTTTGCGCGCATTGCGGATCACGGCAGCCGTCAGCAGACTCCAGCGCGCGGCTCGCGGCGCGGCCGACGGCAAAGCTGGTGGTGGCCGGCACGACTGAACTTGACGCGTCATTTAATTTGCAGCGGGACAGTAATCTGGTCGGCAGGACCGATCCACTTTCCAACATCTTTCCCGAGGTTGATTTGTCGCGTTTCGATCCGCACACCAAAGTTTCGCGGCGCCACGCGCGCATCTGGCGCGACGGCGACACCTACAAGGTTGAGGATTTAGGCTCGGTAAACGGGACGGTCATCAACGATGTGCACCGGCTCGAGCCGCGCCAGCCGCGCCCGCTCGATAGCGGCGATCGCATCAAAGTCGGCGAGACGACGCTCCATTTTCTGATGGGCTGACGCAGCTGCCAAATTGTTGATTTGCGCCGATTCATTCCCGGGCTGGACTTGATTTCAAGATGAATGCCATTAACAATTTGCGCTGCCTTTGACTCATTCCAGATCCTTCTCTAATCTAACGCTCGCTAATTTCGCCGATAAAAGATTCCTCTATGACCGCCGACATCGAACGCGCCAAGCCGCCGCTAATGACCACGACGCACCGGCACGAATCGCATGTCCGCGTGCGATATCGGGCGCCCTTTGCCTTGCGTTGCGGCGCGCTGCTGATTGATTACATCGTGCTCGCGTTGGTTTTGGTCTTCAGCATTATGATTGCGCGTTTGATGGGCGGCGGCGCGCGGCTGGCCGGCGGCACCGCCGAGAAAATTGGAATCATTCTGGCGTTGATAGTCGCCGTCGGGGATCTCGGCGTGCTGGCGGGCCTCACCGGACGA
>Ga0207686_10000346_pt1 | contig 33297 bp, 20 predicted proteins | sample KBSM24metaG_FD_184396 | JGI IMG/M metagenome (GOLD analysis project Ga0207686, IMG submission 184396) | Miscanthus rhizosphere microbial communities from Kellogg Biological Station, Michigan, USA - KBS M2-4 metaG (SPAdes) (version 2) | ecosystem: Host-associated > Plants > Roots > Rhizosphere >...
TTTTTGATTGTAAGGTGTACTCTAGTCGCCGGGAAATCCGGTTCTAGGATCAAATAAAACGAGATAGTATTTACTATTCTGAATATAACCCTAGATTAAAGTTTCTACAACGGCCTGACCTTTTTACAGGGTTTAAGTTGTTATATGGTTTATTTAATAGTTCTAGCCTTCCTTTCCCTTTAATATCGCTAATAGGTAAAGGGAAAAGGCTATGAAAAGTTGAAGGATTAATGCATAGATTTATACCAGGTAAAATAAAATCTAATACCGTGAAATTAGAACTTCCAAATAGAGCTAGTTTAATTGGCTTTAATAAGCGTCCTAATGTTAATTGATTCAATAATAAATGATCATGTATGGATAAATTAAAATTCTTATATAGATTTGAATCTGGATTAACACTATCTAAGAAATACTATCGTCCTAATACTATAGCTTTTGAACATATTAATAGCGGTAATCCTACAACAAGTGAAGTTATTAATAGTGTGTTGCTTAATCAAAATGTTTCTATAACTCAGAAAGAATTAGACGATCTTTTATCTCTTCCTAAAGTTAATTTTGATTTACCTATTACAGATCAAACATATCCTGCTTTAGTAGGGTTAATAGGAAAACCGGGTTCTAGGCGTAGTAAAGCAGGAGTATATATTTTTTCTCATAAGTATTCTGATAAAAAATATGTAGGATCAAGCAATGGTTTAGCAAGAAGATTTAAACAATACTTTGAAAAGAATTGTTTATTTTATAACCAAGATATAGGTATTTTGTTACCTATGATAGAAAAGGAAGATTTTAAGGCGTTTACTCTAGAAGTTGTCGTTATACCTTCTGCTTTTTCTAAATATTCTCATTGTTTTTTAGAACAGTACTTTTTATTAGATAAGAGATTTAATCTTAATACTCATAAGATAGTGAATTTCAGAGTTAATCAAGGGTTTAAAATATATTTATACGATAAGGACTATAAAACTTTATATTATTCTAGCATCTCCTTAAATGCTTTTTGTGCTGATTTAGGTATACATCGTACTTCTTATAGAAAACGTGTAAACAAGAATGAACTTTTTTTAGATCATTTTATTATCTCTAATAACCTTATTTCAGAAGCAGTACCTACAGATTTAACAGAATTACAGGTCTGTGCGCTTATTAATAAACAAAGAATAAATAGTTTAGGAAAATTGTACAAATCTTGTGGTAGCTCAGTAGAGGTTTTTGATACAGATACAAATACTACTATATTATTTGCTTCAGTAGCAAAAGCAGCATCTAAATTCGGTATTAGTAGATCATCTGTAAGAAATTATATATCTAACGGAAAGCCATACAAACATCGTTATATGTTTAAGTTTGTTTCTCTTTAACCATCTTCATCCCCTTCGGGGAACGGTTAAAGAAAATTCTGAAAAACCGGTATTATTTTTAGGTCGAAGTTGTAGGACGACCCTGGTAGATTAAACCAAGTATCTGTTTTTGTAAATAGAGAAGGGGTATTTTATGGTCTTTAACATTGGCCAAAACTGTAGTGAACCTATGGTTAAAAATCATCAAATTGCGGGAAACCCCTAAAGGAATCTTAACTAAGTAAGTATGGTAACATAACTTATGGCACAGGTAATGACTCGTGGTACAGTAAAATCAAGATTTATTATTCAATGGGCAATCCGCAGCCAAGTACCAAGTATAAATTATTAGGTATGCAGTTCATCGACTAGACGGTGGTTGGTATTATTAGTTTAATAATGCTTAAGGTATAGTCAAGCCCCTCCTGAAAAGGTGTAGAAAAATATGAATAGTTTAGTGTTATACTTTCTCATTCCCTCTCATCCCTATGGGATTAGGGAAAGGAAGAGGCCTCACATATTTTTTGTTAATTATATATTAATACGTTAATAATATTTAGGGATCTCTACAATAGTTTGCTAAACTTATTTTTTAATATAAAAATAAAATTTTAATTATTCTGGTCCCCTCCTATTCCCTTATCCCAGAGGGATTATGGGAAAATGGAAGAAAGGACATAAAGCTTTTGTCCTTTTAGGGTTAGGCGTAAATACTACAGTAGTTTTTGCAATGTGCAATTAAGAGAAGTGTTTTTAAAAATCACTTAAAATTAGGTAAACGCTTAGGATTAGGTTTTATACCTGCTCTAACATTAACTAGATCTTTTAGATCAGTTAGATCTTTGGAGGCGCAGCGTAATCCCGAGTCTTTAGCGTTAGAACACATCAAAAGTGAAAAACCTACTACTTCATCAGTAATCAATCAAATATTATTAAATCAAAATTTATCAGTTAATGACTCAAAATTAGTAGAATTATTAAAAGTTAAAGGTGTTGAAATGGATCTTCCTATTTATACACCGGAAAAAAAGAAACTTTTAGATGATTTAACAGGTAAATCTCAATATAAGGGTTTTTCTGGTGTATACATATTTATACATAAAAATAGAGGTGATAAATATGTAGGTTCATCTAATTTATTGAGACGTAGAATGGATTACTATTTTAAAGGAGATTTTCCTTTAGCAGGTAAATTTCTACCTTTACTTCACCAAGAAGGACTAGAAGCTTTTAAATTAATAATCTTTAAATTAGATAGTAGTAAATTTAGTAATCAAGACGCATTAATTTTAGAACAATATTATTTATTAAATAAAGAATTTAACTTGAATACTTTAAGAGTTGTTAATGCAGGATCTTCAAAAGGTGATGCTGTATATGTTTATGATCTAACATGTAGCACTCTTTATTACAAAGCTAAATCTAAAATTGAGTTAAAAAGAGTCTTAAAAATACATACTGAAACTAGTAAAAAGTTTGTAGATTCTAAAATACCCTATCTTAACAATTTTTTATTATTAAGCTATCCTATTCCTACTGCTTTAATTAGCAATATTTCTGTAGAAGAATTAGTGAGTATAATGCAAAAAGAAAGACAAAATACGTATGCATTGGGAACTCGTAGAAGTGTTCTTGTGGAGTTAGAAATTAAAGAAGGAAATAAATTTATAGATTCTTGAGGTCATACTTTAAATTTTGATTCTTTAACATCTTGTGTTGAGTATTTAAGAGAATTAGGTTTAATTATAAAAAGAGACACCCTTACTAAATACATAAAAAATGCAAAAGTGTTTCATCATTTCTTATGTAAATACTCAGATAAAATTCTACCTGATAATTTTGAACAAGTTGGATTAATTATTGATGAATATAAAAAATTAAAAATAGATACTGACTTATTAAAAGTCAATAAAAAAAATAAACCTTTATTAGTAAAAGGAGAAAATTTAGAAAAAGAATTTGAAAGTATTAAGGATACAATTAGATACTTTAAAACTCTAAACATCTCATTAGATAGAAAGACTTTATATACTCGTTTAAAAGACGGTAAAGTTTATAAAGATTATTATTTTACTTATAAATAATTAGATTTAAGCTGATATTTTCAGCTTAATGCTACTTTATGAAGTAAGTGTACTAATATAAGTTTATTAATTATATTAAATTACAGTAGAGATAATTTGCAATGTTCTGAAATATGTGGTATTTTACACAGTTCAATGCCTATTGTAGTTGAATCAGTAAGTTTAGAAAAATTCTTAACATGATTAGAAGAACAATAGAAATAATAGATTAGATTTAATCTATCTATCTATATAATAATATATATTTTAGTATATAGGTATTATATATAGTTATATATACATATATATAAAGTGTGTTAGTTTAATGGTAGAACCAAGTATTACGGCTACTTTAATATAAGTTCGAGTCTTATATACACTTGAAGATTGCTTTACTCCAGTTTTTTTTTTAGCTTTTTTGCTTCGCTACCCTGCGTACCTCCCTCCCCCACTCACTTTTCCGGCTATGAAGAGATAAGATAAGGGGGTTTTCTCTTCTTAATAAATAGTTAACTTAAAAGTGATAGGGATATTCCTACTTACGTAGGAGTTAGATGCTTTACCTAATAATCAATATGATATAAAAACTTTTTTGTAAAAAATTTTTAAGGTAAAATTTTATTATAAAAGATACTCCTTAAGGAGTATCTTGCCACGGTACTTTAAAGCAATCTTCCCTAACTGGTAGCCACCTAAAAAAAGCCTTTTTAGATAATTCTTAATGGTTAAAGTTTTGTATATGTAAGATGTTCGTCTAAGGGGGGGATAATACCTTAGTATATCATCTTAAATATTTTTATGATGGCTCGAGTTCAATACATAATTATTTGTAAGAATTCATAACAAATCCTTTTTTTTGTTACAATAATTTAATTAATTAAAAAATATACTATGAATATTACTTTGATACTTTTTTTTAAACGAATTTTAAGTACACTATTATGCTTTTGTGTACCAATATTAATATGACAAATATTCAAATTAATATTCGGATTTTCTGATCCCCGTGTACCCCGTAGGGGTAATAGGGAAGAAAATCCTTTATATAATATTCTTTATATTTTGGGTAATTGTTTTATCATTGTTTTCCCTCCAATAAACAGCGGGTTCTTATCTTTACTGTTCTTACTATTCTGTATGGTTTATACAGCCACTTCTTATTTCAGGAGTTAAGGATTTAGGTTTTATTACTTTTAATAAAATTTTTTGTTCAAATCAGTTAAAGATAAAAAAAAATTTTTATTATATAGTATATGCTATAGTTATTCCATATTCAGTGATGATTTTAATTTTAGTATTTTATATAGAAGGATCACATTATTTTTATCTTTTAGGGTTTATACCTTTAATATATTTTTTTATGATATATAAAGTTGATCCTTAATTTTTAAAAAGTGATTTGGTAGATAAAATAAATATTTATTGTTCATTTTTGTTTTAGTTGTATTAGTAGGTTTACCTTTAAGTATTTATATTTACTTTGAGGATTCTACCCTATTTTTAATACTTTATTGCCCGGAGGGCACGAAAAAGTTTTTTACAAATAAGATATAATGTAGGTGAATTAATATTTATTTTTATTGGATGCCGCAGGCAAGACAAAAATTTTATTTTACGCCTTTAACTAAAAAAAATTTAATAAAATTTGGTAATTTGATATCTAGTTTATTAATAATTTGCGTTACTTTAAATATTATATTTGTTTTTAGTTCTGGTTATTTTTATACATATCATTGACCGGAGGGCCAAAAAGAAATAAATATAAGATCTTTTAGTTATGAATTAGTTAGGTTTGATTTTATGTCCGAAAAATTATTGACTCAACTAAAAAGTTTAGAAAATTTAGATATAAATAAATTAGAACTAAATTCTAAAAAACCCGGTCGTAGTTTTTTAGATATATTTTCTAAATTCCCTATATTAGAAAATATATTAAATAAATCTAAAAGTCAATGTTTTCCTTCTTATTTTCAAAGAACTACTTTAGAATCAGAATTCCAAAAATATTCTATTAAACCTTTAAAACCTAGCTTATCTCCTTCGGAGATAAGCTTACCACCAGTAAGTATATTAGAAATTTTGTCTTTAACTTCACCTTACTATATTCCTCTTCCTCCTCAAACAGAAGTCGAAATTCTGGTTTTAACTTCACCTAACTATATACCTCTTCCTCCTCAAACTAAGGTCGAAATTCTGTCTTTAACTTCACCCAACTATATTCCTCAACTTACTCAAACTGAAGTCGAAATTATGTCTTCAACTTCAGAAACAATAAGTGAAAGAAATAGTTTATCATCTGATGAAGCTAACAATCCTAGACCACATTCAGACCCATACCCTACACGGTTTTCTACTATACCCTTGTTACCTGACCATTTGAACAATGCAATATCAGATTGACTGGTGATAGCTAAACCAGGAGGTTATATATCTATAAAGGAGGATATGACTATAGATTATGAAGAATGAACCAATTTAGATATATTAGTAGGTATACTAGAGTCAAATTTGGAAAGTAATCCTCATATTCGTCCGTTTTATGATGTTTTTACTTCATATATTGGAGTGGAAAACTCCAGGATAGGTAGAATAATACAAAGTTATTATAACCCACGCTTAATAAAAACTATGGAGAGATTAAGTGATCACAATTACAGGTTAATGATCAAAATGGGTTATGTAGAGGGTTTTGGACCTGAGGATGTGTGAGAATCAGAATCAGAATCAGAATCAGAATCAGAATCAGAATCAGAAGAGTAAATTACCTTAAAGTTAGTTTTTATATATTACTAACCCTAGTAATGCGTAAAAAAAAAAGTTTATGCTTATATTGATATTAACATAGGTTGGCTATGTTAAGAAGGCTATAAACTTTTTAAAAATAGGGTCAAAATATTAAATTAGTGTTATCAGTATGTGGTGCATAGGTAGGTTTTGTCCATAAAGTTAAATATAAGTTTTAAACTTAAATATTTAAAGTGCCCTTTATTCTTTTATCACTAGCTTCGCCTTGCTTTCTAATCCGAAGGATAATGGCAAGCCATTATCCTTCGGATTAGAAAGCTAGTGATAAAAGAGATATGAGAGATATAAGGACACTATAAATACTTATTTGTTTTATCTATGCCGATGACTACTAAGTAGTAAGAAGTATATGGATGGATGCATGCATGGATAGATGGATCCATGCATGCATCCATCTATCCATGGATGCACACCAGGCAGGATACTATTGATAGAGCGAGGTGGGGCTCTATCCACACACTGTTAACCAGTGGTATTACTACTTTTACAATAATTTAATTTTTGAATAAATATACAATGAATATTACTTTGATACTTTTTTTAATAGGGATTTTAGGGTTCGTTTTAAATAGAAAAAATATTATATTAATGCTTATTTCTATAGAAATAATGCTATTATCTATAACATTTTTAATATTGGTAAGTTCACTTAACATTGATGATATAATAGGTCAAACATATGCTATCTATATAATAGCAGTAGCAGGTGCAGAATCTGCTATAGGTTTGGGTATTCTAGTTGCTTTCTACAGATTAAACAATTCCCTTAATAAAAATCCAAAATTAAATTATTCTTATATACCTTCAAATTTATGAAGTACTATGATTCAATCAAGAAATTATAGTACGGATAGAAAAATGAAGTTAAATCCTTTATTTATAAGTGGATTCTCAGATGCTGAAAGTTCTTTTGTTGTAACTATTTTAAAAAATCCTAGATATAAAATAGGATGAAATGTACAAGCTAGATTTCAAATAAAATTACATGAAAAAGATAGAGCTTTATTATTATTAATTCAAGAATATTTTAATAATATAGGATATATATCAAAAATTAATGATAAATCTACAGTAGAATTTAGAGTTAGTGATATAACTAATCTAAATAATCTAATTATACCTCATTTTGAAAAATATTTATTATTAACTAATAAATATAAAGATTTGCAAATCTTTAAACAAATTGTATTGTTAATGTTAGAAAATAAACATACTAATATAGAAGGACTAAAAGAAATTTTAGAATATAAAGCATCTCTTAATTGAGGTTTATCTACAATTTTAAAAGAACATTTTCCTTTAATAGAAGCTAAAACCATAAAAATGGAGGCGCGGAATCCTTCCCCTCTTAATTTATTAAATAATATACAACCTGAATGGATAGCTGGATTCTCTTCAGGGGAATCCAATTTTTTCATAGCAATATCAGGTAATAAAGTATGATTACGTTTTTCTATAGCTCAGGATTCAAGAGATTTATGGTTATTAAAGAATTTAGTTGAAATTTTTAATTGTGGTTATGTATCTCAATATAAAAATCGTAAAGTATGTGAATTTGTAGTAACAAAAATTAATGACATAATGATGTATATTATACCTTTTTTTGAAAAATATCCAATTAAAGGTACTAAATATAATGATTATATTAAATTTAAAGAAGCTGCTATTATTATAAAAAATAAAGAACATTTAACTGAAAAAGGTTTAAATAAGGTAATAGATTTAAAAAAATCTATGAATAAGAATGATTAATTTTGCTTAAAGAGAGAATATTATCTTGATCAAAAAAGGCAAAGTAAACCTTTGTCTAGTCTTAAATAAGGCGAAACTCTCAAATTGCGGGGAAATCTTAAAACCAAATCTACCAAGTTAATGTAGTAATATAATTAATGGAACAGGTAATGACTCGTTGTATGGTAAAAACGATTTGGATATGTAGAATATCTGCAGCCAAGCGCCAAGTATTTTAATTAATAACGGTGTGCAGTTCATCGACTAGATGTGAGTTGGTTATTTATTAATAATTAATTATTAATATTAGGCTTAAGATATAGTCAGGCTTAATATGGGAATATTAAGGTAAACTGAAGAGGAAGTATAGCGATAGAATATAAATAATGTATTTAAGTATAATAATTTTACCTTTATTAGGATCTATAGTTGCTGGCTTTTTTGGTAGAAAAGTTGGAGTTAGCGGTGCACAGTTTATTACATGTTTTAGTGTAATTACAACTACAATATTAGCAATCATAGCTTTTTTTGAAGTAGGTTTTAATAATATACCAGTTTCAATTGAATTATTTAGATGAATAGATAGTGAATGATTTAACATTGTATGAGGTTTTGAGTTCGATAGTTTAACAGTTTCTATGTTAATACCTGTTTTAATTATTAGTTCTTTAGTTCATATTTACTCTATAAGTTACATGAGTAATGATCCTCACATACAAAGATTCTTTAGTTATTTAAGCTTATTCACATTTATGATGATTATATTAGTTACAGCTAATAATTACTTATTAATGTTTGTAGGTTGAGAAGGTTACCCTAATAGCCTTAGATGACTATACTTATACAAAGATAAATATTTCAGCTTTTCTATATTTTTTCTTCGAAAAAATAAAGGGACTGGTTTTAAGAATAAAACAAGTTTTATTCTTCAAAACCGGAAAGGTAAAAATATTAGATATATAACAAATAATAATAATAATAATAATAATAATGATTGTTTAATAGTAGGATCTTTATTAGGTAATTCTTATATGGAGAAGAATGAAAAAGGAGTAAGAATAGTATTTATAAAATGTAGTGATAATATAGAATATTTAATGCAATATTATAGCTATTTAATTAATATGGGTTATTGTAAATTAAAAAAACCAGGTTTAAATAAATTAATCTCTAAAAAAAATAAAATTTTATATTATTATAAAATAGAAAGTTATTATTTAACTGAATTTGAAAGATTCTTTCAAATATTTTATAAAAATAATCTTAAAATTATACCTTTAAATTTAAATGAGTGTTTAACACCCTTATCTTTAAGTATATGATATTTAGATAATAACCCTAAGTTCTATATTTCAGATAATCAAAGCTATTATTTAAATAATAATGACTTAGATTTTATATCTCAAAATTTAAAATCTAAATTTGATATAAATACAAAATATAAATTAGAAAAAGGTCTAGTTGCTTTTTATATTGAAAAGGCAAATTTAAATAATTTTAGTGCTTTAATAAAACCACATATTTCTCCTTCTTTACAATATAAATTAAATAATTCACATAATAAATTTATTATATGAAATAGTATTAAATCTCCATTAAGAAAAAATTCTAATCCGTTATTGCATAATATCCTAAGAAATTACACTACTAATGCAAATAATTTGAAATATTCTGTTAAATATAAAAAAGAATATGTATTAAGCAATATTCAAAAAGAGGCATTAATAGGTATAATACTAGGTGATGGTTTTATTGAAAGACTTAAACCGAATCATAATGCAAGACTTAGAATAGAACAATCTTACCCTGAAAAAAGTGAATATTTAAACTTTTTATATGAATTATTAGAACCTTTAACTGCAATGGAACCTACGTTATTAACAAGAGTGGCGTGCCTCATAAAAAAAGAGGTGTTACCACTAAATCATTATATTTTAGAACATTAGCAATGCCTTGTTTAAATTATTTTTGGTTATATTCTTCCCTTATCCCGAAGGGATTATTAGTAATCCCTTCGGGATAAGGGAAGAATAAAGGAGGCAAAGAATTATTTTATAAAGATGGTATAAAAATAATACCAAGAAATTTAGAAGAATTATTGACAGCTCGGGGTTTAGCTTTTTTAATTATGGACGACGGTGGTAAATCTGTTCATAATCAAACTATTCTTCATACTAGATCTTTTAGCCCTTCTATGTTTTTTCTTAGAAAAAACAAAGTCCTAGGACGTACTGGGCTGCGGAGCCGTAAACAAGATGTAGAATATCTTGGATTAGTATTAAATAAGAATTTCGGTTTAAGAACCAGGTTAGAAGAAAAAAAACCTAATCAATGAGTTATATATATACCTGTTCTTTTTTATTTTTTTTTTAAATACAGAAGGCACAAAAACTCTGAAAAAAAATTAAAGGATATCGTAGGTCCATATATGCATAAAAGTATGTTATATAAAGTATAAGTTAGTTATAGTTAGTAGTAAGAATATATTAACTAAGAATATAATCAAAAATATATTTTAAACATATATATTAATATTAGTATACATGTTTAACTTATTACTAGCAATATCGTTGAAAACGATCAAATAAATAGAGTTAATTTAAAGATCGTCGGTTACATATATATGATCGCGACAGACTAGTTCAACGGTGGGTGGCTGAAATGCTGCTTAATGCATAGTCGGAATCTTTATATTTAATATAAATTAAATATACCAGGGCTTTATGTAAACCCGGGCAGGTTATAAAGTACAGGGGGTAAATATTAACTCTTATATGTATTTATTCTAAAGATTTGGTAGGAGTTTGTTCTTATTTATTAGTAAGTTTCTGATTTACTAGAATAGCAGCAAATCAAAGTTCTATATCTGCATTTTTAACTAATAGAGTGGGTGATTGTTTTTTAACTGTAGGAATGTTTGCTATTTTATGATCTCTAGGTAATTTAGATTACGCTACAGTATTTTCATTAGCTCCTTACATAAATGAAAATGTAGTTACTATTATAGGAATATGTTTATTAATAGGGGCTATGGCTAAAAGTTCTCAAGTGGGACTTCACGTTTGATTACCTATGGCCATGGAGGGTTTGTTAAATAGGGCTCTCCTTAAACTTTACTGTATGCGGGAACATCCTGATATGAATTCTTGGTCCTCTGTTCATTTACTGAGCTTCGGCAAAATCCAAGAAGAGGGACAATCCGCAGGAAACCTTGGTATTTATAAGGGATCCTCAGAGACTACATGTGAAGCAATTAAATTTAATGATAAATTTAAATGATGATTTATAGGCTTTTCAGAAGGAGATGGATCATTTATTGTTAATAAAGATGGATATTTAGAGTTTAAAATCACACAATCTAGTGTAGATGCTCAAATATTATTTTATATTAAAAAACAATTAGGTTTTGGATCTGTATCCGTACAAGACAAAGTTAATAAAACTCATCATTTTAGAGTTAGAAATAAGAAAGATATTTTAACTTTAATTCAGATTTTTAATGGTAATATTATAACTAAATATAAAATAAATCAATTCAAATTATGAGTAGAAGGTTTTAATAAAGTTTATAAAATGGATATAAAATGTTTAGACCAGCAACATCCATTAAATTTGGAAAACGCTTGGTTATCAGGGTTTACAGATGCTGAAGGTTGTTTTACTTCATCTGTATTAACATCTAAAGTTACAGGTAAAACTATTGTAACAGTTAGATATGTAGTATCTCAGAAAAATGATATAGAATTTAATAAAAATTTAGCTAACCAAATAGATGGTTATATTACTCATGTTAAAAGCTATAATGGATATAATACAGTTGTAAATCATGGTAAGTTAAATAAAATTCTTGTTTATTTACAAAATAACCCTTTAAAAACTAAAAAACTTATATCTTATCGTAGATGATTAAAAATTTATTTATTAGTTAAAGATAAAAAACATTTTACTCCTGAAGGTTTAGCAATAATCAAATTTTTAGCTAAATTTATCAATCAATAATTTAATTGAAGATATAGTCCGAACAATAGCGAAAGTTATTGAGTATTTTCATCGTATTTGTACTGTTGTCGTTATTGACATTGTATATAATGAAAATCAACATTTTTTTGCCTACTCCAGTTTCTGCTTTAATACACGCTGCAACTATGGTTACTGCGGGTGTATACCTATTAATTCGTTCATCTCCTTTAATAGAATATAGTTCTACTATATTATTAATATGTTTATGATTAGGTGCAATTACTACTGTATTTAGTTCTCTTATAGGATTATTCCAACAAGATATAAAAAAAGTTATAGCTTATTCTACAATGAGTCAATTGGGAATGATGGTTATAGCAATTGGTTTATCTTCATATAACTTAGCATTATTTCATTTAGTAAATCATGCATTTTATAAAGGATTATTATTCTTAGGAGCAGGAGCGGTTATTCACGCAGTAGCTGATAATCAAGATTTTAGAAAATATGGAGGATTAATATCATTCTTACCTTTAACATATTCTGTTATATTAATAGCTAGTCTTAGTTTAGTTGCTTTCCCTTTCATGACTGGATTCTATAGTAAAGATTTTATATTAGAATCTGCTTACGGTCAATTCCATTTTAGTAGTATAGCTGTGTATGTTATAGCAGTAATAGGTGCAATATTTACTACTTTATATTCAGTGAAAGTTTTATACTTAACTTTCTTAACTAATCCTAATGGATCCATGACATATTATAAACATGCTCATGAAGGTGATATTTTTTTAAGTTTACCTTTAGTTATATTAGCCATTTTTTCTATATTCTTTGGTTACTTAACTAAAGATATATTTATAGGTTTAGGGTCAAGTTTCTTTATAGATAATAGTATATTTATACACCCTGTTCATGAAATAATGATTGATACTGAATTTGCAGTACCTGTTTTATTCAAATTATTACCTTTAGTTTGTACTATTTCATTTAGTGCATTAGCTATTATCCTGTCTGAATTTTTACCTGAATCTTTAATAAGCTTTAAATTCTCTAAATTAGGATATAATATTTTTGGTTTCTTTAATCAAAGATTCTTAGTAGAAATGTTCTATAATAAATATATTACAAATTTAGTTTTAGATTTAGGTGGACAAACTACTAAAGTATTAGATAAAGGAAGTATAGAATTATTAGGACCTTTTGGTCTTGAGGTTGGGTTAATAAAACTAAGTAAAAGTATAGGATCTTTAAGTACAGGTGTAGTTACAAGTTACGCTCTATACATACTAGCTGGATTTATTACTTACTTACTATTTTATGTTTTCTTAGGGCAAATTGAATGAAGTATGATCTTATTAATTATATTTGCAGGTTCTTCACTTATGGTACCTTCTCTTGGAAGTTCGAGGAGAGGATTTTAAAGTAGATTCTGTTTTATATGATTTAAACCAAATACAAAATATTAAATCTGGTATGAACAAAGTAAGAGTTAATGAGTTATCTCCGAAATCTGTTATGTTAACTAGCAGTTTAGGTTTTCCTGGGCTTATAAATCTAATAAAAAAAGGATCAATTAGATTAAGTAAAAATATCGCATGTTTAAGTACTGGTATTATCACAAGTTACACTTTCTACATGTTTGATGTAGAAAAATTAAAAAAAGTAGTTTATTTACTTCTATTCCTATATCTAGTTATTAAAAACTTGCCTTATTTACTTGATATATTTGGAGTAGAACCTTTTCAATTTGCATCCAACGATGAAAATTGAAAAGATTCGTTCCAAAATAGAAAGATAAATGTGGAAAATAAAATGATTGAATTCCAAAAAGAGCAATTAAAGGAAATTAAAAACCAACTTAGTACTCTTGAGGATCAATCAAATTTAACTAAAGAACAACTCGAAGAAAAAAAATATTTACTGGAAGAAAAGGTGGAAATAGAAAGATCTATAAGTAAAGAGGTTAAAGAAAGAATTGATTTAACTAAAGCTAAATCTAGCTATAATACAAGCAATATTTCAGGTAGCAAGAGATCAGGTGAAGATTTGAATGCTGGTCTTTCACAAAAAAAATAATATTAAAAAAAAATTTTTTTTTACCAACTGTTATCACTTTAATGAATTACAGTTTTGCTTTTAATTGGAATTTTTTGGATCTCCTCTGTCTTTAGGTCGCTAATTTTATCTAGCAAGTACGATAAAGATTAGCTCCTTTTGGAAGGTGAGGGGACTAGTTATTTTAATTTAAATTATTATATTAATATGATAATTTAAAAATATGTTAGTTTAATTGGAAAAACCTAGTAGTTAAACTACTAAGACGCTAAGTTCAAATCTTACACGTATTACTCTTTTTAGTCCCCCCCCCCCTCTTATCTCTTCGAGATAAGAGGGGGAAGTTATGGAGCCTAAAATAGGTATCCTATCATATCGGATCGTATCATATATCATCATATTTTCTTTGGTTTATTACAAAACAATTGCATTATTTTTGGTCCAGTTATCCCTATGATATATGAGGGGAGGGGTATCTGGGGGGGGGGAGAGAATTAAACCCTTTTTTTTACATTTTTATAGTCCGATTTATTTTAATAATATATAACTTATAGTGATATATCACCGCTCTTAATAGGTAATACTGATAGGGACTAGTCCCTAATCTCGAAAAGATAATAGGACGGTTTCCGATATCCCTTTATCACTGCGCGACATCAGCGGTAAAGGCACAAAAAAAAATAAGAGATAGGGATACTAGAAAAATAGTGTATATAATACATAATAGAGTATAATAAATTAGTACCTTTATCCAATTGGTCCCCTTTATCACGGATCCCCCTTGATCCCTTCCATCCCTCTTATCTCATAATCTCATAATCTCATAATCTCGAAGAGATTATGAGATTAGAGATAAGAGGGGATCCGGGAATAGCAAAGGGGAAGAGTGATATGAGGGGAAGATATGGACTTCATATAATTTGAAGGGTGTAGATTTGTTGGGACAATTAGCTCTAAGTTTTAAACATTGTTAATAGAAATAGAAAAAAAAATGAGAATATTAAAAAGTCATCCTTTATTAAAATTAGTGAATTCATATCTTATTGATGCATCAGAGCCTAGTAATATTAGCTATTTATGAAATTTCGGGTCTTTATTAGCTTTATGTTTAATTATACAAATTATAACAGGTGTTACATTGGCTATGCACTATAGTCCTAATGTATTAGAAGCATTTAATTCTATAGAGCATATTATGAGAGATGTTAATAACGGATGATTAATTCGTTACTTACACGCTAATACAGCTTCAGCTTTCTTCTTTTTAGTCGTCTTAAACGTAGATTTCGTCTACTTTTCTTTGTGTAATCCTTTCTTTACTTTAAACAAATCTTGTACTAAAAACCCTGCAGCATTAAATAGTTGTATAGCTCTGCTGCCTTTATATACAACTCGTAAACATAGCAGAGCACTACCATTTATATTACGTATACATAGTAGAGGTATGAAATCTTTATCCCCACTCACTGCAAGCGCAAGTAAAACAGCCCAGATTCCTAATCCTCAAAGCTTAGACTCCCTTTCGAATAAAGAGTTTGACGAGTGATTCAGAGGTTTTGTTGATGCGGAGGGTTGTTTTTCTATACAAACCCTTGATAACCGTTTCAAACTAATTTTCACTCTTTGTCTCCACATTGACGAAACACCTTTGATTAAATATATTGCACAAAGATTAGGTATAGGTAATATCTCTTTAAGAGATAGCTCTGTAAATTATACTGTTTCAAGTAAAGATGCCTTACTCGTAATTTTTGGTATATTGGACAAAACACCTCTTAATACCAGCAAAAACTTGAACTACATAATGTTTAGACAAGCCTATGATCTTTATTTTTATCGTGAATCTACTAATATCATCCCGGAACTTTGTAAAGAAATTATCGCTCTTAAAGAAAAAATGAATAAAAATAGAGTGGAATTTAAACAACCGATAGACCACGTGATTTGCATTACTCCTTACTGACTGCTAGGTTTTGTAGAAGGTGAGGGTTATTTTTCCACGAATAAAACGGATTACAGCTTAAGATTTGGTATTGGGCAAACTTCACAGGAAATAGGTGTACTAGAAGCTATCCAGAAATTTTTCTTAGCCTTACCTGCTAAACATTATGTTGAAAGAAAAAGTACTAACCTGGTGAGTCTAGCTATACGTAATCAAGCTAAAGGTAAGGATCATAAAGCTATGGCCCAGTTAATTGTAAGTCAGAGATATTTTATTATTAACGTTATTATACCTTTTTTTGACAGTTTAACCTGACTAAGTAAAAAAGTTAAGGATTATATTGACTGAAAATTAATTTTAGATCTTATAAACCAAGGTTGACATTTTACGGAGGAAGGTAAAAAGGTAATATGTTTAATTACCCAGGGAATGAATAATTATAGATTATCTACTAGCATTACCCCCGTGGAGGATGCTTCACAGGTAGATGTGAAAGAAAGAGCCTTAAAACTTTTATCTTCCCCTTCAAATTATGAAGTACAAGCTAATGGTAAAATAAAAATAAAATCCCTAGGTACGTACCTTAAAGGTAGAGGTAACGTTGGTGTTAATGTCTTAGATGTCAAAGGTGAAATAGTGTTTAAGTTTAATTCTATAAAAGATTGTGCTTTGTTTTTCAATGTTCACACTAGAACTATAAATAGAAGATTAGAAAACGGTTCTCTTGTTGAGTACAATAACCAAAATTTTGTATTCCAGCGTGAGATGCGCTTGCCTTAATGCCGCGTGACAAGTACACAGTAATACAAGTAAAGAAAGTAAATCTAATAAAAAGGGCCGAAAATTCCATTACCCTTGAACGGAGCAATTAACCATCATCGCTTAGGATGTTTGGACGTTTGTGCAGGATAGTTGTTAATCAACTATCTGAGTTTGCTCCCTACTGCACTGTGGGTGATGGACTAATAAGTAAGAGAATTGAGAATTCTCTTAGGGCTACACTGTAGAAGTGAACCTTCTGCTATAAACCATCAAATTGCGGGAACACCCTAAAGCAATCTTAACCAAGCAAACATGGTAACATAGTTTGTGGCACAGGTAATGACTCGTGGTATGGTAAAATCAAGATTGATATATGAAAGTATAATGGGTAATCCGCAGCCAAGTGCCATAAAAATGAGAGCGTACCTTTTGCATAATGGGTCAGTTAAGATTAGATTCATTACAAGCTAGGTAAAGTTCTTTATAATGGTATGCAGTTCATCGACTAAATGTTGGTTGGCGCAAGCTTAAGATATAGTCAAGCCCTACTCGAAAGAGTACAGGATAATAAATAGTTCAGCATATGAGCCAATAAATAGGACAAGTCTCCTGGCTATCTGTTTATACTTTTATTGTCTTTAAATGGGTGGTAATCAGCATAAATGCATAATCAAATTACTACTTAGGGAGAAATACCCTAACTCAGCCTATATTGTGGTATTTACACTACAAATGGCAAAAGGGTAGATTTGTTACTTACACATAGGAAGAGGTATGTACTACGGATCTTACAGATCTCCAAGAACATTAGTATGAGCTTTAGGAACAGTTATACTTATACTTATGATGGCTACAGCTTTCTTGGGTTACCAACATAGCCCAAAATGATTTAATATAAAAAGTTTAAATAATAATAAAAATAAAGTTTCAGTATACCTTACTAAAAATACAGCTAGATATTACAGTACTAAATCTCCTTTCCCTGCATCTAATTTCTCCAATAATTTACAAGATGTGATCAAAGAATTAGAATTAAATCCTATTTATGTTTTCGAAGATTTAACTTTAGAAACAACTAAAAAAGATATTAAAATATCTACTTCAGGTCTAAGTGGTATATATATGGTAATAAATAAAAGAACAAAAGATTATTATATAGGTTCTGCAGCTACTGATAAATTTTATTCTAGATTCAGTAACCATCTTATTTATTTTAGAGGTAGTAAAGTACTTAAAGCTGCAGTAAAAAAGTATGGTTTAAGTAATTTTGCTTTTTTGGTATTAGAGTTATATCCTAATATTGTAACTAAAGAAAACAATAAGGAATTATTAAATTTAGAAGACAAATATTTGAAAACCTTAGTACCTAATTACAATATTTTAACTGAAGCAGGTTCTAGTTTTGGTTATAAACATACAGAAATGGATCGTATAAAAATGAGAGAAATTTTTAGTGATGAAAGACGAGAACAAATAGGAAGTTTAAATAGAGGTAAAAAACTAAGTCCTGAAACCATAGAAAAAATAAGGGTAAAAGCTCTAGATAGACCTCCTATGTCTGATGAAACTAAATTAAAATGTATTACTCATACGAGACCTCTTATTTTATATAATTTAGATGGTACTGTTTATGGGGAATATCCTACAATAATCGAAGCAGCTAAAGCTATTAATTGTGATGAAAAAACCATCCGAAGAGCTTTAAAAACAGATAAAAAATTAGTAAAAAAACAGTGAAGAATTAAGGATTTATCTAATTAAATTAAAATTTTAAAACTTTTATATTAAATTATAGTCTCACTATTAACAATCTTTTTGCAATTTTTATAGAGAAAAAAAGATTAAAGTGATATAGCCCGACGGGGATATAGAATAGTATTTTAATACTATTTGGCGATGCTAGTGAAAACGATCAAAGAAGTAAATAAACTTTAAGATCGTCGGTTATATAAATGATCGCGACAGACTGGGTCACTGGTGGGTGGCTGAAATGCTGCTTAATGCACAGTCGGAACTTTTAGTTAAATACCATCCCTTTAACTAATGGAATATTCGAATTCAAAGGTATTCTAGCTTATTATTTATTGATAAGTAAGTTTGTACGTTTTACCTTATGGTCAAATGTCTTTATGAGGTGCAACAGTTATTACTAACCTTATAAGTGCTATACCATGAATTGGACAAGATATTGTTGAGTCAAAAATAATAACAATTAATATATATTTAGGTATTTTTATTGTATTTTCATTTTTAATTGCTGTTTACAATAGTTTAAGTTTATTACTTATTAAGGTTTCAGACAATGAAGCCCTTTTACCTACTATAGGTGTTGTACATAAAAATGCTTTAAAAAAAGGGAATAAAACTTTAAGATTAGATAAACAAGAATATAATTCAATACCTTCATCATTTTTAGCTTTTTTAGTAGGATTGATCGATGGTGATGGATATATTCAAATAAGTAAAACTACAAAAGGATTTATCACTATGAAAATGGTAATATCTTTACACTTAGATGATATTTCTACCTTAGAATATATTTATTCTGTTTTAAAAATAGGAAAAATAAATATTTATAAGGATTTAAGAAGTCCTACTTGTAAACTAGTAATAAATAAAACTGATCTACAAGAAGTCTTATTTCCATTACTTGTGCATAATAAAATATATTTCTTAACAGACACCAGAGTAAATCAATTTAATTTAGCCATGTATATACTGATGAATGATATTAAAGATTATAATCTAATAGGGGATATAAACAATATACCTGCTATTTTTGAAATACCTAAAAATCCATTTGATTATACATTATTACATTTTTTTAAAAATTGAATTGTAGGATTTACATGTCCTTGACTATACCCCGGGCTAGTTCAGTTTGTTCAAGAGAACCCTCTTACTTATAAAAGAGTAAAAAAAGAATATAAAAATTTAGTTTCTAGAAGAGAGGGTTTTAATTATCTTAAGCAAACTATAAAACAGCAAGAAAAGGTTAGACGTTATTCTACATATGCAGTTAAACCGAATAATACAGATTTAGTTGTTTGAGGTTCTAATTTGAGTTCAACAGTTGGAACAGGTCGTAATACAAAAATAGTTAAAAATATGATTGTTCTACCATCTTACCAAAAGAGTGTTCTAGTAGGATTACTTTTATCTGACGGTTATTTAGCTTCAGCTAAATCACATGAAAATCCTCATTTAGCTTTTAAACAGTCTTTAAAAAATTCAAGATACGTCTTATTTGTTTTTTCAATACTTTCTCATTATTGTAATCTTTACCCTACTGTTGTAAAAAGTATTAGAAATAATAATATTAATTTAGCCTTGTTTTTCCGTACTAGAGGTTTACCTTGTTTTTTTGAGTTGAGATCTTTATTTTATATTAATAAAGTTAAAATAGTTCCGTCAGATATATACAATCTTTTAACTCCGGTTGCCTTAGCTCATCTTATTATGGGAGATGGGTCAGCCAAGCAACATGGTTTAATTCTTTGTACTGACTCTTTTGAGTTAGTTGATGTAGTACGCTTAATGAATGTGTTAATGATTAGATACAATGTAGATTGTACATTACGCTTTCATACTCAAACTCAACCAAGAATATATATTAGACAACGTTCTATGCCTATTATCAGGGAATTGGTTAAATCTTATATGGATAAATCAATGCTGTATAAAATAGGATTGTAATACTACTAAAGATAAAGAACTTAGGGATATTTTTAGCTTATAATTTATTTTCCTGCGCTGGGCCCCGCGTAGGGGGGGTGGATATAAAGCTAAGAAGGTTCAGAAGGTTCTTTCTTTATTAAAATGAATAATGATGGTTGTTTTCAATTAAAGCAAAGAGTACACTCTAATTTATTTGAAGCTTTTAAATTAGTATTTGATACTAATAGAAAAATAGATACAACAAATAATTATAATCAATTTGGTGTTAGTTCTAAATCTGATGTACAAAAAGTTATAAATTTCTTTTCATTTTCAGGATTACATTCTTTAATTGGACTAAAATATATACAATACGCTAAATGATTAAATAATTTACGTGAAAGTTCACGTTATAAAAATTTAAACTTCCCTGAACTGTAAGTAGTGAATAGATAAATACTCCTAAATATATATTAATAATAATTACGGGCTCCTTAAAATAATCTTATTATAATAAGATTATTTTAGAGGCAAATGGGGAAAATTACAGGGACATCTCATAAACAACCTCCGGTTTATTAGAAGATTATCTGTAGCGGAATTTAATTCGGTATACATAAATGGATTAAAAGCGTTCAACGACTAATGAGTGAGTTATACCTACAATAAGCTCAACACGATAACCCCAAAATCTTCATTATTCCTATTCCCCTGATATCACGTAGTGATAAAGGGGATGCGGGGTCTGAAGATTTAAGAAATAGTCTAACTACATCCGTGAGGGTGTAAAGTATAAGTTAAATATTATACGAAATAAACATGTCATTTGAGGAGGTTTCAGCGTGAATAACGCAACTTTAAATAGATTCTTTGCATTACACTTTGTATTACCTTTTGTATTAGCTGCATTAGCTTTAATGCATTTAATAGCATTACACGATGCTGCAGGATCAAGTAACCCATTAGGTGTTTCAGGTAATTACGATAGATTACCTTTTGCTCCTTACTTTTTATTTAAAGATTTAATTACTATATTTATGTTTATCTTTGTATTAAGTTTATTTGTATTCTTTATGCCTAATGTATTAGGTGATAGTGAAAACTATATAATGGCAAATCCTATGCAAACTCCTCCTGCTATTGTACCAGAGTGATATCTTTTACCATTCTACGCTATTTTAAGATCTATACCTAACAAATTATTAGGGGTTATAGCAATGTTTAGTGCTATCTTAATTATTATGTTATTACCTTTAACAGATTTAGGGAGATCAAAAGGTTTACAATTTAGACCGTTAAGTAAAATAGCTTTCTTTGTATTTGTGGCTAATTTCTTAGTGTTAATGCAAATAGGAGCTAAACACGTTGAAACACCATTTATAGAATTTGGACAAATTAGTACAGCGTTATATTTTGGACACTTTGCATTTATAGTTCCTGCTATAAGTTTAATCGAAAATACTTTAGTAGATATTTCATCAAAGCAATAATATATTAAGTTAAAAACTTTAATATAACGATCAAATTTAGTGCTAACCCTTTATTTCATAGAAGAATGCTGTAAATATTATATTTAAAGTTATTCTTAATTTTTATGTAGTAATAGGTGTGAGATATATGATTAATATTCTTTATAACTGATTTGAGTAAAAATTTATTATAAAATTTTATAATAAAAAGATTATGATGTAGATGGTCTACACTTTGATTGCAGATCTTAAGTTTGAGGTTCGATTCCTCCATAATCTTCTTAATATTTATATAATTATCTAGCTTCTTTTTAACAATATTCTAAGAAATTTTAAGAATATTTACTTAAATAAATTATAATAAATATATTTATTATAATTTATTGAGTACTTAATATACATACATATGTATATATAAAGAATGTTTTTTTTTGTGTATGTCGTTCACGATCAGGAAGATAGGCACATGCAAAATAATATAACATTAAGATCATCTATAAGTATGTGATATGAGAGGTGATTCTTATCAACAAATGCTAAAGATATAGGAACATTATATTTAATGTTTGCGCTATTTTCAGGGTTATTAGGTACAGCATTTTCTGTACTTATTAGAATGGAACTAAGTGGTCCAGGTGTTCAATATATTGCAGATAATCAATTATATAATAGTATCATTACGGCTCATGCTATCTTAATGATATTCTTTATGGTAATGCCAGCTTTAATTGGTGGATTTGGTAAAATCTATTATATGTTATTTTTAAATTCTAGAATTAAATATATGTAAGTATATTTTTTTTTATAAACCCTTGGTGGCTGAAACTTGGGCGGAGCCCTAGAGAAAATAAAATCTCAATTTAATAGTTTCGGCCTAATAAAAAAAAATATATGTAAGTATATTTTTTTTTATAAACCTGTGGTGGCTGAAACTTGGCCGGAGGCCGAGTAAAAGAGTATCATTTGATTTCTCTCATTTAAATAACATATAATAATTAAGAAATTGCCGTGGTAGCAGTAATGCTATTCATTATTACATAACTATATGCGGGAAATTCCTAAAGCTTCTTTGTAATATTAATGAAAATATTAATTTTATAATACGTACATTAAGTTAAAGATAAAAGAAGATAAATAGTATGGACAATCCGCAGGAAACGAAAAAATTAAAATAGTATATAAACTATTCATTAATTTATAGGATCCTCAGAGACTACACGTTATGCCCCCTATATTTGGGGTGAAGATATAGTCCAAGCATATTTTAACGATTATGATAAATTTGAATTTCTTATTACCATTATTAGTAGGTGGACCAGATATGGCATTCCCTAGATTAAATAACATAAGTTTCTGATTACTAATACCTAGTTTACTATTATTAGTATTCTCTGCTGTAATAGAAGGTGGAGTTGGTACAGGTTGAACTATCTACCCTCCATTATCAGGAATACAAAGTCATAGTGGACCTAGTGTAGATTTAGCTATATTTGCTTTACACTTGTCAGGGGTTAGTAGTTTATTAGGGGCAATTAATTTCATAACTACTATAGTTAATATGAGAACTCCTGGTATAAGATTACACAAATTAGCTTTATTTGGGTGGGCTGTAGTTATTACAGCAGTGTTATTATTATTATCTTTACCAGTGTTAGCCGGTAAACTAATTCTGCCGGCTCTAAATTTGGCTGTTTTCTGGGAACCGTTATATGAAAATATATCGCAATCAGCAGGTAATCTATTAAGTTTGAACTTTTTAGAGAACCTCAGAGACTATACGCCAAAATATTTTTGTTGTAGTTTAGTACTTTTTACCTTTCCTTTATGCACAACTCTTAGATCCATTCATACTAATGACCAAAGTCAAAATTTAAATAAATCTCTTTTTAGTTATTATTTCACCGGGCTTCTTGAAGGTGATGGTACAATAGTAACACCAAAAACTTTAAGAAGCCCTAAGGGTAAATTAAATTATCCCGCTATACAAATAGTTTTTCATTTAAAAGATTTACCTTTAGCTCTACTTGTTCAAAAAGAGTTAGGTGTAGGTTCATTATCTCGAAAAAAAGGGGTTGATGCTTATATATTAACTATAAATAGCTATGAAGGTGTATTATTAGTTATTTCATTAATAAATGGAAATATGAGAACACCTAAAATACATAGTCTTAATGCATTAATCGATTTTTTTAATAAAACTAAAGGAACCAGTATTGAAAAACATCCTGTATCTATAGAGTATTTAGATTCCAATCCGTGGCTGTCAGGGTTTATAGAAGCAGACGCTTCTTTTCAAGTAAGAACTACTCTTTCAGGTAAATATCCTAAACTTGAATGTAAATTAGAAATATCTCAAAGACGAGAAGATCACAAAGGATATGATAATGCGGATTTCTTAAGTTATATTGCTGAGTTTTTAGAAACGGAAGTCAAAAAAATAAGATCGGATAAACCAAAACCTGAGTATAGAGTTAGAACTACTAACCTTAAAGGTAATATTAAGGCTAAAAATTATCTTTTACAATTTCCTCTATTTGGAACTAAACATTTAGATTCATTAGATTGAATGGAAGTAGTAGACATGTTTGACAGAAAGGAGCATAATACAGATGAAGGAAAGGAAAAAATAGTAAAGATCAAATCAGGTATGAACAATTTCAGATCAAATTTTACTTGAGATCATTTACAAAACTTCTACAACTTAAAAATATAAGATATGGTCCGATCAAGCACGAGAGTGTTTGCGTATCTACACTAAGTTTTAATAACTTTTTAAGCTTAAAGAGTAATTCTTTAAGCTATGGGATTTCATCCAGTAGGTCAACAAATTTAATGGGAATTACAATGGTATTAACAGATAGAAATTTTAACACATCATTCTTTGAAACAGCTGGTGGAGGTGATCCTATTTTATTTCAGCATTTATTTTGATTCTTTGGTCACCCAGAGGTTAAATTTATAAGCCTCTTAATGTTGCTATATGCTGGAAAAGCTTCGATATCTAGCCCCCTGGCGGGGACTTGTCCACGCCTTGAGGGCAAGGCTCTCCCCACTCCGTGGGGAGGGACTAGTTTTAAATACTCCCTCTTTATTGAAATAGTAAAAAAGTTAAAACAATGAAGCCAATCAGCAGGTAATGCTTTTATTTTAAAAAGTGAAACCTCAGAGACTATACGCGACAATACTGAAAATATAAAAAACATATCTGTTCATGTCCCTACTCATTTAAAACCATTAAATGATGAACAATTCGGACATTATTTAGCTGGTTTAATAGATGGAGACGGACATTTTAGTTCTAAACAACAATTAGTAATTGTATTTAGTTCTCCTGATGTTCAATTAGCCTATTATATAAAAAAAACAATAGGTTTTGGACATGTAAACAAAGTTAAAGATAAAAATGCTTATTTATATATTATATCAAATAAACAAGGTATAATTAAAGCAATAAATCTAATTAATGGAAAATTAAGAACATTCAACAAATTTAATCAAGTAATTAGTAACATATTAGCTAATCCTAATTATATGGAAGAAAACATAGAATTTAAAATTAATGATTCTAATGATTTTAATAATCACTGAATTGCAGGGTTTTCTGATGCGGATGCTAGTTTTCAAATTAAAGTTGTTAATAGAAATAATAGACCTAAACCAGAAATTAGATTAAATTTTCAAATTGCGTGCTCCGCGTTCCCCAAAGGGGATGAAAAAGATAATAATGTTTTATCACTAATAAAAGAGCTATTTGGTGGTAATATTACCTATAATAATCTTGAAGATTATTATACTTATAATCTAGAAAGTTTTGGTTCAGCTAGAAAACTAATTAAATACTTCGATTCTTTTCATCTACAATCTAGCAAACATAGAGATTATTTAAGTTGAAGAAAAACATATATATTAGCTCAAAATGGTAATTTTTCAAATATAATCGATACTTTTAATACTAGATGTTTTAATACTGCTTATAAATACTCTTATCTTTTTAAACCAGTTACACAAAGAAGATATTACTCAAGTAATATTACAACTTTGGAATCTAACTTAAATCCTAATTATATAACTGGATTTGCTGACGGTGAATCTACTTTTTCATTTACTATTAGTAGAAATAATACTCAAAAAGGGTGAATTATTTATCCTTCTTTTTCAATAGAGTTACATGGAAAAGATATTAATCTATTGAAAAAAATTCAGTATTATTTTAAGGTTGGAAAAATAGTAACACGTACTAGAGATAACCAAGTCATATATGCAGTTAAATCTGTAAAAGATTTAAATGAGGTAATTATCCCTCATTTTTCTAAATATCCGTTGCTTACTCAAAAAAGAGTTGATTTTGAATTATTTAAAGAAGCAATAGAATTATTAGTAAATAAAAAACATCTTACAGAGAAAGGATTAAAAGAGTTGTTTAGCGTTAGAGCTTCTTTAGGAAAAGGTCTATCAGATAAATTAGTTAATATTTATCCCGATCTTTTACCTAAAGAAAAACCTATTGTAAACACTGTAGCAGTAAAAGATAATAATTGATTAGCTGGATTTGTAGATGCTGAAGGTTGTTTCGAGTGTGTAATTAGAAAACACCCTACAGTAAAAGTAGATTATCAAGTTGCAGTAAGATTTACTATAATTCAACATTCTCGTGATACTAAACTTCTTAATATTATAAAAGATCATTTAGGTTGTGGCGTTGTAAGAATAGATCCTATAAAACCTCAATCTACTTTAACTGTAACTAGCTTATCGGAAATATTAAATACTATTATTCCTTTTTTTGATGAATATCCTATGCAAGGTAATAAATTACTAGATTACCAGGATTTCTGTAAAATTGCTTTTTTAATGAAAGATAAGTTACATTTAACAACTGAAGGTTTAAAAGATATACTAGATTTAAAAACAAAAATGAATAGTAAAAGAAATTTAAAATAAAGAACTTTTAGATTATTTATTAACTTGAGGGGGTTATATAAATGTTTGATGTGTATTACATTTAAATATTGTTTTTACTTTAATTATCGAATATTATAGTATTTTAGAGTTATATATATCAGTACGATTAATACTGTAACAAATAGTAAAATATTTATCCTTATATTATAAATATAAGAAAGTTCAGAGAAGGATACGCATGTATATAAAGCTCCTTATATATAACTCTATACTATTTACCCCCTCATAATATAGGTTATAGATCAAATCAAAATACCTATTATTACGGATCAACTAGTTTTGGTTCAGCTAAAAAAGTAATAAATTATTTTGATAGTTTTCATTTACAATCTAGTAAACATAATAATTATCTTAAATGAAGAAAAGCTTATATAATAATACAAGAAAAAAATCATTTAACGGAAACAGGATTAGATAAAATTTGTAAATTGAAAAATTCAATGAATAGATATTCAGTATAAGATAGAGTCCTAACAAAAACGGAAGTTTTTGAGTCTTAATATTAATAGATCTTTATGCTTGGATATGATGCATCATATTCGAAGTTTGCAGTATATTACGGTATAAGGCAAGACTATTAAATTAATCAAAATTATTGTTATATATTAATTGTACCGGCCTTTGGTATAATTAGTACAACTATCTCTGCTAACTCAAATAAGTCTATATTTGGTTACATAGGAATTTAAGAAACCTTTAGCAAGTTTCATATTAAGTTCATCAGTATCAAACTCCGGGGAAGCCCTAAAGAATTAAGTACTAACAATCAAAGGTAACTTTGAAAGGGCTTGCAGTAATGTGTAAGATACAGTAACAAGCTTAATTATAACTAAAAAATAGTAAATGGGTAATCGCGGATCTAAGTTCCTATTCATTCGTGTTTAGGATAAAAGAGCAACGAGTAGACGGTACTGGATACAGATAATTTCTCTGTATTTAAGGTGTATTCTAAGTAGCCTCTAAAGAGGTTTATTAAAACTAATCATTATTTTAGTTAATAATAATTAAATAAATAAGACAGCTAGATCTAGTAGTTTAAAAAGTAAAATTTTGTATAAGAATTTATATAGATTAAATTATGAAAATATTTTATTCCCCCAGGGCACGAAAAAAAAAGTTTTTTTTAGATTAGAAAAAAAAATATCGGTACAAGATTAAAACCTGCTTTATTTAGAGCTTACGCTCTAAATAAAAAAGTTGTTTAATACTTTTGTAGTTTAATTTTTTCCTATTCTAAAACGTATCAGGTATAATTACCTTTGTTCTAACAAACTATCTCTTTTTGGTACTTTATTTTAATTAGTTTTTTTTTTACGTAGCTATGCTGCTACGCACTACGCAGCATCTTCAATGTAATATTCTTTTGTTTATGTGAAGCAACCTAGGCGACTCCTTGAAGTCGCCGGATCCCGTGTACCCCCCCCCCCCCCTTTTATCACTCTTCCCCCTCATATCACAGATCGTGATAAAGGGGGGGTAAGAGGGAAGAAGACTAATTCTTTTGTCAATTTTTTTGTGTATATTCACTTTAGGTGTTATAATGTAAGCTCTAATTTAAATCTTGTAATTTACTATAAGTATTTTTACTAATCTTGTTAAATCTTATTATATTCTTACCTTGCTGCTTTTGGCTTATTTTTCAATGCTTTTATCTTAACTATGGCAGTTTTTATGCTATTTCTAGTTTATACCAAAAAATTATATGAAAACAATTTAGCCCTTTACTACAAAAATTCTACTTTTAGAGTTTTTGTACTTATAGCATTCACTATAGTCTTAGCCAGCGAAGATGACATAGATTGACGGCTTTTCATGGAAGCAAAATAATAATTTAGGCTAGCACCCTGCTTTATTCATTTTTTTAATTATGTATCCTAGCGTAAGCTAACGGCTCGGGTGTCTACTTCTAATTATACTTAGGAAGTAGAGATTATAAATTAGATAACTATTAAAAGACCAATTTCGTTATGAAAAAGAGCCTGGGTCACAAGTCTGGGCTAGAATTTAGAATCACATTTTTTTCATTAACCCATAATATGAACAAAGTGCTAAATTGACGGAATATATAGGACCAAAATCCCTATAGATTTTTCACTTTTTTGTTGTAGACGAGGTATATTAACTTAGAATTCAATTCTTTAAGATAATATGCCCAATTCTAATTTTAATAGTGAACTTTTTAAGAAGTTAGCTCTTTCTAAGGACACTCGATTAGTGACACGATTAATAAAAAACATTAAAAAAAATAAAGATCAGAATGAAAAGAAGAACATAAAGAGAGTGTTAGAAATTTTAGACAAGAAAAACAAAATGTAAAGGAAAATATAAATTCTAATTTAGAAAAACCTAGTGAAATTGCCCAAAGTTTAGTTGAGGAAAGTGGTCCTGACTATACTGGTGGTGATGATTAAAATATAGGTCAAAGTCTGAAACTCGAGTATATGTTAGGATGTCTATTGGAATATTAGGGTTCATAGCTTCAAAAAATTTAAGACTCCAAATTAACATATTTAACAAATATTCATACCGTGAATATTTGTTAGGTAGCAGGCCTAGTCCTTCGGACCAGCAAGCTCTTAGTATAAGAAAATTTTCTACTTCCAGTTCAAAATTATCGGATCTAGATAGAATTTTTGAAAGTATAAAAAATAAAAATGCAGCATTTCTAGAATACCAAAAAGAACTTGATAACCGGAAAAAGGAGGAAGCAAAAGCGCAAGAACTAGCCGCTCAAAAAGAAGAGCTGCAAAGACAGTTAGAACAAATACAGGAACAAGGTAAACAAGAAAAAACTTTTTTAGAACAATCTCAAGAAAAATTAGATGGGTTAATCCATAAACAAAAAGTAGTAGAAGGAAAATTAGAGGATCATCTTATGGGAGGATATCGAAAATTAAATGATTTAGGTAAAGTAAAGGAAATCCTAGAATCTTTTAAGGGACCTTTTGAAGATTTGAAAAAAAAATTAAAGGGAAAAGTATCCGCATTAGAAGAAGAGTTTAAAGATGGAAAATCAGTAGAATACTTTCAAAAAAGAGTGGATATAGAAGCTGCTAATTTTAAAAAATGTACTCACCTTTTAGAGGATAAAGAAAAACTAGTACATGAAGAAATAAAAAAAAGTTCTTTTTACGACGACGCCGTAAAGAAACTAGAATATGAAAAAGAAAGATCTGAATGAAAAGAAGAACATAAAGAGAGTGTTAGAGTTTGTAGACAAGAAAAACAAAATGTAAAGGAAAATATAAATTCTAATTTAGAAAAACCTAGTGAAATTGCCCAAAGTTTAGTTGAGGAAAGTGGTCCTGACTATACTGGTGGTGATGATTAAAATATAGGTCAAAGTCTGAAACTCGGGTTTACGCTATGATGTCTATTGGAATCTTAGGATTCATAGTTTGAAGTCATCACATGTACACAGTTGGTTTAGACGTGGATACAAGAGCTTACTTTACAGCAGCTACATTAATAATTGCTGTTCCTACAGGAATTAAAATATTCTCTTGATTAGCTACTTGTTACGGAGGATCTATAAAATTAACACCTTCAATGTTATTTGCATTAGGTTTTGTATTTATGTTTACAATCGGAGGATTAATAAAAAACCACTTAGTTCTCCCTACTCTTTTTTTTATAAAAAAAGAACTAAAGACTACCATATGCTGGGAACTTCTGACAATTATACTACTAGAGTTTTATATAATCTCAGTAAAAATGTATAATTTTGAACCATCAGCAGGTAACCAACAGATAAAACCATTTATCTTAGTAGGTACCTCAGAGACTAAACGTAGTCCCCTTAATATTATTAAGGGAAGATATAGTCCGTGAGACCAAAAATGATCATTTAATAGCTTGGTTGCTTCTAATAATAATCCTTTATTGAATATTGATCTTAAATTCAATATTCGTACTTATTCTACTTCTAATTTGTCGACTCCGTACCTATCGGGTGAGGAAAAACAGGATAATATTGATAATTTAGTTCCTTTAATTACATATGATAACTTTAAAGATAATAGAGTTAATATTTTAAAAGAACAAAAAGATAAATCTGGTATTTATTGTTTAATTAATAAAAATAATGGTCATTCTTATGTAGGAAGTTCTATTAATTTAGCTTCTAGAATGAGAAATTATCTTAATACTGCTTTTTTAAAAAGTAAACAAAATATTAATATGCCTATTGTTAAAGCTTTATTAAAATATAATCCGTCTAACTTTAAACTATTAATATTAGAGTATGTAGACTTGAAAACTTTAACCATTAGAGAAACTTATTATATAACATATGTATTGCCGTATTATAATGTGTTAAAACAAGGTTATTCTTCATTAGGTTATATACATACAGAGGAAACTAAAGCATTATTATCCCAATTGGCTAAAAATAGAGTTCATACCGACGAAACTAAAGCTTTAATAGCTAGAGCTTTGACTGGTGAAAATAACCCATTTTACAATAAAAGCCATTCTATGGAAAATAAAGTAAGAATCATTGAAGCAAAGTCTGCTTATCCTGTTTATATATACGATTCTTTTAAAAAGTTATTAATTATCTTCCCTGACTCCCCCTCCGGGGGAAATGTAGGAACTTTGGCTAAATTGATTAAATCTAATCATCCTACAATAGTTAATGTGATACAAGAAGGAATTCTATTTAGAGGGGAGTGATATTTTACTAATATACCTTACAATATAAAAGATGCACCTTTAATAACTGACTGAAATTCTAAAGAATCTGAGGAATTAATTTTAAATATAAATAATAACAGTCAGATTAGGAAAGCAGTATTTGTATATGATATGAATAAGAATTTTGTTGCTAAGTATGATGGAGTAATGGAAGCCCAAAGAGCTTTAGGTATAAGCCATAGTACAATCAAAAATTATGCTAAAGTGAATGGTATTTATAAAGGTTATATATTTAGATACGAAAGATTAAATGATCAAGAAACTTTTGGTTCGTAAGTGGTGTAGTTTTAGCTAACGCATCTTTAGATATAGCCTTCCACGATACTTACTACGTAGTTGCTCATTTCCACTATGTTTTAAGTATGGGTGCTGTATTTGCTATGTTCTCAGCCTGATATTTCTGAGTTCCTAAAATATTAGGTTTAAATTACAACATGTTATTATCTAAAGTTCAATTCTGACTTTTATTTATAGGGGTTAGGCAAACGGGAAGACTTTTTGAAAAGACCTGTAGATTGTACAGTTCTAAAGGTGGTAATTCACCTTTAAACCCTGAAGAAGAGTTTATTATGTTTTTTGATAATGTTCAAGAAAGTAAAAAAGATATATATAAAGAGCTAAGAAAAAAAGCAGGTATATATGTTTTTATTAATAATAAAACAAATCAATTATATGTAGGTAGCAGTGTAAATTTAACTAAAAGAATGGTAAGTTATTATCATTATTACAATTCTGATAAACCATCTCAATTCGTTATTATTAGAGCAATGAAAAAATATGGATTGGATAAATTTTCTTTAGGTATTAAAGAATTTTGTGATAATGATCCTAAGATATGTTTAGATTTAGAACAAAAATGGATAGATTACTATAAACCTAAATATAATGTTTTAACTACTGCAGGTAATTCAGCAGGTTATAAACATAGTATTGAAACCATTAATAAATTAAAAGATATTCTCAATAAAGAAAATCACCCTAAATTCGGTAGTACTACATCTGTTGAAACAAAACAGGCTATTAGTGAGGGAATAAAATTATTTTATTTAAATAATAGTCATCCTAGTAAAGGATTAAAAGGTAATCTATCTCCACAATATGGTATTGGAGGTAAATTCGTCTTTTGTTATAATAAAACAGATAAAGAATTAATTTTTCCATCTATCAATGCTGCTAAACAACATTTTAATGTACGATGAACTTTTATAAAAAAAAACCTTGATACAAAAGAATGAGTAATTCTTCACGGTGAAGAATGAATGTTGCAATCTATACCAAAAATCTAAACAAAAAGAGTATGATTAGCCCCTCCCAATCCTTCTATATGCTGGAAACTCTTATAAAGCTTAAGTACTTGGGCTCCGCCTAAGTAAAAATCTTAAGTGTATCTGGACAACCAGCAGGAAACCAAAATAACCATCCTTTCCCCCTCATACCACTGATATCACTGATATCACTAGCTTCGCCTTGCTTTCTAATCCGAAGGATAATGGCAAGCCATTATCCTTCGGATTAGAAAGCTAGTGATAAGAGGAGGATCCGTTATGAGTAGGATCCTCAGAGACTACACGAAGGAGATTCTTGAAGATATTTATATTCAAGAATCAAGATATAGTCCACACATGTAATCTTACATTCTTCCCTCAACATTTCTTAGGTTTACAGGGTATGCCCAGAAGAATTAGCGATTATCCTGATGCTTTTGCAGGTTGAAATTTAATTAGTAGTTTTGGATCTATTGTATCTGTAGTGGCTGCTTGATTATTCTTATACATAGTTTACGCTCAATTAGTAGAAGGAAAATCTGCAAGTAGATTCCCATGAATGATACCTCAATTCTACACAGA
>Ga0207686_10000351_pt1 | contig 32797 bp, 32 predicted proteins | sample KBSM24metaG_FD_184396 | JGI IMG/M metagenome (GOLD analysis project Ga0207686, IMG submission 184396) | Miscanthus rhizosphere microbial communities from Kellogg Biological Station, Michigan, USA - KBS M2-4 metaG (SPAdes) (version 2) | ecosystem: Host-associated > Plants > Roots > Rhizosphere >...
TAACCGGCTTAATAGCTAAAAGATTTCTTTAAATGAGCAAACTACATTTCACAACAAAACATGCAAATGCGGCTACCGTAAAACGCGACTGGTATATCGTTGACGGTACTAATCAAACCGTAGGACGTATGTGTTCAAGGATCGCAGCAGTACTGCGTGGCAAGAACAAAGCGTCTTTTACTCCACACGTTGACACTGGAGATTTCGTAATTGTAATTAATGCCGACAAAGTTGTTTTCACCGGCAACAAACTTGAAGAAAAAGAGTACGATCACTTTACGGGTTATCCAGGTGGTTTAAAAGTAGAGACAGCAAAAAATTTGTTGGCTCGTCGTCCTGAGAATGTTATTGAAAGAGGTGTAAAAGGAATGTTGCCAAAAAATCGCCTTGGCCGCAAGATGTACAAAAAACTTTTTGTGTATGCTGGCGCTGAACATCCACATGGTGCACAACAACCAAAAGAATTCAAATATTAAATCTCTAATTCCAAATAAATAAAAATGGAAAAGCAAAAAACAGGAGTTGGTCGTCGTAAAGAAGCTGTGACAAGAGTATTCGTTTCTAAAGGAAACGGTAAGATCACAGTAAACGACAAAGACTATAAAGAATACTTTTCACTGGTGTATTTGCAAAACCAGGTGATCCGTCCTTTAAAGACAGTAGAAGCAGCAGATAAATTTGATATTAAGATCAATGCTGCAGGTGGCGGTGTTAAGGGGCAAGCTGAATCAGCTATGCTTGGTATCGCAAGAGTATTAATTGATATTAACCCTGAGTTTCGTCCTGCATTAAAAGCTGCAGGCTTGTTGAAACGTGATCCGAGATCGGTTGAACGTAAGAAGTTCGGTCATAAGAAAGCAAGAAGAAGCTTCCAGTTCTCTAAACGTTAATCTCAATTTTCAATTTTTAAATTTCAAATTATTACAATGGAAAATAATACATCCTTACAGCAGCAACTTCTCGAAGCAGGTGTTCACTTTGGTCACTTGCGTAAGAAGTGGAATCCAAAAATGCTTCCTTACATCTTTGCTGAAAAGAAAGGTATTCATATCATTGACCTTAATAAAACAACTGAGTGCCTGCAGGAAACTGCAGCTGTATTAAAGCAGATTGCACGCAGTGGTAAAAAAATTCTTTTTGTTGGAACAAAGAAGCAGGCAAAAGATATCGTAACTGAGTGTGCACAGAAAGTAAACATGCCTTATGTAACTGAACGTTGGCTGGGTGGAATGCTTACCAACTTCAATACAGTTCGTAAGAGTGTAAAGAAAATGCAGAGCATTGAAAAGATGTTGGGTGATGGTTCTTTTGACAGCATTACAAAGAAAGAACGTCTTACGCTTAGCCGCGATAAAGAAAAAATGGAAAAGGTTCTTGGTGGTATCGCACAACTAAGCCGTGTTCCTGCAGCATTATTCATAGTCGATATCGGTCATGAGCATATCGCATTAGCAGAAGCAAAGCGTCTTGGTGTTGGTACATTTGGTGTTGTTGATACTAACTGTGATCCAAACAAAGTTGATTTTGCTATTCCTGCAAATGATGACGCAACAAAATCGATTGCAATCATTACTCAATATATCACTGCTGCAATTGCAGAAGGATTAGCTGAACGCCAGGCTGCAAAAGATGAGGAAACAGAAGATTCATCTCTTTCAGATGAGAATCAAAAGAAAGCTGCAAGAATGGAAGCTGAAGCACAAGCTGAAGCAGGTGGTGGTGGTAAACCTCGTGGTGGTGGCCAACCAAGACGTCGTACACCAAGCAGCCCGAAGAGAACAAGTAACAGGTAAACCCCCTGTCCCCCTAAAGGGGTGACTTAGGTCGGATTTTCTTTATTTGATCGTAGCTCTTTAATTAATGATAGTATTAATTGTGTTACCAGCATTAGTTCTCTTATCAACTTTCGTTGCGTCGCACACTTGTACATTCAGATCTTTACTGGGTAGGTAAAGTGAAAATGACATAGTCATTTTTAATTTTTAATTTTTAATTTTTAATTTAAATGTCAACCGTAACAATAAGTGCACAGGATATAAATAAGTTGCGCCAAATGACCGGCGCCGGCATGATGGATTGCCGCAAAGCATTAACAGAAACCAATGGCGACTTCGAAGCAGCTATTGACTGGTTAAGAAAACAAGGACAAAAAGTTGCTGCTAAACGTAGCGACCGTGAGGCAAAAGAAGGTGTGGTGATCGCACAAACAACAGACGATCATAAAACCGGTATTGTTGTTTGCGTAAGTTGCGAAACTGATTTCGTTTCTAAGAACGCAGATTTCGTTGCATTTGCTCAGAGCATTGCTGAAGCAGCGATCGGGCATAATGTAAAAAGCCTTGATGAGCTTATGAACGCAAAAGCTCCGCACACAACAGTAGCTGAAATGGTAAATGATAAACTGGCATCGATCGGTGAAAAAATCGGTGTTACAAAGTTTGAAAGAATAGATGCCGACTATGTGGCTTCTTATATTCATGGAGCATACCGCATCGGTGTATTGGTTGGTTTAAATAAAGATGCGGCTGAAGCCGGTAAAGATATTGCGATGCAGATCGCAGCATTGAATCCAGTTGCAGTTGATGCAGCAAGTGTTCCGGCAAGTGTAATTGCCCGTGAAAAAGATATCATCATGGAGTTGATGAAACAAGATCCAAAGATGGCAGGTAAGCCTGATGAAATGCTTGCTAAAATTGCCGAAGGCAAAATGGGAGCTTTCTTTAAAGAACAAACTTTAACAGCACAAGCTTTTGTAAAAGATGGCAGCAAAACAGTTGCTGATTATTTGAAAGAAAATGGTGATGTGAAAGTGACAGAATTTAAAAGAGTAGCATTAGGATAAAGCATATAAATGAAAATATAGAAGTCTCCAGTCTATGACTTGGAGACTTTTTATTTTAAACCCAGGTTTGTAAACTTTGTTCGAGAGAATATTCGTTCCTATACCTCCACGATTATAAATTTCAAAAAGAGTACCTGTATATGTATCAGTGCAATTTAATTTTTAAAATCTTACTCTGACTGATGCTTTGGTTCCATAACGCCAACCATCAAATGTGAATACCCTTAAATCCGATCCCCAATAAATCTCATAGAAGTACCAATCTCCTCCGTAGGTCTTAGTTACTGGTATCCACTCAGATGAATTTTCCAATCTAACTGCGACCTCTTTAATCCGGGAGGTATCACAAAATAGATCAGGCCGCTTGGGTATTGTCAAACGAGGCTCATCAGGAGGAACATCATTTGGCTCAAATCCCCATGTAAGACCAGTAAATATGATTTCCTGGATCTGAATATCCGGAACAACAGTTATCTCTGTTGTATCAGCAGAAGTAGCGCCACTGTTATCAATTACCTGCAATATAAACCGGTACGTACCTAAACTGATATTTGTGAGAAAGGTAACAGGTGCATTTGGGCTGACAATAGTACTCTGGTTGGGTCCTGATAGCTGCGTCCATCGATACGTAGTGATGAAACCACTTGTATCGAATGCGGTACCATTGAGAGCAACTTTATTACATCCCAATCTTACCATTGCATCGGCACCCGCATCGACGATAGGTAATTTATTAGGTTGTGGAAGAATAGGGGAAAGAGGCAATTCCTGATTGTCTTTTCCGCAGGACAAAAAAATGAGGGCTACGAAAAAAAAAACAGCCATTACTGGTTTTAAAAGTGATTTCATATTTTATAAATTAATAAAATAAAAATACGTCCATACTAAGGCGAAATTTCTTGTTTCGTCGGACGATTATCATCAGATGACAGACAACTTTGTTTATAAAGTAATCACCAATTGCCGTCGACAAACTTCATTTGGGCAGGAAGTAAAACAATGATGCAAGTCCCATCGCTAAAACAGCAGGCGGGAGTTGCGTTCTCATAATTTTAATTTTTAAGCTATGTTCGTTTCTGTATTTTTCTTATGGACAAAAAGCTCCGGATTTTCCGAAGCTTTTGTTTTAACTTCTGCTTTCCAAAATTGATCATATTTTTTAAAACTCAAGTTTTCATACATGGTCCGATCCAATCCCATTTACAACCCCTTCATGATCGTGCATTTTAAATATATCCATGGTGAATACGCCATAGAATAACATCTTTAATATCTAGTGTCCATAAGTTTCAACCTGCGTATAGGTCACGCTGTTTTCTACAAATGTTGACTGGAATTTTAAAGTAGTCTCCGTTAATTCTAACAATGTGTATACATCATTGCCATCCCAGATCAGTTTGGTTTCATTATCGCCAAAGCGCCATGTAACAGACCATGTTTGCGGATCGGATGCATCACATTTAGTAGCTCCTTCATTTGTTACCACCATCCCATTTGTCTGATATGTCTCAAAATTATCCTTCTCACAAGGGAACATGGTATTCAAATTATTTGTATCGAAAACTCCATTCGCATTCCAATCGTAAGCGGGATCACTGATAAGGGCAGTGCGTTTCCATGATCCCGAAGTAATTAATTCTGTTTTTGATTTAACAGTGTTAATGTTTTCGTCTTTGTCTTTTTTACAGGAAAGAGTAGTAGCTATGACGGTTATCGTTAGCAGCAAAGCGATTGATTGAATTCCCAGTTTCATTTTCATTGTTTTTATGGTTAATGATCTACTTTTCATCTTGAATTTAATAGTCGGAAACAAACAGCTTCCATGATCTACTCTTTTTTAAACTTTAAAATGCTTAAAACATTTCCTGCAATTCTTTCTCCTTGTTTTCTTCCTTCAACACATGAATAAGTATAGTGAATACCTGCATATACTCTTGCTCTGCCAATATCAACCGCCATTTCACTAAAAGAATTATAAGTACGTGGCGCCATGCCCATGTAATCGTATGTATGAAGTGTGAACTGGTAGTTGTCACCCAATAAACTTGTTAATACTGCAGATACTGCACCGGCCATTTGTGAGTGGGCGGAAGGAAATTCAGGATGTGGAGGCATAGCTATAATAGGACTCCATGTTGTATGTCCCAATACATCTCTTATATAACGTGTTGGTCTGTCTTGTAGAACAGTGTACTTTATTTTCCAGCAATTGATCATTGCATCTGCAAAAGCAATTCCTGTTTTAGCATGTGCAAGCGCATAAAAATCCAACTGAGGATTTTCAATATGCATTACCTGGCTAAAAGTAGAAATGTAATTAGCAGCATTGGGAAAACCAGGATTATCCCTGTAGTATAATGCTGTTGCTGTTTGTTCTGGTGTAAGCGTTTGTGATACATCGTATACTTCTTTTACCATTGCATAATAAGCAGAGCTGGGATCTGTAGAATATGGCGGTGGAAGTGGTGATGCGGTCCCGTTGTCGCTTCCTTGTACAAACGACCTGTTGTTACTCCAATAAGGTTCAGCAATACCTACAGGATTTGGTGCCGTGTTCGTCCATGATCCGATACCACCATTAGGACTATAAGGATCGTTTGCATGATTAGATCCATCTGTGGTTGACCAGTTAAAGATCCGTTCAGCAACTGTTCTTCCAAAATTTTTTGATCTTTGAAATGTTTCTGCATTTACTTCTGATTGATATTCGGAATTTAAAGCATTTTCCAATGAATCCATTGAAGCTATATTAGTGGCAGATGTATTTGCAGGGATAAAAAAATGCTTATTCATATAAGCAAGAGCTGCGTTTGCACAAGTTGGCCAATGATATTCTTTACCCGGGTCGGTTGAAGGCATATCAGGCATGTCGGTAAGTTGTCCCTGAAGTGATTGATAAGAAGGCATACCCGGAACTACTGATTCGTAAAGTGCAACTCCGCAATAGGCAAAATAGCGATGTCCATGCCTGCCGTAAGGATTTACAGTTGTTGGTGTACGCAAAAATCTTAATTGCAGATCCTGCCATTTCTGTGCTACTTCTGCAGAAAAAGTTTTTGTTTGTTGCAAATGGCCTTGTGATTGATTGGCTGCAGTTGGAAATTCTTCCGCCGGTGTTGCTTGTTTATCTATTTCTTTTTTACAGGAAGAAATAATAAAAATGATGATTGCAACAGCAGCAAGTCTCTTTACAAATAAGAGATTAAATCTTGGTTTCATTTCTATAAGTTTTAAGTAAAAAAATTATTATCACGCCAAACCTACACTCACATCGCTGCGATTTTTTTTTATTTCGGCAGGCAAGAATGATGAGATAGCAGAGACCTTTGCTTGCATGGTAACATCCATTTACCGACGACAAACTGCATTTGCAGAAAAAGAAGCAACGCTTGTCTAAAAGTTTTTATTAAAAACTTTTTAGTTACCCCGATTAAGTAATTTTAGTTAGTAAGAAAATTATATGAACTATTATGATCTCATATTTTCTGATCAACGCAAATACCGGTTTCGCCGACATTTCCTTTTCTGGACTCTTTGGTGTTTATACTTTGCTATTACTTTTTTAGTTCCAACATATTGGGTTCCTGCCTGGAACTTTAAAGGCTCCATGCCTCAAGTTGAAAAATATGGTGTTGGTGTTTCTATTCTTCGCATTTTAATGAACTGTGTGTTAATGACCATCGTGCACATGGCTCTTGTTTATGGAATACTATATTATTTTTTACCACGGTATCTCTCCAAAAGTAAAAACCGGTTAGGCACAATAGCTTTGCTGGGGTTGTTTGTCATCATTATTGCATGCTTTAATTATTTAAATTTTTTATTGACTTTTTCGATAAGTACACAGATGGGCTTTTTCCCAAAAATGCCCGACATAAACTATATCGTTCCAATTTGGGTAAGGCAAATAGTATTTAACTATCCAACAGTAGTGGGGTTTGCTCTTGCCATCAAGCTTTTAAAACGCTGGTACCTGAAACAAAAAGAAACTGAACAACTAGTTCGTGAAAAAATAAATGCAGAACTACAATTATTAAAAGCACAAGTACATCCCCATTTCTTATTTAATACACTAAATAATATTTATTCATTTATCCTTAATGGGTCTGACAGAGCCCCGGACATGATAAAAAAACTCTCCAGCCTGCTTCACTATATTTTAAATGATTGCAACCGGCAACGAGTGCCATTAGACAAAGAGCTTTCTATGATACAGGACTACATAGCACTGGAACAGATCCGTTATGGTGACCGGTTGAATTTAAGTTTGCATATACAGGGTGCAGCAAAAGACAAAATGATCAGCCCTCTAATGCTGATTCCTTTTGTAGAAAACAGTTTTAAACATGGCACCAGTCGCATGCTTACGCATCCATGGGTAAGGTTGGATATCCAGATCGAAAAAGATCTTCTTGAATTTAAGTTGACCAATAACAAGCCTGAAAACAATAATGAATTGTTTGGCAAAAAAGGCATTGGCCTTAATAATGTAAAAAAAAGACTGGAGCTGCTTTATCCAGAATCTCATTCATTGAATATTATTGAAAGTGAAATGAGCTATGAAGTTGTTATGAAAATTGCTTTGCATTCACCCGAAGATAAATCAAACGAGGACGTTGTCCTTAATAGAAAAGAAGCTTATGAGCTGGCATGAATTTGTTTTTTCAGATAAACCCACACATCGCATCAGGCGCCACATTGTTTTTTGGCTGCTCTGGTGGATATATTTTGCAGCTATATATTATTACTATGTGCAGGTAGGCTTGGAAAGGATCACTTTTGGCGAACTAAGTATGATTCTTATTCTTAAAACATTTCTTTTATTGGTTGTTCATATACTTTCTTGTTATGCATTCATTTATTTATTAGTGCCTCGCTATTTAGTAAAAGGAAAATACTTTTTCTTAACCACAGGAATTTTTTTTCTGGCATTTTTACTGTTAGCCGCAGGTTACATCATTCACTCGCAGATATTTCCTTATATAGACCTCATGTATAGTAACACAAAAACAAGCAATAGTACTCTGTGGTGGACAAGTATCAATTCCGTTTTATTAACTGTTCCGAAAATAATTGCAGCGGCTACTGCAATTAAGCTGGTAAAACGCTGGTACATCAAGCAAAAGGAAAAAGAAAAAGTTGAAAAAGAAAAATTGATAACCGATCTGAAATTGCTGAAAGCACAGGTACGTCCTGGTTTTCTTTTTAGTTCTCTAGATCATATTTATAACTACACAAAAAATAAATCTCCCCAGGCGCAGGAGCTTCTGCTAAAATTTTCCGATCTGCTTAGTTATCTTTTATATGAATGTGATGATCCCAGGGTACCGTTGGACAAAGAATTAGCGATGATGAAAGAATATATGTTCATGGAAAAAATAAGATTTGGCAAAACCCTGGAAATGGAAATCGTAGTAAAAGGGAGTGCCGGAAATAAAAAGATCGCCCCCCTCTTATTGCTTCCATTTATTGAGAATAGTTTCAGACATTCTAATAGCCATGCAGAACAATCATGGATAAATCTTGAATTGAGTATTGAAGACAATATGCTTACAATGAAACTGATGAATGGTGTGGATATTGAAAAAACTCAACAAGAAGTTTTTTCGGATGAGATCATCAATGTACAGAAAAGATTGCAATTGTTGTACGCCAGCAACCATGAACTAAAAATGTATGCTGAACAGGAAATATGCATGACTTTTTTAAAGATCAACCTGAGTGAAAAATTTGACTTGCATTCGACAATGTCATCAATAACTTTCAATAATCACGAATCAAATTCCCTGTATGCCATTAATTAAAAAAATAAAATGTCTTGTTATTGATGATGAACAACCTGCAAGGGAAATTCTTCAAAAACATATTGAAGGAGTCGAATCTCTCGAATTGGCCGGCTCCTGCAACAATGCGGTAGAAGCCCTTTCTTTTTTACAATCAAATACAGTTGACCTCCTCTTCCTTGATATACAGATGCCACATATCCTTGGAACCAATTTTATAAGAACATTAAAAAACCCGCCTAAGGTTATTTTTACTACGGCCTACAGAAAATATGCAGTGGAAGGATTTGAACTGGACGCGGTGGACTTTCTTCTTAAGCCGATCGGTTTTGACAGGTTTTTAAAAGCAGTGAACAAGATATTTCAACTAAACCTTCAAAGCAATTTATCAGAGCCTGACAAAACTGAAAATATTAAAGAGACAGCACAGCCTTTTTTGTATTTCCGGTCAGATCGTAAAATGGTGAAAGTTTTATTTAATGACATTTTATACATAGAAGGGTTAAGAGATTACATTAAGATCTTTACAACTACAAAAACAATTGTTACCAAACACCTGCTTGCTTCTTTGCAAGAGATGCTTCCAGCAGATGCTTTTTTGCGTATTCACCGTTCTTACATTGTCTCGATCAATAAGATCGATTCCTATAAGACTGATATTATTGAGATCGCAAAAAAAGAATTGCCTATCGGCCGCTTGTATAAACATGATGTAAATAAGCTGTTGAATACATCTTCATTTCAAACCGATATAAAAAAGAATTCTAAAGAACTTAATAATTCAAAATAAAAAATGAAACAATTAAACTGCTTATATATGAAACCGCTTATTCTTTTATTATTCGTAGTCGTTGCACCAACGAGTTGGGTACTGTCGCAAGGTTGTGTTGCTATACGCAATGTCGGAGGCATTAGCCCTGATCTTCTGTTTGAAAATATACAACCAAACGATAAACTGATCTTTAATGTGACCAACCGGTATTTTGAAGCCTCAACTTCTTTAAAAGCGACTCATTTTTTTTCAGATACATTAGTGACTAACCGCATCTACACCCTGAACATTTCAGTAATAAAATTACTCAGCAAAGGATGGTCATTTGCTTTAAATGTGCCGATTGCGGCAAACTCACGTAATAATGGAGCCGATCATAAAGGGGTGCTGAGCTATCCAAAGTATACTACTCATGCTTTTGGATTAGGAGATCTCCGGTTTGCAGTATATAAGTGGTTCCTTGATCCATCCATAAATAAAAAAGGGAATATCCAGGGTGGCCTGGGATTAAAAATACCTACTGGCGATTTCAGATACCAGGATTATTTTTATAGAAAAGATGACAGCACTGTATTTGCACCTGTTGACCAGGCCATTCAATTAGGAGACGGTGGAACGGGAATTACAGCAGAGCTTAATGCATTTTATTCTTTTACGAGGAGCATTAATATTTACTTTCAAGGATTTTATCTTATTAATCCTAGGGAACAAAATGGAGTTTCTAATCTCAAAGGAAGAAATCCTACACCATTACAAATTAAAAACAACACTACAGTGATGAGTGTTCCGGATCAATATAGTTTACGTGGTGGTGCAAGCTTTGAATTTCAAAAAATTGTTTTGACAGCAGGACTTCGCTATGAAAAAGTGCCGGAGAATGATCTGATCGGTGGAACCAAAGGTTTTCGAAGAGCGGCTACAATTGCATCGGTTGAACCTGGGTTAACTTACAAAATGAAAAATACGTTGGCATTTGTTTATATAGGAATACCATATTACAGAAACATCAAGCAAAACATACAGAATGATATGACACCTGCAGGTTTTGCAGATTGGGTGGCTTCTTTTGGGGTACAGTTTAAATTGTGATCTTATTTCTTCGTCTTTAAGACAAAGTATTTTTTAATTCGATTAATGCTTTTTGTCGAAAAATTCTTAAGCTGTATTAAGTTTGCTTTTCATGGCAAACAATAATCAATACTTCGATGCTAATAAATCACTATGGAACCAGCGAACTGCAGTGCATAAAGATTCAGTATTTTATGACCTTAAGGGATTTAAAGCAGGTGCAAATGTTCTTACTCCAATTGAATTGAAAGAAATTGGTGATGTGTATGGAAGATCATTACTGCATTTGCAATGTCATTTCGGAATGGATACGATGAGCTTTAGTCGTATGGGTGCAAAGTGTACAGGAGTTGATCTAAGTGATGACGCCATTAAGCTTGCAAGAGAAATTAATGAGGAGCTTAAGCTTGATGCAAAATTTGTTTGTTGCAATGTGTACGAAACTTCGGAGTATGTAAAAGAACAATTCGATATTGTTTTTACTTCTTACGGAACAATTGGCTGGTTGCCTGATCTCGAGCCATGGGCAAAAATGATAGTTGAAAGATTAAGGCCAGGCGGTTTTTTTTATATGGCCGAGTTTCATCCTGTAGTATGGATGTTCGACGATGAGTTTACCCATATAAAATATTATTACGATAACCGCGAACTTATCATTACAGAAAATGAAGGAACTTATACAGATCGCAATGCCGATATCAAAGGCAAAGAATACAGTTGGAACCATAGCATTAGTGAAGTACTGAATGCACTGATCAATGCTGGTTTACAAATTGAATTTTTTAATGAGCATTTGTACTCGCCATATCCTTGTTTTAGAAATATAATAGAAACAGAAAAAGGCAAATGGCATATTAAAGGAATGGAAGGAAAGATTCCAATGGTGTATTCCTTAAGAGCAAAAAAATAAAATAAGAAAAACGGCAACAAAATTTTGTTACCGTTTTTCTTAGAAAGAAGGGAGTTATTTCTTATGCATATATCGCAAAACTATTCCAGCTCCAATTGATTTTTCATTAATGTATAGTTTTTGATTTGCTTTTTCATTTTGATCAAATGTTTGCGATAAAAAATAATTTTATTGTATCCTTATTACTTTGTATGTACAGGTAAAAGGAAAAGCAGATGAATCGGCGGGATTGGATTTAATCCAGCCTGATGCTGATCCCTTAACATAGCTACCTACCGGCCCATTCTCAGTAACATTTGCCAGGGGGTTGTTACCAGGATAAACCGTACCATAGTTTGTGCCGTTTATCACGGCCAAAAGGATGAAAGGATAACTGCCGACCGAATGAGAACTATTGTTACCAATTTTACCCTTGAAATAATAGGATGCGTTTCCGCCACGTATGATTGTAGCATCATGGAGTGGTGCATCATAGGGCTCCAAATATTGCACATCAATTCCATCAGAATCAGAAGGCGACCATGAATAATTAATTCCATTTAATGTAAGCCTGATATACTGGCTGGTATCTACAATATTTCCCGGATTCCATGATGAAAAATGGCTGACAGTGCTGATATAATTGCTGCCTTGTTTTTCTGCAATACCATCCTGTTTCCATGCTCCTTTGGTAGCATCAAAATACCAAAGAGGAACATAAAGAGGAGCTTTGCCTTGCAATGCTGTAGGCAAGGTAATAATGGCCTTTTTGCCTGCTGCTAATTGCAGCTTATTACCGGAGGCACCATCTATCTCCACGGCTACAACACCGAATGATTGAAGTGCTCCCTGCGGATTATTAACGCCGGCTGCTTTCAAATCTCCGGGAGTGTAGGCGCTGAAATTGGGATCTGAAGGATCTAAATAATATGCTGACACGGAAACATTTCCCGTATAAGCATTACCGCTAGATGCAGTAACAAACCCCGGGCTGAAATTAATGGAACCACCTCCCGGAAGAGTAATATCGCCGCCGGATGAGGCAGCAAATGTTCCCAAAACTGTTTTGGGTATCAGTTGAATTTTTACATTGCTGACAGTGTTGCTACTTGATACAATTTTTTTTGAACCTTCAAAAAATCCATTTTTAGTAACTATCACCACTACAGTATCTGAGTTGAACTGCACTTTGGAGAGGGTGAATTTGCCACTTGCATCTGTAGTTGCAGTCGCCGATCCGCCAGTAACGATTGCGCTGCTGACCGGGGAATTATTCAAATCGGTTATAACGCCCTGAACAGTGCCAGAACCATTCCCAACCCCGGGATCAGATTGACTACTTTTATTGCAGGCTGATAAAATAATTACTACTGTAATAATTATTACAGCAGTATTTTTTGAATAAAGCTTTTTCATTTTAGGTTGCTTTTAAATTTGTTGGCTGTATTTCAGCAAGAAGATAAACTATTTTTTAAGAATTTTTATTTACTGAGTGAAAGAAACATTTTTTCAATTTTCAGTTAGTTCCACTAGCCAGGCATCGCTTTTCGGGCCCGGTCTTTTGCGACTTGAAACAGGACCTCCATGAAAGCCCCTTACATCGCCATCGTTTGAAGAAGTCAATCCTCCTAATAAGAAGCTTCCGTTATTTTTTTCAACTCCCCCCAGGATCTGATCAATGTCACTGCCACCAAATCTTTTTGTCCATTGTGTTTTTCCGTTGGCATCTATCTTAACTACAAAGGCATCAGGATTAGATTTTTCCACTTTCACTGCCGTTCCCATTGCTGCAAATCCTCCATCCTGAGTAGCGATGAGATTAAATGCCGCCGAGGGATCTGGGTCTGCACCGGTAAAGTTTTTCCAAATGATACTTCCATCAGCTACATTTATTTTCCATGTCCATGTATTAAAATTTCCATTATTTCCCACACAATCGCCATCAGTTGAAGCTGCATGTCCGGAAAGCACCAAGTTCCCATCCTTTGATATCACTGATGCATTAAGATATTCAGAACCTGAACCCCCATAAGTTTTATACCATATTGTATTAAATGTAGTAGCATCAATTTTTGTTGCGAAGCCCCCACCATGCGCTTCTACACTGTCAGCATTGGTAGTTGTATATGCAACTTCAGAATTGCTACCGGTTACGAAAAGATTTCCATTTATTTCGTAAATATTATATGCAGCGTCATAATTGGCGGTTCCGATAGTTTTTGACGCAATGATTTCAAAAGTATTTGGGTTCACTTTTACCAGCCATCCATCATAGTCTCCATGATTAGCGGAAACATCACCATCATTGGAATTGGTTTCCCCAACAAATAAGATGTTTCCAGTTTTGTCAATCATTATCCCTTCGCTCATACCCAAATCAAACGTAGATTCTGATTTGCTGCCTCCATAACAACGTTCTTTAATTAGTTGCCCGCTACTGTTTGTTTTTACTAACCATATATCGTCTGTTCCTGGTGTACCATGGTGATTCGTTACTTGTCCATTAGAGCCAGAAGTTCCAATCGCAATTATATCACCATTTATAGATTCTATGATATTATAAAATACTTCATCATGGCTGCCTCCATAAGTATTCTTCCAGATAATGTTTCCTGCACTATCAGTTTTTATAAGAAAAGCATCAAAGCCAACGTTTTTAGCATCAAAGTCGCCATCGTGCGAATCTGTGAAACCGCAGGAGAGATAATTGCCATCTCTTAGTTTTATAACATAAAAAATATTTTCTTCTCCGGTTCCCCCTATACATTTTAAGTGATGGACTTGGGGGTCTTGTCGATTTTCAAATAGAGGCAGTACGCTGAAAGATAAAATCAGGAAGCTGCTGAAAAAGAAAGATTTATTTTTCATTGTGGTTTATTTAATAACGATTGGTTTTTTTATTGCCGAATATTTCCCGCATTCATTCTTAGTAAAAAATTTTGCATATCGATGCCTATTTCTTTGCTAAGAAAATAGAGTAAAGAAGCAGGGCCTGAAATTTTTTGTCAAGAGATAACTACTAATGCTCCCATCCGGTTGCTGGATGTCCTGTTATCCGGCAAAACACTGTCGGTTGGTAAAGTAATTAACTGACCAGGCCCTGCAATAGCGATTGGTGTCTTGTTACTTTTAGTAGCACATCCTTCACATCATATTTCTTTTTTACGAGAAACAAAACAATAGGTTTAAATATGGTGTACTTAATTTTCTTCTAGCGAATGAGCCGCAATCCATCCACCGACACTTCTACCCAATGCTTCGCCATCATCACATGCTTTACGAAAATGATAACCGACATAAATTCTCGATAAAGAATTTTCTCGTGCTGCTTGTGACAAGCTTGTGAAACTTCTTGTATGATTTGGAAGCGATGTACTTTCCGACGAAAAATTGAAATCATCCTGTCCAAAGAATTGCTTTATTAATTCTGCGGCAGCGCCACCAGCTGTTGCATGTGCAGATGGATGATCGGCAACAGGCGGAGTTGGAAACACAAGCACTTCCCAATTAGCATCACCTATAGTGTTTGGATTGCCATCAGTATCGCCAAGATGAATTGCAGAAACAGGTCTCCAGAAAAAGTGGATCATCTTTGCTTTTAAACTAGCTATATAAGCATCGGCTTCTGTCATTTGTAATAACGCTAACAGTCTTGCAACTTGCCAGGCGTCCATATTTTTTTGCGCAATAATGGCTCTTGCTATTTTATTCCAGCCCTGCGGAGAACTTTCAACCCAAAATTTTGCAATGTCTTCCTGCTCCGGTGTTCTTCCATTCACACCTGTGCAAGTAGCACATCCGAGTCGCTTTATTTCATTATAATCTGCTGCATAATTTGCACTGTTGATCGCATATGGAGCAGGAACAGAAAACTGGGTACTGTTTTGTAAACCAAAAGTTGTTACATCTCCCCAACCCGGAGAATCATAAAAACCAGTAAAAGGTGGTGAAGGAATTGGAAAAGGAGGAACAGTAAATGGAAAATAGAAACGGTATTGACCTGCTTGTGTTCCTTCTGTTATTGCGAACATTACATTAGCTATGCCATCATTGCTTCTTTTTTGAATGATTGCCTGTGCTGATGCCTCTCCCAATGTGATACCGTTTGTTTTTGCTGCACCATCCGGGATCGTATTCAATGATTGAGCAAGAAGATTAGTGATGTATTCCTGTACCGGTTGTGGAGTAACGAAAGCTGGCGGGTTTAATTTACCAAAGAAAAAAGCAATGACATCATGCGCTGCTTTTGCAACAGCGGCATCAGGGTTTGCATCTTTATCTCTTGCATTTTGTAATGCATCGGTTTTGTATTTCGGTACAATGTTGTTCAATGCATCATGCATGGCGATATTTACCATTGCATAATAGCGACTTTCAATAAATGGAGGTATCGGAGGATTCGGTACCGCTTGCTGTGTTTGTAAAACAACATCCACGGCTGCCTGGTTCCAACGTAGAACCATTTCGGGGCTGACATTGCCCGAGCCATTACCATTGTTATCAAACCGTGTTGTTCCTATTTCTTCTGTAACAAGAGCTGAGCTTTTTTCCTTCTTGCAACCTGCAATAAGTACCGATCCTGAAAACAGTATCATCAATAAATTGATGTGTGCAAATAATTTACTGGACATAAAAAATATTTTGAGGTTATAAAATATGTTTGGTTAACTATAACTTTTCTTTTTTAGAAAAAGATTTACCATCCGGTAGTCGGGAAGCTTATACCATAGCAGCCACTTTCACTCTTTCAAAAACTTCACTGTATTCAAAATATTCTCTGCTACTTTTTTGCCTTGTTCTGTACTCTTGGTTAAGGTGGCCCTGTAATGCAACCCGCCATAAAAACGGCTGTCGGATATTTCGTTACTCAATTGAGTGAAACTGGTATAGCTACGAGACGGATAGTTAAGATAATCGTATGTGTGCAGCGTGATGTGGAAATCCTCGCCAAACATGTTGCTCATCATAGTGAGAGCAGCGCCACCCGTTGTGGAATGTCCGGATGGAAATTCAGGATGATTAGGTGTTGGAATATAAGTGGACCAGGTAGGGTCAATATAAGCACGGATATAAGTAACAGGACGAATTATGTTGAACTGGTATTTATTGGTGAAGAGTACTGTGCTTGCATCAAATATCGCCAATCCAACTTTTACATAGGTAAGAGCTGCTATATCCAAAGTTGGCTTTGTATTGTCCAGGGCCTGCGACATAAGAGCAACATAAGTACCGCCAGGCGTATAACCAGGCACATCTTTAAAGTAATCGACCATCTTTTTTTGCCCGTCTGTTAGTGTTGTTGATGTAGCTGAAGCATCATACACCTCTTTTACCATATTATAAAATGGCGAACCGGCAACTGTGGAGAAAGGTGGTGGCGGTACCAGTGTAGTGCCATTTGATGAACCGGGTACGATCAATCTGCGTCTTGATGCAAATGGATTAACTATAGCAGCAGGAGGAGGAGACGTCGGTACCCAAAGACCAGTACCTGCCGGAGGAAGTCCGGATCCCGGAGGCAAAACGTAGGTATCAGTTACAACGGACCCATCTGTCGCAGCCCAGGTAAAAACTCTTGTTGCTACTTCTTTTCCAAACGCCCTGGAACGTTCCAAAGTTGCTGGATCCACTTCAGTAGCATACGTTGCCTTGAAAGAATTTTCAAGATTATCCATTGCAGTTTTGTTTGCTGCTGAAGTTGTTGGAAAAAGTCTTCTGTTCATTTCTGCAAGTGCAGCATTTGCACTTTCTGCCCAATGATATTCCTTACCTGGTTCAGTCGTTGGCATTGCAGGAAAATCTGTTAGTTGACCAGTTAATGATTGATAAGCTGGCATGCCCGGAACGACTGATTCGTAAAGTGCAATCCCACAATATGCCATACATCGATCGTTGGCCTGGCCTGCAGTACCCGCTGGCAGCGGCGCTTTGTTCATTTGAAGTTGCAAGTTGATCCAACTGACAACAAAATCCGATGAAAATGTTTTTGACTGTTGTAAATGACCATGTTCCTTATTTTGATTGGCTGCTGTTGCGATCTCTTCTTGTGTTGCCTGCTTCTCTATGTTCTTCTGACAAGAGAACAGGAACACCAATAACAAGGAAGAGATCAAAGAAATCTTTTTCATAATGCAATTTTTTTTGGTGAATATTTTATTTATACCAAAATAGTTTGCAAAGCCAGCTACAATTTTTTATTTCGATTGATTGGGTGTTATTGAATACACTTGCCACTGATTGGGACCAGGTAGGCTGGAATGACGACGAGTGACATTCGTCTACAAAAGCTTTTATTCCGCCTAAAAAAGATGTAGATGCTGCGATTGGTCTTTAACTTCAGTAAACCAATAAGTTTCAAGGATTTTTTTAACACAAACCACTGCATTATGAAAAAGATCTTTCTTTTAATTATTCTAGCTGTGCTTATAGTTGAAGCTGCGAAGTCCCAGGGCTGTGTCGTAGTTCGAAATATTTCAGGTTTTGGACAATACAATCTTACCGATAAGTCCTTTTCAACTGCTGACTGGCAATTGAATATTAATAACAGGTACTTTAAATCATTCCGTGATTTTAAAGGAACTGTTGATCAAAAAACTGCAGAGCAGAATCAAGCAGTAGTAAAATCGTTCACAACCGATATTTCAATTATCAGGATGTTAGAAAAGGGATGGTCACTGACCCTGAGCATCCCGATTGCGGCGAACAGTCGTACTGCTTCACTTGAGCATGGTGGCCCCAATACAACAAGACGTACAACAAATAGTTTTGGGATCGGTGATACCAGGTTTACTGCGTATAAATGGATATTAAGACCAAGAGCTGAACAAAGAGGGAATATTCAATTAGGCTTAGGTATAAAGTTTCCAACGGGAGCTTATAATTACCAGGATTATTTTTACCGGAATGATTCAACAAAAGTTCTTGCTGCTGTAAACCCGTCTATTCAATTGGGGGATGGTGGTACAGGGATCATTACAGAGTTAAATACATTCTATAGTTTAAATGCTGCAAGAACTATTAGCATATATGGTAATTTTTATTACATGGCTAACCCAAGGGAACAAAATGGAACTGCAATTACAAATGGAAGAATACCGCCAAGGATCGATAGCCTGGCCAATAATATCGTGCTTAGCGTAGCCGATCAATACTCAATGAGGGCTGGTATCGATTATAGTTTAAGGGACTGGTCCTTTTCTCTTGGCATAAGGGACGAGGGTACACCGGTGAATGATCTTTTGGGTGGCAGCGAAGGAGTAAGACGTGCTGGTCATAATTTTTCTATAGAGCCGGGTCTAATTTATAAAATGAAAAGTATGTCCTTTTATACTTACGTTCCCATTATAGTTGGGAGGGAAACGAAGCAGACCTTACCGGATCTATTTAAGACAAAATATACCAACACTTATACATTAACCCAGGGTGGTTTTGCAGACTATATTGTGTTCGTCGGTGCTTTATTTAAATTATGATACTTTATTAATACAAAAGATAATTTACATTTATAAGGAAACATGCTTCATGAATACTCATGAATTTATATTCTCTGGTAAAGTAAAGTACCGAATTGGCAGGCATCTTGTTTTTTGGATATTGTTCTCTCTTCATTTTATTATTCAAAACCTGATGATCGGGGGACCTGGTGAAGCAAAAACTTCCAGGACTTTCCTTGAAAGTGCTTCGCATTTTTTATATTTTCTTCCTATTTATCTTCTTTCAACTTATTTTTTTATAGAAATCTTATTGCCAAAGTTTTTATTTAAACAACGATACACCGCATTTGCATTTTCATTTCTCATATTATTCGCGGCAAGTTTTATCGCTATTTATTATGCAGGTATGTTTTACCTGCATAACGCTACAGGAAAACCATATAGTGAAATCGATTTTAAAGCAAATAAATACCATGCAATAGTAAACGGGTTATTTGTGCTGTTTATGCTATTTGGAATTACAGCAGGCATTAAGTTTTCAAAAAAATGGTTTCTGCAACAAAGAGAAAATGAAAGATTGGCCAAGCAAAAACTGGCGACCGAACTACAGCTTTTAAAAACATCGATCCACCCACGATTTCTTTTTCATTCGCTACATACAGTGGAAAAGCATATTAATAATTCTTCAACACAATCACCCGGTTTGATCCTACAACTTTCGGATCTGTTGAGTTATATATTATATGAGAACGATAAGAATTGGGTAGAACTTGAAAAAGAACTTGAGATCATCCGAGGTTACATTAATCTTGAGGAAAAAGGTTTTGACGATAAGCTTTTGCTCAAAACTGAATTTTCAGGCAATACAAACAATATGTTTATTGTTCCTTGCATATTGTTATCTTTTGTAGAAAGCAGCTTTGAATATTTTCTTGAAACAAGACAGAAAGAACCTTTGTTAACCTTAACGATCCAGGTAAAAGAAAATTTATTGCATTATCGAATGGTTTTTAGCAGAGCTAACAACGAGGAAGTTCCGCCAAATGAAAAATTCACGAATATGCAAAAGCAATTAAAAAGCCAATACGAGGATCTTCACCAGTTATCAATTTCATACGATGATAAAAACATCTTAATAGATCTAAAACTGCCATTATATTCCGGTGACCTGCTCAATTTAAAAAAGAATACAATTCTAAATGAAGTACCAGAAGCTGTATAATATTGTTTTCTCTGATAAGCGTTCCATTCGATGGGAAAGACATTTTCTTTTCTGGCTGGCAGTATTTCTTTATCACGTTGTGCGTATTGGTATGATGATGCCCTCGATAAATAGTACTTCAGCTATCAGTGCACTGCTCAATTATAGTTTAACCTGGGGTGTACTTCCAAATATGTTTGTCACCTATTTGGTGGCCTATTTCCTGGTTCCGAAATACTTTAACCGTCAACGATATATTGCTTTTGCGATAGGTATTATGTTGATAATCTTTATGCTAATTGGATATACTATATTTCGTAATTATTTTGATTTGAATCTCAAGGTGAGGTCAGCGATCGGGCTTTCCGGCGGCTTCGCATTTTTTTATAATTTCAGACCGGGTATTATTCGTGTGTTCGGTAATCCACCACTGATATGTTGTTTGTTTCTTTCAATTAAGATACTAAAGAACTGGCATCTCGAACAAGTAAAATCCGAAACACTTGCAAAGGAAAATGCAAACGCAGAATTACAATTATTAAAGGCCCAGGTGCATCCTCATTTTTTGTTCAACACACTTAACAATATTTATTCTTTTTCATTATATCAATCGCCACAGGCTGGTACACTTGTACAAAAATTATCCGGAATGCTCGATTATATGATCCATGATTGTGAGGAAAAATTTGTTCCATTGGAAAAAGAATTAGGACTGATACAGGATTACATGGGGCTTGAAAAAGTGAGATATGGAAAACGGTTGGATATGCAGGTAGAGATCCATGGTGATTTCGAAAATAATGTTATAGCCCCATTATTAATGATACCTTTTGTTGAGAATAGTTTTAAGCATGGAACAAGTCAAATGTTACAGCATCCATGGATCAAACTTGAAATTACAACTGTTAAGGATCAACTTTTTTTTAAGTTGAGTAATAGCAAACCTTCTTTATTTCATGTTAGCAAGCAGAATAAAGGAATAGGATTAATAAACGTAAAAAAAAGATTACAGCTTCTTTATCCCGGCAAGCATCAATTGGATGTTACTGAGACGGAAGATATGTTTACGGTAAATATGCAGATATTGCTTGGGGAAAAAGTTTTTGCAGATAACAAAATAATTGACGCAGACAAAGTTCTTGCCTATGCCTGAAAAAAAGATAAGTTGTTTGGCTATTGATGATGAACCACCGGCACTTGATGTACTTAGAAAATACATTTCAAGTGTGCAATCTTTGGAATTAGTAGCAACTTGTTCGGATGCGGTAGAAGCATTGAATTTTATTCGCCAAAAATCCGTAGATCTTATCTTTCTTGATATTCAAATGCCACAGATATTAGGGACTGATTTTTTGCGAACACTAAAAAATCCGCCCAAAGTAATTTTTACCACTGCTTTTAGAAAATTTGCCATTGAAGGGTTTGAGCTCGATGCTGTTGATTATTTATTAAAACCTATTTCGTTTGAACGCTTTCTGAAAGCTGTTAATAAAGTAATGGATGCTTCTTTAAATGGAACTCTAAATATTGAAAATGAGCAACCAAATAAAGTGGCAACCGATAACGGTATTTATTTCCGAAGCGACAGGAAGATGATAAAAGTGAACTTATGTGATATATTATATATAGAGAGTTTAAAGGACTATATCAAGGTGGTAGCTACATCTGGTACGGTAATTACAAAACAATCTATAACCTCAGTAGAGGAAGCTTTGCCAAAAGAAATGTTTACCCGGATCCACCGTTCATTTATTGTTGCCCTGAACAAAATTGAATCTTACTCCAATGAACTTGTATGGATTGGAAAAGCAGAACTACCCATTAGCAGAATGTACAGGCATGAAGTGGAAAAAGTCCTCAAACACAAGTAAGAGTTCTGTTGAATAGCGAACAGAACCTTGAAGAGTGCGACGCAACAAAAGCTTCATAGTAGCACTCTGCCGGCTACTAAATAAAACCATCCAAAAAATCGTCTTTCCCTATCTTCGCAACGCAATCTACCTACGCTAAAGCTTCGGTAGATAAATCTAAAATCTGAATCTAAAATCTGCAATTGTTTCATGGTTCCAAAGTACAAACGCATCCTGCTGAAACTTTCGGGTGAATCTTTGATGGGGAATAAGAATTTTGGATTTGATAATGACGTCATTGCCCAATATGCTGCCGACATAAAACTATTGACCGAAATAGGAGTAGAAGTAGCCATTGTAATTGGCGGCGGCAATATTTATCGGGGAATGAATGAAGCGGAAACGGGGATCGAAAGAGCTCATGGCGATTATATGGGAATGCTGGCCACGGTGATCAATGGAATGGCATTGCAGGCAGGACTTGAAAAAGTGGGTGTGTTCACAAGATTGCTTAGCGCTATCAAGATGGAACAGATCGCGGAACCTTATATTCGTCGCCGTGCCATCAGGCATTTGGAAAAAGGCCGGGTTGTAATCTTTGGTGCTGGTACCGGTAACCCTTATTTTACAACTGATACCGCAGGTTCGCTTCGGGCTATTGAGATCAATGCAAGTGTAATTCTAAAAGGAACGAGAGTTGATGGCATTTATACTGCCGATCCCGAGAAAGATCCCTCTGCAAAAAGATTTGATAAAATAACCTTTGCAGAATGCATAAGTAAAAACCTGCGGGTGATGGATATGACCGCTTTCACTCTTTGTATGGAAAACAATCTTCCAATTGTCGTATTTGATATGAATAAACCAGGCAATCTTCGCCGGGTAGTAACAGGCGAAAAAGTTGGCACACTTGTGACGAGTTGATGGAATCGTCTATTTTTTTATCCAGTCTTTGTAGATTTTGTGAAAAACTTACCGGGTCAAAACTGAAAGAATTTTATTAGTTTTCATTGCCGTTATATATGTTAAGCATTAGTTTATCAATTTTTGAGATCGCTATTCTATTTATCAGCGCAATTGTTGTTGGCGTGGTGATCCATTTATTTTATAGTAGTCGTCGTGGTGAGAAGCAGGATTCCCATGAGGGAAAAAAATCTGTAAGCAGTGGTCTTGATGATTGGAAAATAAAATATTTAAACGAGGCAGAAATAAAGGATAAGGAAATTACTGACCTGAAAAACCGATTGCTTGATGCAACTGAAAATAAAAAGATCTACGAAATTGAGATCGAAGAGTTGAAAAGCCAGGTAAGAAAATTGAACCTGGATGTTCAGCAAACAAGATCAGAAAAACCTTTACCGCAAACAAGACCTGATTATTACGAGCAGCTTCGCCAGGCGCAGCAAAGCCTGATGGATCATAATGCCAAAATAAGCCAGCTGTTGGAGCAAGTGGATGTAATTAAAGAAACTGAAGAGAAAAGCCAGGAGATATTGCGAAGCAATGAAGAACTGAGCATGCAGATAAAGGACATGAAATATTTGCTGGAAGAAAAGGAAGATGAGATCAACCATATAAAGGAAAAAGAACACCTGACAAGTGAAATGAGTGCAATGCTGGATAGTGCTTATAGTGAGTTTAATACCCTGCAAGGCAAAATATACAAATTAGAATCCCAGCTTTCTTCATCTAAAATGATGAATATTGAATACGAGGATCTGAAAGAGGCTTATTATAAGGTCATTCGTGAATTGGATGAATCAAAAAATAAGATCAATCATTATTTGCATGAAAACCAGGTGCTGCAAATTGAACTATCAAAGGTGGAAGATAAATTAAGTGAGTCCAACCAACAGCGCCAGCAATTGCAAAAGAAGGTTGCTTACCTGGAAGAACTTAACCATGACCTTCACCAAATGTCAGAAGCAAATAAAAAACTCGAAGGCCAGATAAAAAGATTAGGCGAATTGGAAAGTAAACTAAATATTGTGGCTGAAGAACGAGACAGGCTGAGAGAAAAAACCAGTGGGTAGTAAATGTATTTCGTACAAAATGAATAAGAGATGACGAAATGATTAATTAATGAAGGCAAAGCCACCCGTAAAAAGGGATATCCCTAAAAGAGCTCATCCTCCAAAAACAGTAAAAAGGTCATTCGCTGGTATTAACAGTAATTATATCCTTGGAGGTATTCTGCTTGTTACCTTTTTACTTTTTTACAATACACTTACAAATAATTTTGTGAACCTTGATGATTCAGGCTACATTAAAGATAATCCGGACATCAAATCTTTATCAGCTAAAAACATCGTTGCTATCTTTTCTTCATTTTACAATGCCAATTATCATCCCTTTACTACGCTTTCTTATGCAATAGAATACAGTTTGTTTGGATTAAACGCAAAGCCGTATCATATTATCAACCTGCTGATACATTTGTTAAACGTCTTTATGGTATTTCGGTTGATAAAAAAGATCTCCGGCAAAGCTGAAGTAGCTTTACTAGTAGCTTTATTTTTTGGGATACATCCTATGCATGTTGAATCAGTAGCATGGATATCGGAACGGAAAGATCTTTTATATTCTTTTTTCTTTATTGGTGGTTTGAGCACTTATTACGATTACATACACGCAACAGCGAATAGAAACAAATTGTACGTGTATACTATTTTGCTTTTCCTGTGTTCGCTCTTGTCAAAATCAACAGCTATTACTTTCCCATTAATGCTTTTGGTAATTGACTATTATTTTAAACGTGGCTGGAAATCAAAAGTGCTGATTGAGAAAATCCCATTCTTTTTATTATCGCTGGCCTTTGGGGTCATTACTATATTTTCTCAGCGGGCTGCGGGTGCCATCAATGCTGACCTGATGCCGGATTATAATCTTTTGCAACGCTTTTTTGTAGTTTGCTATACAACGTCTTATTACATTATAAAATTGGTTCTCCCTTTTAATCTTGCTGTTTTGCATTTTGCTTCGGCTGAATTACCATATTATTATTATTTGAGTCCGCTATTTTTATTATTGCTTGCCTTTCTTGTTTATAAAGCGAAGACAATGAAACGCGAATTGATCTTTGGATTTCTCATTTACCTCGTAGGGATATCACTTACAAGCCAGATCATTCCTGTAGGATATACAGTTGTTTCTGAAAGATATTCGTATATACCATATATTGGTTTGTTTTTTATTATAGGATGTTTTTATGCTGCTGTTCAGAATAACAGATCTCTTGTTTCACTAAAGCCAGTTATTAATTATTTGCTTGCAGGCGTTACTTTGTTTTTTATGGTTATAACGTTTCAACGGAATAAGGTTTGGCAAAATAGCATTAACCTGTTTACCGACCTGGTGGCAAAATATCCAAACCAGGCTCATGCTCATTTCGTACTTGCAAAAAATTTAATAGACGTACCGGATCTAAAAGCGGCATTGGAATCTATGAACAAATCGATCCAGCTTGATCCTAAAATGTCAGAGTCTTATTTTTACCGGGGCAATATTTATTATGGCCAGGAAAATTATGCAGCAGCTCTAAATGATTATCTTAAAGCGGTAGAACTTAATCCAAAATATAGTGAGGCATACTATAACATTGGTGTTACTTATAACACAACTAATAAATTCCAGGAATCAATTGAACCCCTGACAAAAGCGATCAGCTTAGTGCCCAATGAATATATGTATCAAACAAGAGCATCTTCTTTCTTTAACTTGCGGAGGTTGCAGGAAGCAGTTGATGATTATTCAAAAGCAATAGCCATTAATCCAAAGGCGGGCCAAGCCTATTTCAACCGGGGAGCCACTTATTTAAATATGCAACAAAAAGCAAATGCCTGCGCCGACTGGAAAACAGCTTCAGGCCTTGGTTTTACAAAAGCAGATGATATGATCAATGCATATTGCAGATAGTCTTGAAATCACCAATGACAAGAATCATAAAGTAAAACACTTGGAAAACCTTTTTTTTATTGTTGTGAGTTTAACTTTACGTTGAATTAGAAATTTATGCCTAATAGAATTGCTGACATAAGAAGAGATTATTCTCATAAAACATTATCTGAAAAGGATGTAGATGCAAATGCAATTAAACAATTTGAAAAATGGTGGTATGAAGCCGTGAATTCAAAGATCGATGAAGTGAATGCCATGACTCTGGCCACCGCTTCCCTTGATGCACTGCCCTCGGCAAGAATTGTTTTATTGAAAGAAGTTAATGAAAAAGGGTTTGTTTTTTTTACCAACTATGAAAGTTATAAAGCTCAACAACTTGCTGAAAATCCAAAAGCCTGTCTCGTTTTCTTTTGGAAAGAATTGGAAAGGCAAGTGAGAATAACCGGATTAATTGAAAAGATAAATGGGAAACAAAGTGACGAATATTTTCAATCACGTCCTGAATCAAGCCGAATTGGTACATGGGCATCGCCACAAAGCCGCGTGATCGAAAACCGTCAATGGCTGGATGAAAAGTTTAATGAACTGGTGAATAAAATGGAGGGAACATCTATTCCCCGTCCGCCTCATTGGGGAGGTTATATTGTAAAACCTGTAGTAATTGAATTTTGGCAGGGAAGACCCAGCCGCCTGCATGATCGCATCCAATATACCCTGGAAGAAAATGGAGGATGGAAAATTGAGAGATTAGCCCCGTGAGGCTTGAACTGTTAAATGGTCAAATTGCTAAATTGATATTTAACTGGAGACTTTTTCATTATAAATAACAATTAAGCCATTTAGCAATTCAATAATTTATTTCTTCTTTTTCTTCGCTGGCCTGCTTTTACCAAAACTTCCTTTTGTAATTTTCCCTTTTTTAGTTTTTTTATCGCCTCTACCCATGATCTTGATTTTTAGTTTGTTTTTAAAATGAAAAATCTCTTGTGTTATGTAAAGTAACAAGAGATTTATCTAAATGATGTTTTTATTTCTTCTTTTTCTTTTGCAATAAAGGTTTTAGGTCCTTCATTGAAGATTTTAATGTTGCTAAAAGTTCTTTTCCTCCTTTAAATCTTGCAACAACCTTTTCTTTTATGTTTATCTGCGCTTTTGTTTGCGGATTATGTCCTTTTCTTCCTTCCCTGTATGAAAGCAGAAAAGTACCAAAGCCAACAAGTGTAACCTTGCCGCCATTCTTTAAAGTTTTAGTAACAGCATTTGTAAAAGAATCAAGTGCTGCGTTCGCCTGGGTTTTCGTGATCCCTGCCTCTTCAGCAATTACATCAATTAAGTCGGCCTTATTCATTATAGTTGTTTTTATGAATGATAACGGCGGCAAATTTAACCGCTTTTGATTGGCAGCAAAATTTTTTCTTTGTTTTTTCAGAACAAATAAAATCCTCCGGAAATCCCATGGGGAAAGGGTTTTCCCGATTCCTGTTTTAGTCTTGTTTTTGAAGTTATTGAACGACTTGCATCAGGCTGCGGAAAGCTATAAAACGATTGCCCCATACATCAAAATGTTTTTGTCGTGTCGTGGCTGAATAATTTTCAATATATCGGTTATAATCAGATTTGCTATCGGCAAAGTATTGAGTAGCATATGTCGGGCCTTCTTTTTCATCTATTTCCAATAAACGAAGCAATTTTGAATTGGTAAAGCAACCGGTTTTTATCATTTCAGGCATATGTTCATTCAGCATCCATTGTACCCATGCTTCATGGATTGACCAATCAACTTTTACGGTAACATTATAGATAAACATGCCTGGTTTTTTAATTAGTTAGATTATTAGTCTCAGCATCATCAATAATGATCTTTTTCAAACGCTGGTACATGAACGATACGGTAAGTAATAGAACACCCAGTAAAATAAACGCCGCAATTTTACCGCCGGGCGGAATGTTGCGAATATCATACGTAAACAATTTTACCAGCGTAAGTGTAAAAAGAGTTAATGAGATGATCCGCAAAGGACGGAATTTATATTGCATGCCTAACCACACCATGATAAATGAACAAATACTCCAAAGGATGCTAAGGCCTGCTTTATAATTCAAATTCTCCCACCAAGTCCAGTCATCTTTTTGATAATTCAACCATAAGTTGACCTGGTAGATCTCTACACTAAGTAATAAAACAAAACTGATGGCTGATATCCATGTAAAAGCCGGAAGATAGGAAGCCCAGTTTTCATCTTTAGTTCTTTTAAAATAAATAACAAGATCGATCAATAACCAACCTAATAAAATAATGCTTATCCAATGAGCAATAAAAAGGCTGCCATTGTTTTTTTGAAGTAATGCTAAGGATATCTCATGATTGGTATTAATATTAATTACGTACAGCCCAATACAAAGAATTGTGAATAAGAATTTAAATACCGGGAATACTGTGGATCTCTTGAAGCTGAATAATACAATAATAGCAAAAAGAAAAGTATAAAGTTGCAGGTAAACAATAAAAAGGGACTCGATATTGTTCCTGGTGCTGAATTGGTAATAAATTTCCAATGCACCGGATAAATAAAACGTAATAACAAAAGCTCCCAATATAAGGTCTCGTATTGATTGGTTTCGCAGATTCTTTAAATAAAAAGTATCTGCTTCTTTATACATCAACTTATAATAAATGAGTAATGATGCTGCCACTGCGATCGTCGTACTAAAGCCTTTATTGAGTAATACAGGGATGAGCTGATGATCTGTAAAATAAACCTGTAACCACGTAATTCCCAGGCTTCCGAGCATAAAGATTGCGATGATCAGTGAAGTGATCTTAAGTTGAACAGTTCTTGTTCTTTGAAAAAGCCAGAATAGAATTACAGTTTCAGCTGCCCAGAATAAGGTGACATAATTTCCTTTGAATTGTACTGGAGCCGTCAAAGAAATAAAAGTAAGAGCTAAACCAGTAAGCAAGGTTAAAAAATTTGGATCGATCGTTTTCTTTTGTTTAAATCCAAGCACCAATAACAAATTGAATATGCCAAGTGAGGCAGTAAATAGCCCGTTGTAATTACCGTTATTCCAGTAAGAAAGAATAAACGTGGCAGCGAGATAAAAAAGAAAATTTATACTCAGTACAACTATAAAATCAAAAGCATTGAAAATTTTCTTTTGGCGAATATTGTTTACAATATTCATTGTGACAAACTGCAGGTAAAATAATGTTCCAAAGAGCATCGCATCTTTATATGGAACCACCACAGGGTAATCAAGCCACATTTTTTTGACCAACCAGCTTCCATAAATTATTGTTGTAAAAAATAAAGCAATAATGTTTATAGAGGGCCAACGTTTAAACCAGGCCAGCACCATCAATCCGGAATTCAGGATACATAAATATGTAAAGAGTGCTATATAATTTTCCTGGCCTGTGCTTACAAGAAAAGGAGTGATAAATCCACCGATCGTTGCCAATACAGCTAACTCAAGCCTATCATAATACTGAGATAAAACAACTGCAAATACAGTAATGATAACCATAATAATAAATCCGGCAGTCTGGCTGATAAGATGATATTGATGAAATGCAAACGCTATAGTGAAATAAAAAACAGTAAGTCCACCACCCATCAATACAGAACTAAAAGAACGATAACTATTTCTTATCCGATGTGCAGTACCGATCAATATGCCGCCGGCAATAAGACCAATGATAACCCGACCAGCTTCTTTTATCCAATTTTGATCAATTGCATATTTTACAAAAAATGAAATGCCTAATACTAAAACGGTAATGCCTATTTTACTTAAAAGATTTTCTCCTATAAATTTTTCAAGGTCAGTTCCTGGTTTTGAAGAAGGAGCAAAGAACGGCTTAGGAGATTCTTTTTTCTCAACAATGATCTCTTCCCGCTTGATCTCAATAAGAAGATGTGACTCCTGTTTTTTTATTTCAGGTGTAGAGACTGGCTTTACTTCTTCTTTCTTTTCTTCTTTTGGAGTTACTACAATGGGTTGAGGTATAAATGTTTTTTGTACTGGCCTTTCTTCAACAGTTATTTTTTTTGCTTCAACGGGTTGCTTTAAGGTTTTGACTTCTTTAGTAAGCGATGCAATATCCTCACTTAAATATTTAACCCGGTCGTATAATGATTCAGTGAGTTTTTGTTGTTCAGATGTTCGGTATAAAATAATAACAAGAATAATAAAAGCAGCAAGCAAAATGAGAATAAGCAGAAAGATAAATCCTGTCATCGGAGGTGGTTTGGTGAATAATAGCTGCTATAAACGATCTGAAAATTTCGAATACAGCTTTATATTTCGATGTTTAAATATACCGGACAATGGTCAGAATGTTTGACATCGGGATAAATTTCCGCATCCTTTAACTTGTTTTTTAGCGGATCTGTAACATTTATATAATCAATTCTCCAGCCTTTATTTTGTAAACGAACAGCTGGAAATCGTTGACTCCACCAGCTATATCTATGAGGCTCAGTATGAAATTCACGGAATGTATCCGTCCAACCGCTTTCAAAAAACTTATCCATCCATTTTCTTTCTTCCGGTAAAAACCCGGATGAATTTTTATTGCCTTTTGGATCATGAATATCAATTTCTTTGTGAGCAATATTATAATCACCGCAGAGGATCAGCTTTGGATGTTTTCTTTTTAATTGATCAAGCCATTTATAAAATTCATCAAGCCAATGATATTTGAATGTTTGTCTTATATCACCACTAGTGCCTGATGGGAAATAGGCATTAATAAGTTTTACATCTTTAAAGTCAAGTTGTATAATTCTTCCTTCATCATCACTTACTTTATGCCCGTTTCCGAACTCAATTTTATCGGGCATTATTTTGGTAAACACTGCCACACCGCTGTATCCTTTTTTCTGTGCACTGAACCAATAATCATGATAACCAAGATCATTAAACAACATATGATCTACATTTTCTTTCAACGCTTTTGTTTCCTGTATACAGATCACATCAGCAGGATTTGTTTTCAGCCAGTCAAGAAAGCCTTTTTTGATCGCCGCTCTTATTCCATTTACATTGTAAGAGATTATTCGCATTGTAAAAATTAAGAAGACAAGTTAAATGAATTGAATAAATAAGTATAGCAGGATTATTCTATTTTTATAACAAAGAAGGAATTAAAAAATGAAACCTGAAGAACACCTTATCCCGCCAAAATCTCATGTTTATCTTGACGGTCCGAAAAGCCGGGGCTTTGAATTGTCATTTGCATTCAGGGTTTTCTGGCAATTTATTCGCGGATTTCGAAATCTACATTTTATAGGCCCATGTATCACCGTGTTTGGCTCGGCAAGATTTAAGGAGGATCATAAATTTTATATTGCTGCAAGAGAATTTGGAAAAAAAATTTCTGATTTAGGATTCGTTACGATGACTGGTGGGGGACCCGGTATAATGGAAGCTGCAAATCGTGGCGCTTTTGAAAATGGTGGTATCTCTGTAGGTTGTAATATCCAATTACCATTTGAACAAAAGCCCAATCCCTATATGAATCGATCGATCACATTTGAACATTTTTTTGTTCGAAAAGTTTTGTTGGTGAAATATTCCTATGCTTTTGTCATTTTGCCGGGCGGATTCGGAACGATGGATGAATTTTTTGAAACGCTTACGTTAATTCAAACAAAAACCATCACTCAATTTCCGATGGTATTATTCGGAAAAGAGTATTATAAAGAACTTTGGGATGTATTGGAACATATGGCGAATAACGGATCAATTGCAAGAGAAGACCTTTCGCTGGTATTGCTTACCGATGATATAAATGAAGCCATGTCACATATCCGTACTTATATCAGCACGAATTATAAAATAAAACCACGCAAACGTTCACCATGGTTATTGGAAAGGCGTTGATACTTATTTTTGCTAAAATTTTAAAAGAAATAAAACCAACATGAAAATTAATACTGTCATTTTCGATCTTGGCGGAGTACTTATTGACTGGAATCCCCGCTATGTATACCGTACTATTTTTAAAACTGAAGAAGAGATAGATTGGTTTTTTGAGAATGTGGCTACACATGATTGGAATGAGAACCAGGATGCCGGATACCCGATTGCAAAAGCAACGGAAGAATTAGTTGTTCAACACCCGGAATGGGAAAAGGAAATAAAAGCCTATTATGGAAGATGGGAGGAAATGTTGGGAGGCCCGATACAGGGAACAGTAGAAATATTCAAAGAATTAAAACAAATACCAGGCATGAAAACTTATGCTCTCACAAATTGGAGTGCAGAAACATTTCATATTGCTTTGGGGCGTTATGATTTTTTGCATTGGTTTGACGGTAGAGTAGTAAGTGGCGATGAGAAAACAAGAAAACCTTTTCATGAATTTTATCAGAGGCTGTTAGATCGATACAATGTGAACCCAACACAAGCGGTGTTTATAGACGATAATTTGAGAAATATTAAAGCAGCGGAAGAATTGGGAATAAAAGGAATACATTTTCATACTCCCGCACAATTGAAAGAGGAATTAAGAAGTTTTTTAAAACCATGAATGCATGATATACATTGTTGTTACGGTTCTTGTTATTATCATACTCGTGTTGATAGTTATTTATAATAATTTGATACAAAAGAAGAATGCGATCGACAATGCATACTTTTCAATGGATGTAATGTTGAAAAAGCGCTATGACCTGATCCCACAGCTTGTAGAAACTGTCAGGGGCTATATGACACATGAAAAAGAAGTGCTGACGCAACTAACTGAGCTTCGGCAAAAAGTAATAGTAGAAAATTTGAACACGAATGAGAAGGTAGAGTTGGATAATAAGATCAATGCAACTTTACAGAATGTCTTTGCAAGTTTTGAGAACTATCCACAATTAAAAGCAAGTGAAAACTTTTTGAAGCTGCAGGGTGCTATTAACGAAACCGAGGAACAACTTGCCGCTTCACGCCGTTTTTATAATGCTGCGGTTAATGATTATCATAATGGTATCGAAATGTTTCCTTCAAGTTTGGTTGCTTCATGGATGGGGTTAAAGCATAAGACCTTTTTTAGTATTGCAGATGAGT